>Ga0082212_10010985_pt1 | contig 11518 bp, 8 predicted proteins | sample TergutNt197P3_FD_71548 | JGI IMG/M metagenome (GOLD analysis project Ga0082212, IMG submission 71548) | Neocapritermes taracua P3 segment gut microbial communities from Petit-Saut dam, French Guiana - Nt197 P3 | ecosystem: Host-associated > Arthropoda: Insects > Digestive system > Gut ... | reverse complement strand
CCAGTAGATGTTTGGATGGCAGGCCAGATGCATATTAGGCCATGACTGCTCCCTTACTGATGCTTTCCAATTCATTTTTCACCAACAAAATTGATGGTATGGTATCAGAGGTGATAGAGCATTATTAAACAAAAACAAATAATAGTGACAACACTATTAACAACAAGTGTACCATTAGCTTCAGGTTCATGACAATTTCAGTCAGTTTAGGATATATTCTACCGGCAGACCACACTGCAGTATGGTCACAATGGTCCTTTGCTGCACTTGTAGGTTATGGTTTGCGAGTGAACCGCTCTCTATATTAATGTCATGATAAACAAAACAGCAAACAAACAAATCCCTACAAGACTGTCATAATATGTTAAACTAAACTATATGTTTTAGGAGATCTCCCACGGTCTGACACGGTTACCCACCATTTTTTACCCAATAACTGTCAATGCCTTGTGGCACATGCTTACTGGACAGCGCTTTTCTACCAGGGAGCATGGAAAAGCACGATACCTCGCTGAACAAGCATTTTGTACGCAGCGGTCTGCTGATGTAACAGGAAATGCTCATGCACTGACAGACTGGATATGATTTTTGCTCCATATTACAGTGGGTTCACTGACCTCATAGAGTCATCACAGAACATGCTGAAATACATGGAGGTAATTCCATGCCTTGCTACTTTGGAGGGGTGACCAACTTCTGATAGGTTTTTGCAGTTTCCAACATAAAGAAGTTTGTTAATTTTAAATTCACCAAGCTTTGTGTAAATTCAATGCCAGACTGTATGTGTGGGGCCTAAGATGGAGGGTCAAAAATCACTGAAAAATTTCATAAAAATTTTGTAAAAACAAATTATTGAGAAAGCATAGATGTGTAGAAAATAGGGTTGCTGAACTAGAATTATGGAGAGACAGTCAAAGGGGAAAGGTGTTGTGGATAACAGTGATGTACTGACTGAATATGTTACCATTGGATGGTCAGCAGATAGTAAGAAATTTAGAAACCCATTCTTCTGCAATACTGTGCTCAGCCACTGGGTGTTTGTTTCCCAGTGTTTGGACCAGTGACCCTCAAGTATTATGACAGTGCATGGTCTTGAAATACTTCACAACAAACACCCAATCAGGGAGCACAACATCCAAGAAGAACAGATTTCTCATTTGCATCACTTTGGAAGCCCGAAACCCACACAGTAACAATTACAATTGACAAGGGACCAACTTACATATTACTAGCTTAATACAGTGAGTGTAATTTGGAGAAGTTTCAAGTAAATTTGATTCCATTATTTACATTGTTTTCAAGTAATGTTGTTTCAACCATAAGCTACTTGTTTATTGTCATCTGATTATGCATTACCATCATGACACATGACACAGTACATGCTGATGCTGCAGACCGTTCTTCCCAATGTCTTGACAGTACAGTCTTTTCCCAACATAAACAACCCTCCCCAACACACTGATACTGCAGACACGCTGCCTGTCACCATAATGACACTGCTGACATGCCTCACTGCATGACAATAAGATACTTCTTGCAGAAAGCAGTAACTGAGCATAAAGCAACGTACTCCAATGATCACGCGCGGGACTTCATAGACGTCTATCTCAAGGAGGTGAAGAAATGGGAGAAAACTGAAGAAATTTCATCCTTTTCTGGTGAGTCTAATTTTCTTGTACTATCAGTTTGTCATACATATGCATCCACGCACTATCACTGACCACAGGAATGAATAAGGCTACTTGCAGTGCTTACTTGTTACAAAGACTTCACTCTATTATTTCCCTTCTAGATGATCAGCTGGCAGTGGTAGGCATAGACTTCCTGTTCCCCGCCACCACCACAGTGACATCCACCCTGAACTTTGCTTTGGTTTTCCTGCTCAACTACCCCGAGGTACAGACTAAGATGCAGCAGGAGCTGGATAAAGTAGTGGGACGTGACCGTCTGCCTACCTTGGATGACAGGGCAAGGTAGTAGAGACATCAGTACTAATTAAGAATATTATCAGGAATAGAGCTGTGCTTACATAACAGAATTACAGGACATTCTGTAGTGTGGAATGTGACATCTTGCAGATGAAATGATGGAAAAGTAGAATTTATGAGGCCTGACAGTTCCATAAACTAGCACTGATATGTTTATGAAGCAAATAACAACAAGAACTATTTAGAGTGATTTTGTTTTCAGTTAAGTTATTTGTCACAATTAATTGTTCCTAAAAAATAAAAAGAGAAATTTGTTGTACATCTTACAGTAAGACTACGGAAACAATCTGACTTTCAGAAGAAATCACAGTGATGAGGCTTGAATTTTCCAGTACAGACCAAAAATGAAATGCTGAAATTCCCCATGGAAAAGGTCACAGAGTCAGACACAAAAGAAATTGGAAGTCAAAATCTAGGCTCAAAACCATACCTAATATGCATTTTTGTATACAAGGTTTATCCATCCTTTGTTCTTCTAACACAGTCAACTAAGTTCTGGAACAATTACTGCATTGTATGCATTTCAAAAGACCGAATCCTTAGGCATGAAAGTTCATTTTGAATGATGCCAACAATCATATTGATGTACAATGTTCTTCAGGAAAGCAATTTTTGCCCAAAAACAATTAGCCCTACCAATGCTTGAACATACAACATAAACCACTGATTTGACCATATGTGGCTTTCCATGTCTATGAAACTAAAAAGAATTTCCCTCCAAGAATCTTATTACGAATTCCATGAAGACACTCAGAGCAATGTGGTAACAGTATTGAAACCACTTCCAGAACATGACTGCCAGCAATGTTTTTACACATAGTAAAGATGTTATAAAAGCCAGAAGGTAAACACAATGTGGGTGACAAACTCGCTAATACTCGAATGGCAATGCACGTATGCTCAACTATAAATATTAAACACCCACTCCACTTATTCAACTGCCAGACTTCATATCTTTTGTACATCGCTGCAAGGTTCAAACAGATACCCCTGAAACTGTCAAATAACTCCAAACTTAACAGCATTCCTACTGCACAGTTTGCCATACAACGAGGCATTCCTGAGAGAGGTGATGCGTAAACAGACACTAGTTCCACTGGCCATAGTTCACAGGGCCACAGAAGACACTGAGCTTAATGGATACTCCATTCCCAAGGTGAGAGGTGGTATAAATCTTAGCAAAGTTCATATTTAAATCAGGTATGCATTGTTCAATTTTCACTAAAGAGTGCTTTTGATGCAGAACACAGCCATTGTCTTGAACCTGTGGAGCTTCCACAATGACCCCAACTTCTGGGGTGACCCAGAAGTATTCCGCCCTGAGAGGTTCCTGGATGAGAAGGGCCACCTGCTCAAGAAAGACTACTCCTTGCCCTTTGGAGCAGGTCAGTGATGTCAGTTTCTTCCACTGGCCTTCTGAGTTCTGACACTACCTACACCAAACATCACAGTCAAGTGCATAACATTTGTTCTTTGTATCTGTGAGGTCCCAGGTTCAAATTTGGACTTCCTCAGACTCTCTGGGTATGCTCTAGTACTAGTAGGGCCACTAGTATTTGGTTCAAGACTCTGTGCAAATTGTTATTCACTAACCATTACAACTAACACACTCCACTGAGCAGAGTCCTTGAAAACCTAACAGCTCCTTAGCTTTTTAAAATTTAAGCAAAATATAGTCACACACAACTAAATTATTGATTCTATTAAGGTGTATTCTTATGTTGTTTTATCAAGGACATGTTTCAGCTCTAGTTATGAGACATGTTCTGGTTGATTACTTTTCTTTGTAAGGTAAAATATACAGTTACCAATGCTATTGTTATTGTTACCTACGAGATCTCGTATAACAAGTACAAAACTTTTGAAGTGAAATTGATTCCGCTGTATAATAGTATTAACATTTTAATTTAGTGGAAGTTAAATATTATTATATACAGAATATTAGATTACAGGCTGTTATAATCATGGAATGTGGTGTGCATACCAAAAATTAGGAAATGCTTTCTATTTAACTATATCTGTGGATTCTTCATTGATGCCGTGGTTTTATATTCGTTATGACGTAACATTAGGTCTATGGATGTTATCGTTCAGAAATTTGTTGAACTTTTTGTGACAGCACGTATTGTTGGTAATTGATGTATATACTAATTGTCTAATAGTGGATGACTGTATTAAGACATTGTTTTTGAATTGATGTAGATCGTTTCTCTTGGGAATACGGTGTGTAGACTTCATCAAATCAATGGTATATTTGTTTATGTTGCATATTTTGAAGTATCTGTAGACTGATGTATGTTTACATTCATATCAAAGACAATAATTTCTTGAATTGTAGTATTATTCACTTTGTGAGTGGAGATCGTTGAATACAAGTGTGTCTATTCCTTGTGGGACCGGTTTTTCTGGCTGTGTGTTGTGTTGTGTAAAACAACGGCATCAATTAAGAATCCACAAATTCAGTTAAATAGAAATAGTTTCTTAGTTTTTAGTACCCACACCACATTCCATGATTATAACATCCTGTAATCTAGTTTTCTATATATAATAATATTTAACTTCCACTAAATTAAAATGTTAATACTATTATACAGTGGGATAATTTTATAATTCTATACATCGAAACTGGGATGTCTCACCTGAAAGCTCCTCAGCTAGATAAGAAATCCTCCACATTTTATGGAACCTGGAGTTCCATTAGTGTGTACACAACAGCCCACCACTTCTCCCTATCATGAGCCAGATAAGTCCAGTTCACCCCCCCCCCTCAAAACCATTTATTTAATATCCATTTTAATAACATCCTCCCATCTAAACTGTTTTCAAATTGGTCTTTTTCCTTCAGGTTTGTCCACCAAAATCCTGTATGAATTTCTGTCCCTGATGTGCCACATGCCCCACCCCTCTTATCCTCTTTTATATGATCACTTGGATAATATTTGGTGAGTAGTATGAACCATGAAGCTCATCATCATACAGTTTTCTCCAGTCTCCTGCTATTTCCTCCCCCTTAGACCCCAATACCTTCAGCTGCAACCTATCTTTTAACACCCTCGGCCTACCGTACATGGCCAAATTTCACACCTACATAAACCAACAGGTAAAATGGCAGTCCTGTACATTTTAATCTTCATATGCTTACTTAGAAAATAGGGGGGAGGGTATATTTTGAACCGAAAGATGGCAGGCACTCCATGAATTTAATATGCTCTTAATTTATTCATGCATGTCATTTATATTCATTAGTATAATTCCCAAGTATTTGAATTTTGCCATATTTCCAATGGTTTATCTTCAGTTCCTTCAAAACTGTAGAGCAGCACTGGACGTAAACACTGTAATTCAGTGCAGTAAAATCTTGCTCCACTTGCAGGATAAGCCATTTTCATTTTCAAGTAGAAGTCATGTCTGCATACCATCAGTGCCCCACCTGGTCATTTATTCAGACAGGAGAAAGGGACCATCACTAAAAGACTTGCCAGAAAATAATACAACAGTCAGTAAACCCTTTATTGCTGTCTTGTGCTACAACAGCTATGCCACTTCTCTGATCAAAATAGCTCTAAAATTAGTATAAGCTGTGGGACTAAGGGACTGTCCCTTTGCATAGTCAAGCTGCTGTTTAAAAAAAAAAAACAGAAAACACACAACACATTGGAAAGGTTAGAAAATTTCCGAATTTTAACATAAAAATCCCATTGATTTTCGTGTGCAGAAGGCCAGAATCACTTTTAACAGAAAAAAAAAATGTTGCTTTACATCTTTCTAACAACAAGTGTCATTCCACAGTAACTGTTGTTCCTTCACTGACAGCATTTTATTGTGCAACTGCATTATAAAAGACATACAAATTCAATATTAAATCAGTATTAAAGCTTGATTTTAGTTTATACCATAAATTTCGCATTTCAGGGGGATTCTTAAGTTACCAGTTCAATGCCCATGCATTGCAAACTCACTAAGGACATAGGGAATTATTAATGGCCCTCGCTGGATTTCTAATAAGCATGGCCTACCATTGTCATGGCTTCTACACCATGAGTTACTGTCCTTAAACAAACCATGAAAGTAGATATCATGTAGTATGATAAGAGTGCCAGATAACCACCTACCAAATAACAGAGAGTTTAACCTAAACATTCACAGAAATGAAAATATCAAACCTCAATGTAAATTTTGTTTAACAACAAGAAGGAGGAAAATTAGGTGTTTCATTATTTGGATCCTGAATGTTATCTTGATACTTTCATGGAGATTAGGATATATTTTAATATTCACGACTGTCTCTGCCAAGAAAGCGTACTATTCATGTGTCTGGCTTCATTTCATACTATTCTGAAATGTAACAGACCACTGATTACTGGCTTAAAACTGACACTCATTGAACTGCACCCTTTTAGTTTGCAATGAATTATATTATGGTGGTCACATACTCTCATTCATGTCACTGTCTACGTGGTTTGAAACTACTGTTTTCAGAATCCTGCGTACACAAATGGATCTGAGGAGATGCTCAGGAGATTGAAATAAGTCTTTTTGCTTTTTGACTAGAAACCAATTTTCAATTTTGGTAGAGACATGTGAAATGTCACAACTCATATTTTTAAATCAATGTTTGAACATGAGACTGTTACATGAACAATGGTTGACGTTAAGCGCCTGCTACAAATATTCTGTCTGCTCACAAAATTACTGTGGATGTATTAAGTTAATGTACACCAATATTAGAGTGATGAGGCTGACAAAGGTAACACAGGTGGAACACACGTGTAAAATCACAATTGCATATAAAATTAGTGGAAAATCCTGAAAAAAAGAGATCACTCGGAAAACTGCAACATAGCTGGGAGAATAGAATTAAAATGATCATTAATCCCTTAAATGTAAGACATCAGTCATTTGTCCAATTGTTCCAATTCCCCTAGGTCTTTAAATTTTCTGTAAAAGAAAAACCACAATATAGTAAATGTACATATTTTCCAACCACTACCTGCTGAAAGCAGGCAGAAACCATTGAAATAGTTCTTCTCCCAGGGTGCAGCAGCTATCACGGTTCTTCCTCTGTACAAAATACAATGCCAGAAACAGAGAAGCTGAAGCAGTACAGCACAACAAAATGTACATCAAAAACAATATGGTACCTCCCATAATTTTATATCAACACAACTGAAGGTTTAAGGAACTAATGTGTGAAGGTGCAGAATGTAAAAAATTTGTTCCAGATATGTTCAGTTATGATGTGGGAAGCTAAACAAGAAGTTGAGTGATAATTAGCACATCGGGGACTATGCCCCATACAGTTAGGAATTCATGTAACTGGATATCAGAGTAGATGACATTTTATTTCCTGGAACATCTGTTTGGCTCTCATGTTACCAGGTAAGCGCCTGTGTGCTGGAGAGACATTCGCTCGTCACACGATGTTCCAGATACTGTCAGCTGTGCTACAGAACTTTACTGTCAAGGGAGCCCCAGGAAAACCACTACCTTCTGAAGAACCTGACATGCCAGGTTTCATCATCACCAAGAAGGACATGTGGCTCCAGTTTGAGCCCAGGACTTGACACTATCTCAACCCACACTACAGGCTTTTGTCCTGGGGACAGAGTACAAACTTAAAGTGAATGTAGAGATAATTGTCAGGGATACATGCAGCAAGAACAGATGGAATGTATCATCTTGTGACTGGATGAACTTCATGAATCTCTCAGTATTACTTCCCTGGCAACTGCAATCCTTGATTACACAACTGTGCGAATCCTTTGGTACTTTCCACTCTTGTACATATTTATATTCTACCTCATTCAAGCTACATGCTCCACCCACCCCACCCAAGAAATTAACCCTTATAATGTTTTGTGAGAATCAGCCAAGGTTACTGTACTGTATTAATAAAGTGTTTAAAACTGTACAAGTCATGTACTGTCTATTCCTTACCCAAATCTGTGTCAGATTCTTCTGCAAACTCAGACCCACATGACAATGAAGTGTGCCAGTACCAGCACACAACCAAAACTTTAGAAATACTGCTGTGTGGACCTCCCTCATCTCTCGCAAAGGTATTCACTGGGAAGCATAGTAAGATCGCTTACAAAAGGCACAGAGACATATCATGTCAACATGAACTACATGCTTTACATCCAATATTTGGTACCTTAAATTTTCTAACGTTTCATGCACACACAACACTAATTGTATCCTTAAAAACACTCTTGTCAATAAAAGGGTCTAATTGATCAGTCTCTCCCAGATGCAAACACAAACCTTCGTGTGTATACTCTGCATAAATACAAACCCAAACTTTTTAACTTAACCACCAATGCACACTATTGGCTAACTCTCTCTGTACCAAGGGTCACAGTTGTTCTGTTCTGTGATCCACACCCTAATCCGTTTGTTACAGCAAGGAATACCATATCCTTCCAAGGCACCAAAAAAAAAAAAAAATCACACCCACGAGCTAGGTGCGCATGATTTTGTAAGTAGTCACCGTTGCCAGCAGAAGAACATCCATACAATTCCCTGTACAGAAAATACGCGCAACACTCAATCACGATTTTATTATCAGATAACATATATTCAGGCAGTACTTTAATTGATATTCTTCTTTCCTACTTTCATGCAAGATACAGCAACATAATCCACTCAGCAGGAAAACTTTGTATCTACCATGTGGTTTACACATTCAAGGTAAATTTGTCCTTGTGGCAGGTATAATTCAATGCATTCGTATCTTCTGACACATGTACGGCACTGCATGCAGATGACCACACAAAAACTGGTATGGGAGATGAGCATTCATCACAGGTAAGAAGTGAGTAATAAGCCTAAGGTAGAACACTCGGAAACACACTAGTGCTGCTCGATTATGGAGTTTGGGGGTTTCAATTTGTCCGTATCAAATGTAACAAGAAATGTTACATTGGTTAACAATCCGTTGCCATCTACATGCTAATCGTGGTAGTAATCTGCAGATAACGCGATCTCTATGCTGTATGCTGTTACCAACACTTCAAGACCAAAGTGGCAGTACCCCAGTCGGCAGATAAACCACCTACTACTCCATTCAATTCTGATCCATCTTTCTGATGATGGTGGACTTGGCATTTCATTTCATAAGACTTTGTGGACTTTTCCCATCAGATGTACACATATGATGGGAAAAGTCCAAGGAGACTATGAGTTCAAAGTCAACTTTTACTTCAACCCTCCATGCTATATTGTATAGACCAACAAAGCACACTTATTTTTACAGTTTACTGGCAGGCACATTTTGATGCTGACTGCCGCATCATGCATACAACTGTGGCAGCACAGTGAGTGAACAGAGCAAAGTTATAGGAATGAATTACAATGAAAGAAACTACACAGTAACACATTAGGAATCGCAAGAGCAAAATTCAAAAGCAGGGAGTAATACTGACAGAAAATAACCAAAATACAACACTGATGATGATGATGATGATGAGACTGTTGAGTCCAGAAAGCACACATTAATCACTGTGACAAAAATAAGTGTTACTTTATCACAAGTACATTACACAGTTGTACCAAATGCACAGTACAAGTTTCATTATTCTGCCCTCATGTATTTACTGTTATTAAACCTATGCATACACATGAAATTTTTGATATTGCAGACGCACTTCCTCCACCTGTTGGATAAACATGTGTGCACATAAACAACGTTTTCATTTACAGGAATCGAAACCCTTTTTGAAATATATATGTCTACATGAAATTTAATTTGGAAGAAAAACTGAATATCCATAATAACTAAATACAGCTAGGATAGCAAAAACACTCATTTCTTTTGATTATAGGCATTTGCATTCAAAATATTAATTGTAAAAGTAAGCACACACATCAGTCAATGTTTAAACATTAACAATGCCTCACCACAGCAAATGGATTGTGCGTTGAAATATCATTTCAACGTTGCCAAATGCCAGACTTATCAGCTACCAAGACACACTCTGAATCTTACTATTTACTTCTCAATTACCAGGCATTGCGTGATACAAAGGCAGGATTTCCAGTGTGTTGGTTTTTGACCAACAAGGAACAACATGTCTGCAAACAGCACAGTGCAATTTGCAGCATCCCACAGGGGCCCATACTAATTCACACATTTCTCGAAACCTGAAAACATACATCACTTTCAAAATTAATTCCCATATACATGGAAAACAATAATTTCAAATGGCATAGGAACGTAAGAGCAGTCACATGATTAAGAACAAAAGCAGTAAGGTAGCTCACATCACCATTCTTGCAGGAATCCAATAATTCCTGTCTACTTCAAACCAACTTCCACTAGCCATTATGACAGTACTGCGTTTCATTATATAACTCACAATACAGTCACATTGTATGGGCGTTAGATTTAACCGTTCGATCAGACTTCACTTGCCGTAAGTCAAAAATAAAGTCGTGTTACTCTCCTATTTGCTTGTGTGACAGAATTGTCAACTTCCATTCTGTAGCCTTCAGCCTACTTGCATCAACCAGTGAGCTGTTTCTTTGCTTGCACCACCAAGGAATACATATTCTTGTAAAACTTCTCACAGTACCGTCCACAGTCTCTTGTTGGTGAAATGAACAATCAGAAAATGTAATATATCCAAATCAGCTCTCTCCTTGACAACAACTGTAACTGCCTCTTCAACTGAATAGACCCAGAATCTTTCATTGTCAAATAATAAATAATTATTTTACAATCCCGGCATAATGCACCTGTAATACATATACTACACTTATAATTATAAATAATGAAACTTGTTGTGCTCAATTCACATCCAGTAACTAAGAAATTCAACATTGATACACAATAATTTCCTCCGCATATGGAGTTAGTTTTGAGAGCATGATGTTGGATAAAATTTTGTATGTGGTTCACAAAATTGACATGCCTCTACAATAACTAAGTTGTGTTTTATCGCCCTTCTTAAATATAGGTACACTGATTGACCCCTTCCACTCCTCATGCAATTCCTCATTATTCCAAATTGAATTAATAAGTTTATGGATCTCAGGGCGAAATGTTCTACCCAATAGTTTAACCAGTTCTGCTGAGATATGATCAATACCTGATGATTTGTGTCTTTTTAAATTTTCAATAGCCATCTTGAACTCAAAGGCACTAGGCTCAGGCACTAGTGGCTGTGATGTATGTATTTCTGTCTGCCTAACATCTATAATTCCATATACATTCAACAGCTGAGAGAAATGGTTCCTACACCTAGCCAAAATACTATGGCAGTCTGTAAACAATTCACCCTTCTCATTAATTACTATATTAGCTCTAGGCTGCTAACCCTTCTTAAAACCATTGATGCCCCTACACAAACCTCTGACATTCTTGTTATTATTGTTTGTGTCCAGTTTATTCATTTTAACTTTAAGATAATCTTTGTTTGTTTTTTTCCCCCTGAAATATCTAATAGCTTCATGCCTTTCATTGTTTAGATTAATTTTTTTTTTTTTTTTTTTTTTTTTTTCAGGTAACCATTCACTTTACCTTTTTTCCT
>Ga0082212_10010984_pt1 | contig 11518 bp, 10 predicted proteins | sample TergutNt197P3_FD_71548 | JGI IMG/M metagenome (GOLD analysis project Ga0082212, IMG submission 71548) | Neocapritermes taracua P3 segment gut microbial communities from Petit-Saut dam, French Guiana - Nt197 P3 | ecosystem: Host-associated > Arthropoda: Insects > Digestive system > Gut ... | reverse complement strand
GACGGGGGGGGGGGCGGGGGGGGGGGTGGGGGGGGGGGGGGGGGGGGGGGGGGGGGGGGGGGGGGGGGGGGCGGGGGGCCGCAATGGCGGGTAGGGCGGGGTGCGGGGCGTTGGGCGGAACTCACAGGCGACAGGGCGGGAGTGCGTTGGGCTGCGGCGGGCTGCGGCGGCGGGCTGCCGCTGCGACAGGCTGCGGCGAGATGTGACGGGGTGCCCGGGTGCCGGCCTAGAAGCTGAGTTCTTTTAGGCGGGTGAAGACGGTGTCTTTGCGGGAGAGGAAATCCCAGGGGTCGAATATCTTGTCGAGCACTTCGGCGGAAAGGCGGGCCTCGGGGTCGTCCTCAAGGCGGGCGCGGTAGCCGGGGCCGTCGACGGCGTTTTGGATGTCGTCCCAGACCTTCATGGCGTTGCGCTGCACGACCGCGTAGGCATCCTCGCGGCTCATGCCGGTATCCACGAGCGCCAGCAGCACCTTCGACGAGAAGATGAGCCCGCGGGTGCGGTTCAGGTTGTGCTCCATCTTCGCCGGATAGGCCGCAAGGCCCTCGACCATCCACTGCATCTTCGCGAACATGTAGTCGAGCGCCGTGAAGCTGTCGGCCAGGACCACCCGTTCCGCACCTGAGTGCGATATGTCGCGCTCGTACCACAGGGCGACGTCGTCGAAGGCGACCTGGGCGTTGCCCTTGACGACGCGGGCCAGCCCGCACACCCGCTCCGCCGTGATCGGGTTGCGCTTGTGCGGCATCGCCGAAGAGCCTTTCTGCCCTTTTGTGAAGGGTTCCTCGGCCTCTATCACGTCGCTTTGCTGCAGGAGGCGGACCTGCATCGCTATCGACTCAAGCGTGGCGGCGGTCACCGCGAGCGCAGCCATGACCTGGGCATGGCGGTCTCGGGCGAGCACCTGCGTGGACAGGGGGTCGGCGGCCAGGCCGAGCTTCTCGCACACGAAGGCCTCGACGAAGGGGTCGATGCTCGAATAGGTGCCCACCGCGCCGGATATCGCGCCGACCGCCGCGACCGTGCGGGCCTCTTCCATGCGCGTCTGGGCGCGCTTGAGAGCCCAGGCCCAGGAGCCGAACTTCATGCCGAAGGTCATCGGCTCGGCGTGGATGCCGTGGGTGCGCCCGACACAGAGGGTCTCCTGGAACTCGAAGGCGCGGCGCTTGCAGGCCTCGCCCAGCAGCCTGATGTCGGCCAGGATGATGTCGATCGCCTGGGTCACCTGGTAGGAGAGCGCGGTGTCGCCCAAATCCGAGGACGTCATGCCGTAGTGCACCCAGCGCGAGGGCGGCTCGACACCCTTGGGCACCTTTGCGTCGATGTGCTCGGCCATGCAAGTGGTGAACGCGATCACGTCGTGGTTGGTGACCTTCTCTATCTCGCTGATGCGCCCGACCGTGAAGCCGGCGTGCGCCCGTATCCAGGCGGCATCGTCCCGGGTGATGCCCGCCTCGCCAAGCTCTGCCTGGGCCTCGCAGGCCAGCACCTCGATCTCCTGCCAGATGGCGAACTTGTTCTCAAGGGACCAGATGGAGCCCATCTCTTTGCGGGTGTAGCGGTCTATCATAGCGCCTCTTCCTCTATCAGGCTCACGATGAGGGCAGTCGAAGAAACGATCTCGATCCCCACCTCGCGAAATATCCGGGTGTTCTTCGGGTTGTTGACCCGGGCGATGCAGCGTGCGACGTTGAATATCTTCTGGGCTATCTCGCACGAGATCAGGTTGGCGTCGTCCTGCCCGGTCGTGGCGACAAAGACGTCGGCGCGGCGTATCCCTGCGTCCTCCTGGTGCTGGGAGTCGCAGCCGTCGCCGCTGATGACAAGATAGCTGCCGGTGAGCGCCACCGAGAGGTGGTCGGCGGTCTGGGGGTCCCGTTCGATGATGACGACCTCGTTGCCCTTCTTCAGCAGGACCGTAGCGAGGTATTCGCCCACCTTGCCTCCCCCCGAGATGACGATATACATAGCCCCGCCCCTAGTCCTGGATGTAGCGCGCGAAGGAGGCTATCAGCTCGTAGCGGATGCAGGCCAGCAGCGTGTCCCCGTGGTAGAGGATGGAGTCGCTTTTCGGGATGGAGCTCGCCGAGCCGTCGCCGCGCTCGAAGGCGACGATACGCACGTCGTGGTCGCGTTCCAGGTCGGAGACGCGGATGGTCTTCCTGCCCTCCTTGTGGAGGTCGAGCGAGAAGCGCAGGACCTCGAACTCGCCGAAGGTCTCGACATGGCTCCCATGGCCGGCGATTATCTTCGAGAACACGTCTTCGGCAATGAGCGAGGTGCCGCACACGTAGTCGATGCCCAGCTGCATGTAGGCCCGCTCGTGGTGGGGGTTGTCGAGGCGGGATATCACGTGCGGGACCTTGAAGAGCCGGCTTGCCACCTCGATGACCATGAAGTTCGTGTTGTCGTAGTTCGTGACGGCGGCCAAGACGTCGCACTCTTCGACGCCCGCCTCTATGAGGGTTTCCTCGTCGAAGCCGAGGCCCTGGACCGTCGAGCCGTTGAAGCTGCGTCCCAGCTGTGCAAAGGGCTCGGCATTGCAGTCGATCACGCAGACGTTGTTCCCGTTGTCAGAAAGCATGTTCGCAAGGCGAGAGCCTACCCTTCCGCAGCCGACAACGATGACGTTGCTCATCGGGGCCTCTAGATCTGCCCCATCGCGTACACCGTCTTGCGGTACCAGTCGTCGGCAGTGGGCGGGCAGTAGCGCTGTGCGCCCGCATAGGTGATCATGGGGCCGTAGCCGCAGTTCTTGAGGCCCCTCACGTGGGTGTCGATCGCCTCTTCCCAGCTGGAGAAGGGGATATGCGGCCCCCAGCCCCAGGCGTTGCAGGAGACCGAACAGTGCAGGCCCCGGGTGCTTTCGGTGTTGGAGATCGCAGGGGACAGGCGCGGGTCGACCCCGTAGTTCCACGCGGCCTCGGCAAAGGTGCGCCCTTGGCCCGCAAGGGGGAACCCGGCGAGGAAGACCTCGATGCGCTCGCCCCAGTAGTCGACGAATTCGTCGTGGCTCAAGGTCCAGTCGACCGGGTCGAGGCCGGCAGAGGCGGCATCGCCCGCAGACCGGGCCTGCAAGGCGTCCAGCTCGGCCTTCTTGGCGGCTTCGGCGGCGAGGCGTGCCTCTTCGGCAGCCCTTCTCTCGGCCTCTTCCCGCTCAAGCATCTCGTTGACGGCCTTGTCGATGTTGCGGCTCGCCGACTTTGCGAGGACCGAGCCCTCGTCGGCGGCGAAGTTGTCCTCTATGCTGTCCTGGAAGCCGCTGCCCAGGCTGGAAGTCTCGTCCAGCCCGAGGGTCGAGGCCGTGGTGTCGTTCGCGCCCGCAGACACGACGTTCATGCCGACGCCCACCACCAGGGCAATGGTAGCGCAGGCAAAAACCGCAGCCAGGGGGAAGAAGCCCCTGCGCGGGTTTTTCGTCCTGCTATATCTCTTCACACTCAAGCTCTTTAAAACCTTCCTTGTTGGTAAAGTCGAAAACAGTGACCGAGTTAACCGCCGGAGCGGTGACAGCCTGCTAAATTGTGTGAGGGGATTGCTGTCGGATAACAGGGTATGTTGTTTGACTGTATGTATTCTACCTCAGAATGCATTAAGTCACAATCTTATGAAGAATACTCCATGGTTTGTTCTATAACCGCAGGGAAAAGACAGGGTGGGTTCTTCGGCCCCGTGGCAGGGGAGGTAGGTCCTGCCACGGGGATTCCGAATCGGCCGCGCTATATTCAGCGCTTCTTATGGGAGCGCATGACCACCCAACAAAGCGCAAGACCGCTTAACAACATGAGAGACGCCCACAGTACGAGGTTGGTGGTGTCGCCGGTCTTCGGGGCCGCAGGTGTGGCAGGCGGCGTCGGAGGCTCGGGCGTCACGGGCGGCTCGGGAGGATCAGGAGGCTCGGGCGTCACAGGAGGCGTCGGAGGCTCGGGCGGCTCGGGCGGCTCGGGCGGCGCTGGCGGGTCTTCCATCAGTTCCGCAGTCCATATCCACTTGATCAGGCCCAGAAGGTTTTGGTACTCGTTGCCCATGCTGGGATCGAGTTGCAGCTGGATGTTGAGCTTCCTCATCTCGTCCGGCCCGAAAAAACCCAGGCTTATGTCGTGGCGCATGGCGTCCGGATAAGAGGCGTCCCTGTAGGGCTCCCCCCATATCGGCCCGTCATAGATAACCCTGCCCGCCTCGTCGGTGACGACGACCGTGGCAAACTCCCGCAAAAGCCTGTTGATACGCGCAAGCGTCTCTTCGTCATATCCGGGGGACCCCGGCGTCATGGTGCCCGGCACCCCGTTGCTGTCGAGGCCCTGGACGATGTCTTCTGCCCGCAGGAATATCTCCACCGTCTTGTCGAATGCGTTCTTGACCTCTATGAGCTGTGCGCGGGTCTCCCCGGGGAGCAGGCTCTTGAAGTTGGCGAACAGGTCCGTGTTGTCGGGGTTGAACACAAAGTCGGGACCGCCGCCGACGCCGCCCACAAAGGTCGAGTGGGCCGTCTGGGGCAGAGCGAGGGTGGACACGTAGGAGGGCACCCCCAGGTATTCCAGGGTCTTGCCCCACATCGAAATGCCGTTTCCGCCAGCCTGGACGCACTCCATCTTAACGGTGATGAAGGCATCCAGCCCCTGGAACTCGTTGCCGAGGCCCGCGTCGATGGTGAAGCTCTCGAACAGGGGCTCGACGGTGGTCTCACCGGGACGGAGCACGCCCTTGTAGTAGAAATAGCCGTCCGTCTCGTCATAGAGCCACCAGGTGTCGTTATAGCTGATGGTGATATTGTCGGTGGGATACGGTGCGCTCAACCCCGCCGCGGCATCCGTGGCAGGCGAGCCCTTGGAGGTGTTCAGGTTGGCGTCCTGAACAGCTTCCCCCCAGAGCTTCTCCACCTTCACGCGCACGACGATGTCGCTCTCGCCGGTGTTCATCACGTTGACGACCTTGTCCACGGTCGCACCGGGATAGGCGTTGTACGCACGGTCGTATTCCTCTACGATGCGCCCCTTGATACCCAGGGTGTCAATGATGTGGACGGACTCGCCGACAAACTTGACGATAGCCATCGTGGTCCCCAGGGCAGAGGCGATGAACAAGGCCAGGAGCGCGGCAGCCACGAAATGGGCTCTTAGCTTATACATAATCCCAATCACCTCCTTTTTTCTCGTATCGATTCTTTAGGTTCCCCCACCCCGGACCCCCGCCCAAAGGCGGGAGTCCGAGAGCGGGCCCCTACCTAGCCTATGGTCACGCCGGTGGCGTCGTTCAGGGCCTCGAAGGCAGCCTCGGCGCTGGGCATCTCTGCCGCCTGTATGGCCTCGGCCTTGAGCACTATCCGGTAGCCCTTGCCTTCTTCCACCACTTCCACGCTCCCGGCGGGAGTCGTCTCATAGGTGGATCCGTGGAGGGTGAACACCTCGGCGTTAGCCCAGTCCTTGGGGATCACCACGGTGGTGAAGAGCACGGCGGTGTCATGCGCCGGGTCGTCGGTGTCGAAGATGTAGCGGTAGTTGTAGTAGCGCACCCCCGGCTTGCCGACCTCCCTCCCGGCAAAGGTGAAGTCGTCCTTGTTGTACTCGGCATAGACCTTGTTCGCCGCGACCAGGGCCGCCAGGTCCGTCGTCGCGTAGTTCTCCGCACCTACGATATGGGGGGACGTGCTCCCATAGGCCGTGTCGTAGAACAGGGTCGCTAAGATGAGGTCGATGCGGGCGGGGTCGGTAATCAAGGTCCCGTCCCCGTCCAGAAGCTCCATGCGGATGCGCATATAGCTCTGCCCCTCAAGGGCCGTGACCGTCGGGTCCTTCTCCCTCACGCTGCCCGGCACCAGGTCGAGGCCGTCGCCGTCGGTCCAGCCGGGCTCTTCAAGGGATACCTTGATCTTGCCCAGCGTGAAGACGTTCTCTACCTCATCGTAGTCGGTGAAGAAGGCAAGCGTCACGGCCCAGGCCATCAGTGCCGTCAGGGCAAGGGCCAGCAGCGTCAGTGCGAGTGCCTTCTTATTAGCTGTAAACTGTTTCATGGCAATACTCCTTGTGGTGTCCGTGTTCGGTGTCCGTCGGCCTGTTCGCGCACTGGCGCTAGACCAACAGCAGCTCAAGCAGGGCGACGACGGCATCGTTCAGGGTGTCGAAGGCCTCGTACTGGACGGCGCCGCCCTCAAGGACGATGTTGAAGCCTTTGAGGTAGTCGCGCAGCCATTCCTGCTGCTCGGGCGTGACCGAGTCCTTGATGGTCACCTGGGTGAAGAGCGGACTGGTGGTATCGCCCGGGGCAAGCTCGTACTTGTAGGCCCAGACCTGCTCCACCTTGCCTGCCATGGCCGTATCGGCCAGCTGCCAGTCCGTGGTGTTCCAGTCGATGGTTATCAGGTCGAGCAGGGTGCCGACATAGTTCTTGTCGGTCGCCGTGTTGGAGAGCGGGGTGCCCTCGCCGTTGGTGAAGACAAGCCGTATCCCGACCCACTCGCTGATCTCGTTCTCGCTCGTGTTGGTTATCTGGGGGTCCTTGGGTATGTCCATGCCGGGAACCAGGTTCGTGGCGTTCTCGGGATCCCAGCCGGGCTCTTCGAGCTCGGCCTTGATGTTTTCGGCGAAGGTGAACTCGTTGGTTACCGGGTCGGTCTTGGTGAAGAGGTAGGCCATGGTCAAGCCGGATGCGACGACGAGCGCAAGGAGCATCGTCAGCAGGACTACATGTTTCTTGTTCTTGAATATGTTGGCGGTCTTGGTCATTTTGTTTCTCCGTCCTCAGGTTCTGCCTGGTTGTTTTGTATGTTCTGCCTGTCTTGGTGTTCTGTCTGTTCTATCTAGACTGTCTAGCCGATTCGGTCCCCCTGCCTTAGGGCTTGACGTAGGGATTGGCGCCGAACAGGTCGGTCAGGGCCTTCAGGGTCGCCTCATCGTTCCAGGCGTCCATGCCCTCTACCCCTGCCTGCACGACCGCGCCGCGGACGATGATCTGGAAGCCGTCGATGCCGTCTCCCGTGTGCGCGCAGGTGCCCGTCAGCTTGGCGATGTTGGCCGGGCAGCCCGTCTCGTGGATGGTCACCGGCATGCAGTCGCAGGTGCCGACGCCGGGCAGGAGCTTGCCTGCCTCGGTGTTCTCAGCGCCATCCGCACCGTAGACGACGCAGTTCACGTGGTGGCGGTAGGTGGTGTCGCAGTCGCAGGTGCCGTACTCGTAGCAGGCGTCGGTGTGGTCCATGACGATGCTCGCTAGCCAGGCGTACTCAGTGTCCCAGTCGAGGCCGGGGTTGGCCTCCAGCTCCGCTTCGGTGAACGCAGGCTTGATGGTGACCGAGTTGAACAGCGGGATCGAGGCCTCGCCCGGGGCCAGCTTGTGCTTGTAGACCCATACCTGCTCTGCCTTGCCCTCGTAGGTGTTGTTGGCCAGCGCCCAGTCACCCTCGTTCCAGTCGATGTCGATCAGGCGCAGCAGGCGGCCTACCCAGTTGTCGTCATTGGGGTTGTCGGACAGGAGCACGCCCGCGCCGTCGGTGAAGCTTGTGCGGATGGCCACGAACTCGTCAACGCCGTTTTCGGACACGTTGGTGATCATGGGGTCTTTCCTGACCTCGTAGCCCGGTATCAGGTTCTCGCCTTCCTCAGGGACCCAGTTGGGCTCGTCTATCTTGCCTTTGATGTTCTCCGCGAAGGTGAACGCGTTCTCCTTCTGGTCGGTCGTCGCCGAGAGATAGGCGAAGGTCGCCCCCAGGGCCAGCAGCGCCGCCAGCACTACCGAAAGGATCACTACCTTCCTCTTCTTGTCTGCCTTTGCTTCCATTGTGTTACCTCCTTTTGTCTTCATGACTTTTACCTCCTTCTTAGTTCTTTCTTGTTCCTCGTTGCTTTCTTGCCATTCCTTTTATATAAAGCCTTTTCCGTGGCTTATATACGTGTCCTCGTGACCCCTCACGTAACCCCGCGCTCATGGGGTGGGGAACAGCCCGCTCAAGGTTGTGGACGCCGCCGCCGCGTTCCCGAAGCCTGTCGACTGCACGGCTGCGCCTTCTATCCGTATCTTGAACCGGTCCAGCCCGGCGAGGAACGCCAGGGCGTCCTCGGTCAGGGGCGGGGTGTCGAACTTGTCTTTGATGTGGACGCTGCTGAACAGCGGCTCTGTCGCCTGTGCGGGGCCGACGGCGTCTTGGTAGACGAACACCAGCGGCTGGGCCGCCACGGGGACAAGCGTCCCGCCGAAGAGCACCCAGCTGTCGTTCCAGTCGATCTCCACCCATTTCAGCAGTTCGGCCAGGTCGGCGTCAGACATGGGCTCGTCATCCTTGTAGAGGAAGGTCAGCCTGAGGGCGGCGTACTCGTCCACCTCGGAGGTGTTGGTGATCATCGGGTCCTTGCGGACCGTCTTGCCCGGGACGAGCTTGATCGCTTCGTCGGGCTCCCAGTTCGGCTCGGTGAGCCGCGCGGTGATGCTCTCCGACGGGGCGAAGGTGTTGGTCTGCCCCTCGGTGGTCGAGCCCAGTGCAGCCAGGGTCGCGCCGAGGATGAAGGTCAGCACCAGGGCCATGAAAAGCAGGACCAGCATCAATCGTTTGTTCTTAGTCATTTTCGGACCCTCCTCGTCTCGTGCCTTACGGCTTCGTGACCGTTCCGGTTGCCATGTCGACGGTGATGCCCCACTCTTGCCCTGCCTTGCCCTCGGCTTGGAGGATGTCGGCCAGGACCTCGATGTTTATCTGGACCTCGTCGCCGTACTTTTCCCGGGCCTGGTCGGAGAGCGACACCTTGGTCAGAAGCACGCTCGTCTGGTTTGCGTTGCCCGCCGTCGTGGGGTAGAGCACGGACGCGTAGTAGAAGTACCCGTCGTCGTCGTATATCCATTCCGCGGACCAGTCGGCGGCGAACTCGAGGATGACGTCGCCCAGGTCCATCTTGTTGCCGACCGGGGCAGAGAACTCGGCGAGGTCGCACGCGATGTAGTTGCCTTCCGCGTCCATGAGGTAGGGCACAACCATTGCCCGAACGACGCTGGGGACGTAGTCCTCGCCCGCTCCCATGGTGAGTTGCACCTGCTTCGCCTCCCAGCCGCGGAAGTCCTCGTCGATGGTCACGTCGGTCGTGCCGATGCCGAACACGTTCGTCTCGACGTTCGTCAGGGCCGCGAGGTAGGCCATGGTCACCAGCCCTATGGAGGCTGCGGCCAGCAGGGCGAGCACGCGGGCCCTGCCCAGGAGCCTCTTGGCCCGTGCGGGCTTCTCGGCTGCCCTTTTTGTGACCGTGGCCTGCATCTTCTGGCCTCCCCCCGTCAAGTAATCAGCTTTGTTCCTCATAGTCGAACACCTCCCCTATCGATACGTGCTGATGGACGGCATGTTGTTGGTGATGCTGCTCTTGTCAAAGATCCACGGGACCTCGTCCCGCTCGTTCCAGTAGGTGTACAGGGCGCGGGAGTCCTCGGCCCAGAGCGTCACGCTCCCTTCGAGGGGGCTGACGGCGGCGGCGGGCTCATGGCCTGCGTGGTCGCCCTCCAGCCTGCCGGCCATGAGGGTGTAGGTCCAGTTGGAGCCCAGCTCGGTCACGGTGTAGAAGCCCGTCTCCATGTCGGTGAAGACAGCCCTGCCGAAGTCCTGGCCCGCCGGGATCGTGACGACCGCGTACATCAGGCGCTCCACCGCGCCGGGCGCCGCGTCGTTGCCACGGTACTCGACCTTAAAGACGAAGGTCTCTTCGGCGTCGGCCGCCTCGGTCAGGTTCTTCTCTATCACGAGCTCGTTTACCATGTCCGCATAGATGTTGATGGTGATGTGGTGGTTAATGTCGTTGACGTAGGCGGGCTTCTCTGCCACGATCCCGGTGCTGTCCGTGTTCCACTGCACGTATTCGACTTCGCCCGTAGGAGGGTTCGTCATCTTGTTGAAGTGCAGGTAGTAGCCGCCCTGGGCGTCCTTTTTGACGACATAGGTGACCTTTGCGCTCGCATGGTGCATGATGGTATGGATGATGCCCGTGGTAGTGTCTGGCATCTCCTCGAAGAAGTAGTAGTCCAAGGGGATGTCAATCTCGCGTCCTTCGACGATGTCGTCGCCGCTTATCTCGGCAGTCCCGGCAACCGAGCCGTCGCGCTCGCGCATGATAAGCTCTATCTTCTTCACCTTCGCGCTCTCGTTGACCTTCTTCCAGGCCCCTGCCATGTTGGTCGCCTGCGGGTTAGCCAGGGCCTCGGCGCCCTGCGCGGTGGTGCCGGTGTAGGTGTAGCCGAGATCCGCGCCGTCGTCGGGTGCCGCCTTCGGCTCTAATATCTTGTCAGTCGGGGCGTTGTCGCGTGCGTTGAAGACGTTCACATCCAGGTCGTACTCGGTGGGCTTGACGGTGATGACCTTCTCGTCGACGCGGTAGCGCCCGTCGGCCAGGACCCAGTAGTAGGTGACGATGAACTTGCATTCGCTCGCCATGCCGCTGTAGAGGGGGTTGTCCCCGTTCCACATCTTCTCGTCGAGGGTCGTGTTGCTGTTCGTGTTCGGGCCGACCACGCCGATGAGGTACTGCGGCACGAGCTGTATGTCGCCGGTGACCGGATCGTAGTCCTCTGCGAGCGGGTTGCCGTCCGCATCCACGTAATACATCCCCGTGGGGTCTTTCTGTGCCCGCCAGATGTCGGTGTTCACCCAGGCGTTACGGCTGGCGGTGAACTGCGTCCAGTCCGTCGGGGCAAAGTAATACTTCGAGGTGAGGGCCGTGTTGTTCGCCGTCGGCGGCGAGCTCGGAGTCGTGTCCGGGGTGATGTGCGGATAGGACATGTCAAGCGACTCCGACCACACCTCGGCGTTGTCGATGCCGACAACCATGTTGTCCTTGAGGTTGTCCATCATCGCCATCTCGACATCGAGGCGGTGGTTGTAGGTGTCTCCGGACATGAGGGTCTTGTCTTTGCCCGCGTACACGCTCATGTAGGCGATCAGGCGCAGGGGACGGTGTCCCTTGGCAGAGGCGACGTATTCGCTCACGTCGTACCAGTCGAGGCCCGGGTGCACGATGTTTACGCGCCCGATGCCGTCGTTGATCATGAGGTGGTCGGTCGTTGCAAAGCCCCCGTGCCATCCCGAGACCCAGGAAGGCGCGCCGCCGGGGATCTGCTTGATCCAGGTCGTGCCGTTGGCAGAGACCTTGGTGACCGGGAAGTCGGTGATGATGTCACGCACCGTGTCATAGGTAAGCTTGCCACCCTCGTGGTTGCTTCCGCCGTCGCGCGCGTCCCAGTGCATCTTTTCCAGTGTGCGCACGCCGTTGCCGTCCCATTCATAGCCCTCGTCCCAGGTGTCCAAGAACACCGTGGCGGTCGACGCCTTCGACCAGGCTTCTACCGCGGCAAGCTCTTTCCCCAGCCAGCCGTCCCCCGTTGTCGGGGCAGCGTGCACCCTGAGCTGCGGGTAGTGCTGTGGCTGGTAGCTCCACTGGGCGTTGTTGGAAAAGCCCCTGAACCCAGCGTCGCCTATCGGGCCGTAGGTGCCGCTGGCAAGCCCCGTGCCCGCCTTGTCGGTGCTGGAGGTCAACACGCCGCGCACGCCGTTGTA
>Ga0082212_10010983_pt1 | contig 11519 bp, 14 predicted proteins | sample TergutNt197P3_FD_71548 | JGI IMG/M metagenome (GOLD analysis project Ga0082212, IMG submission 71548) | Neocapritermes taracua P3 segment gut microbial communities from Petit-Saut dam, French Guiana - Nt197 P3 | ecosystem: Host-associated > Arthropoda: Insects > Digestive system > Gut ... | reverse complement strand
CTATTGATTACATATAATATAACGCAGGCTGTAAAAATATAGTTCAGTACCGACAAAATTATGCTGAAATGGAGCAAAAGAATAAAGACGGCTAAAAGCTGCACAAATTCTAATACTATAAAGAACGCCGCTATAAAGAACCTTGACGTTAATTTTTTTCGGATTTTGTTCATATTGTTTTCCTCTGCGATTTTTTACGTGTTTTCATTTGTTTTTTTACGCAGTCTTATGTATTGCGTAAATTTGTGGGAGCTTTTCAGAAATATTTTTGATAAACGGTCGGATATTTCAAAGACCGAACAGTAATCGTCAATGAAAGCGACAAGATAACTTTCCTTATATTTTGGTCGCTCCCGTGTCACCGGGAACATATGCTTTAAAATTATATCCCGTTCAATATCATTCAAATTACATATTTTTTCAGCGTTTTCGAGAGCTTCTTTGTGATGTGTACGCAAAGACTGAAAACGGTTTTTATATTCGCCGAAAAATAAATCGTGGAGTAATGCGCCTCTGGCGGCGGATTTATAGTCATACCCGAATTTTTTTGCGAAAATATAACTGTAGTACGATACGTTTATGCTGTGGCTTAATCGGTTGACTTTCAAATGATGCCTGTAATTTTTCAGCTTCTGAACGTCCTCCAACACTAATAAATCAGATATACATTCGATAAACTTTTCTATATGCCGACCGTCTATTTTATCAAACGACTTGATTAAATATATTTTTCCAATAACGAAAATCCCTACTTTCCCTTGCGTTTATTTGTTCTGCATCAGTTCATCGCTTAACTGCATAATCTGCGGCATTATCTTTTCGCGCTGTCTTTTTGTCACGATTTTATATATGGGAAACGCAAGCAGCGCGCCTATAATTCCGACTATTCCAACCGCAAGACCGATGGCAAAGTAGTCCGTCCATTCTATTATACAAGCCATGCCCGTGCCGAGCAGTAAAGAACTAAGTATGCCTACAATCAAGGAAATGATTGTGCCGGATTTTTCTACGTTTCTGTCAAGTCTGCGAAGCGTTTCCATTTTGTTTTCCTCGCGGTCGATATACTTCTCTCTGATTTTCTTGACTTCTTCTACGTCATATTGCTTTTTTGCCGTATAAGTATAGGTGAAAGTTTCGTTTTTGTTATCCATGTTATCCATTTTTATGCCTCCGTCTGCGTTTATCATTAACAGGCTTTAAACCGCCTGTCATTTATTTTATGAGTTTATTATATATGGCGGTTGTTTGAAAAATGTTTGAGTTTTGTTTGAGAATTATTAATTCATAGATTTCTTAAATTTCTTTTTTTCTTTTTTTGAGATATGTTTTATAATCTTGTTTTTGAAAATATAAAGCAGAGAAAATACAATCACGCACAAAACAGCCGCTATGATGATTAATGCGTAATTGCCGCTCAACAGCGTCATTCCCAAGCAAGTGGAAACAAGCATACCCGGCAGCCGTCCTATCGTGGAAATCAGAAAGAATTTTGACGCTCTCATATTCGTAAGCCCTATCAAATAAGCGAGTATATCTTTGGGAAACGGCACGATAAACAGAATCCATAATATCGCTGTGGATTTGCCGCTTGACAGAAGATTTTCAATTTTACTTATCTTTTTTTCGCTGACAAAGAGAGTTACAACCCGCCTGCCCAAAAGCCTCGATATATAAAAGGTTATGACTGTGCCGATGAGATTCCCAATAACCCCAAGAACCATCGCCCATACTATTCCGTAGGTCATACCCGCCGCGAACTGCACAATCGCACCCGGTATGACCGATATTATCACATGGAGCGCCTGCATCAGCATTATGACAATCTTGCCTGTGCCGCCGTATGACAGGATAAAATCTTTTATGTTTTCAGCAGTCGAAGTTATATCAAACCCTTTTATTTCATTAAATCTTTTCGTGTATGCTACTGCGATAAATATATATATCGCCGCCACGATGATTATAAAAGCTATATTTATCAAATCTCTTTTTTCAATTTTACGCGCAAGTTTCATATACAATCCTTTCTGCAAAAATTCAATATTTTATACTTTATGGATATATTATATCGCCGGTGTGTTTTAATTTTGTTTGAGAATTGTTTGAATATTATTAAAAATAAAAAATAGCCCAATTTTTTATTGGGCTTAATTCTCTATTCAAATTAAAAAAACGGTTCGTCGGTATTGTTATTAAGAGAATGTTTTTCGCTTAAAACAGGCTCTCTAACATTGCTTAATTGATTTTGAAGCGAAATCACATCATTCAGCCAAGTCTGTCTGCAATCGAGATTATGATTCGGTATGTCATAGGGAACTCCGCAAACAATTCGGGTGCAGCCGTTAATATCGGGATATTCGATAAACATATTTATCACGCCCGTCTTAGTAGCGGCGGCTATTCTCGCAAACCCGATATTAACTCTTTCTTTACTGTTTCTATTTATATCGGAAATTGTGCTTTGAGGAAATATCAAAAGGTGATGAACGCTGTTATTATTTTTTATATACCTGAAAGAATCTTTATTTGTTTTAAAATTATGCCCATTGGCGGCTTCTTTTTCCTCGGTGTTTAATTTTTCAATTTCAAAATCCCTGTAAATACCGACAATATTATAATGCAGATTTAAAAAATCCATTAATTCATTATTATTCGTCCAGCCTATCTTCGCTATAATCCGTATGCTTGGGTGAAGCAGACCTAAAATAACGGCGTCAAAATCGCTGATATGATTTGATACTAATATATAATTCTCTTTATCTAAATCCGGCAAGTTAATCGTTTGAATATGAAATAACTGAAATATTCCTTTTTTCCATTCTTCTGTTGAATAGGGGTTTAATTTAGATTTTTCAAAATAGCGGAACAGATTATTCTTGAAAAACTGAATGGCTTCCGAACCGCTGAATTTGACGAAATTGGATTTATAAACTGCTGTACTCATTGTTTTCCTCCTAAAAATACATGATGGATTATTGCCGATACCCGTTATGCTGTAGCAGTCGCTATTCCGGTTTTTAATTGCATAACCGCCGTTTCAACAGCTTTTATTAATTCGTCCGCGCTTAACCCTTTCGGCGAAATAGGTTCGCCATACTTCACTTTTACTTGATATTTCCTCATTTTTTTCCAATTAAACAAGTGCGGCAATTTCTTTGACTTCGGATAGACCTCATATCCGCCATCTATATATGCCGGAACAATCGGTACGCCCGCTTCAATAGATAATAACGCCGCTCCCTTTTTGAATACGGTTATTTCCCCGTTATCGCTCCGCGTACCCTCCGGGTGTATCAGCACGCCCCAATTATCTTTTAGCTTATCCCGGACAATGGAAAACGCGCTGTTTGCAAATCCGCTTCTGTCAACCGGAATCATGCCGCCTATTTTCGCCAAGACCACGCTAAGTAAAGTCTTGTTAAACAATTCTTTTTTTGCCATGCAACAAAATCTGCTGAACCGCTCCCACTTAAAATTAAGCGTAAGGAAAAGATAATCGAAGTAAGACACATGGTTAGAGCATATAATATACCCGCTATCATTGGGGATAGCCGTATCGTTTTCGATTTTTATATTGTAAATCTTCCCGAATATAGTTTGTATAAACCGAAAGACACTATAATCCTGCATATTTTTCTTCAACGGATAATCGTTCTGCGGCGAGGGTTTTGCCCTGATGACGGGTTTATCATCACGCAAAGAATGTAGGTATGCCATAAAGTCGGCTACGGTCATATTTTTATTCAAGCCGCCAATATCTACATTTATCCCGCACTTTTCTTCAATTTCACAAACAAGTTCAATGCTGCTAAGTGAATCTATCGGAAGTTCAATAAATAATTTTGTTTCGGGCAATACTTCCAATATATTTACTTTCGCTATTTCCGCTACTGTTTCTTTTATGATGCTTTCAATATCGGTATTTGCATTTTTATGTTGCGTTAATGACAAAACCGCCGTTACTTCGTTCTGCTCCGCCATTTGCCTTAGTAAATAGCGTTTAGGTTTTTGCAATGAGGTTTTTGGAATTTCATTAACAATATGAATATCCGCAAGTTTCAAGTTGTGCGGCAGGGACGCGCTTATTGCTTTGAGCCGTTCGGCGGCGGATTCCGCAAATTCCTGTGAGGAAGATTCCGCTTTATCGTTGCCTAAACCGGACGCGGCGGTCTGTTCGGCAACAAGACCGGCGCGCAAAAATCTCCTTAACGTAATCATCGCGCCGGCCGTGATCTGCACGGCGGCGACAATCCCAAAGAAAGCCCAGGGCGGAAGATGCTGTATTACCGCGCCGCTTGCCGCCAGCGCAATCGCTCCGGAAACCGCCCATACGATGTTATACCAGCCCAGCCGCCTGGAAAGTTTAGACGGATCGCCCGCGGCGGAAACAAGGCTTTCCAGAAGGGGCCACGACGCGCCTATCATGCCGGTTTCAATAGCGACGATTATCGCCGTTGGAACAGCCCGATCCACCGTAGCGCAGAAACCCGCCGTCAGTGCCAACAGCGGCATAATGGCATACAGCGCCTGCAGGGCTGCGATGCGTTTCCAGCGATCCGCCAGCCGTTTCGCCGACAACGCGCCGCAAACATAAAGCGTTCCCTGAAGCGCCGCCACGGCAAAATTTTCACGCGCCGTCCACCCGAAACGGTGGGTCATATAGAAAAGCACGCCGACGGTCAGCAGCGTACCAGCGGCGGAATTGGCATACTCAGCGGCGAACAGTAAAAACGGACTGCGTCTGAGTTTATCCGTCAAACTTGCCATCTATAAAGCTATTCGCTGAAACGTGAGTAAAACGGCTTCTTTCCGAATTCGCTGCGCGGTTTCCCACCCGGCTTTTTCCCCGGCTTGCGGCGGTCATAATAATGCGAGCGTGAAGATTCTCTATCGTTTCTGTCCCTGTAACCGCGTTCCCGGTCGTCATCTTCATTTCGATCGCGCCGCGGAGGGCGGTCGAATCGCTGAGCCGGCCTGTCGTAAGGCTTCCGGAAAGGCTTCGGCGACGGACGCGAGTTATTATGCTGGCGCTCTCCCTCCGACCGGCTTAAAAGCATATCCACTTTCTTTTCCAGGAAAGTCAACTGCTGCTGCATATTTAAAAGCACATCAAGAATATCGCTCCCTGATTCGTCCGGCATTTCCTCTATTTCATCGGAATCCTTGTAAGATTCATCTTTCTTTTTCATAAAACTCATCGCCTTTCAGTTGTAAATTCGGAAATCCGGAAACCGGCCCAAGAGATCAGAATTATATTATTGTAGTTTAATAGTTTTGTCATTACTGCCGTACTCGCCGCCATTCATCGAATGATCGTGTTATGCAATCTTCTATCGCCAGCCCGCCGAAATAATTGCCCGTCAGCGCAAGGCCGCGCCGGTTCAGGAGTTTTTGTATGTCAGCCGTTATCCCGGCGTGGTTTACGCGCGGCGACGGCAATACAGCTTCGCTTTCGGCAATATCATTAAGGTCTTCCGGCGATACGCCCAGTACATGGCATACTCGCTGGATTTTCCGCTCTTTCGTTATTCCGGGCCGGAAATGAAAAGCGAACCCGCGCGACGATGGATCCGGAAACGGATCGCGCGCGACCGCGGAATAAAAGGCATCTTCAGCCGGTACGATAAACGCGCATTCAGGCAACGCGCACCTGTCGCGCGCAACGCGGACGCCAAGGCTTTCCAATCTGATAGTATGAATGCAACGCAGCGCCGCCGCAAGTTCCGGATGAATATTTCCTGCAAGACCCGCCGCGCTGTCCGGCGGCGTGGCAATTGCGACAAGCGGCGCAGTCAGTTCTTCGCCGTTATCCAGACGAACCCGCCAGTCGTCACCGGCTGATTTAAGTTCCGTTGCGCCGGCGCCTGTGCGTATTTCTATATTTGGATGCGCGGCTATTGCGTCGCATACCGTTTCCAGTCCGCCGGTAAAGCCGAAGCTGCGGGGAAATTCCTTGCGGCGCATCCGGGTTTTAAAAAGCGACCCGGGGCCTTCGACGGGAAAATCATCAGCCGGCTGTGAAGGAACAGCCGCAAAAAACGGCGCGAAAAGACGGCGAAAATTTCCTGATCCCAAAAGACCGGAGTAATACTCTCGTACGGTACGTCCCCTTTTTCCACGAATGAAGCCAAAGGGCGCGTTCAGCGCGGCTTCGAACCAGTTCAGCCTGCGCAGAATTTTCGGCGGCGTAAACCACGAAATGTTTTCGTCGCGCAAAAGACCGAAATGAGCGCGCGCCGGGCCGCGTTGAATCAGCCGGTCTTTTATGCCTGCATCAACGACAACATCAAGCAGATTTGAGTAGGAATTATAAACCGTGTGCGCGCCCATTTCATACCAGAAGCCGCCGGCAGTTCGGTGCGAATAAAAACATCCGCCCGTTCTTTTCCGCCGTTCAAGCACAAGAACGCGCCGTCCCGAGTACGCCGCTTTCCACGCGAACGCCAGGCCGCTGATTCCCGCGCCGATCACCGTTACATCAGGAACGCTCATATCATACTTTCGTTAAACCTTTTATAATAACAGATCCGTGTCATGCTTTCCATAAAATGACATGGGAGCGCAGGACATGGGAGCGCAGGCGTCCCTGGGAGCGCGGGCGTCCTCGCCGGCGTACAAATAAATAAACGCGCGCCAATGGCGCGCTTCAAATGCAGCGGCGCGATTGATCGCGCCCCATTTTATTTATTACACGACCGGCGGGGACGCCAGCGCTCCCATGACTGCCCACTTCATATTCAAATTATTGGTTAGTCCAAAAAATCTTTTTTATTACTTGACTTTGCATAGTAGCTGGCATAGAATAGTATTTTGACAATGGAGGTACTGCCGGTTGAATTCACAGTTCAAGAAGGGCGTTTTGGAATTATTGACGCTTATGTCTGTAAGAAAACAGGATATGTACGGCTATGAACTCGTTAAAGTGGTTTCGGAAGCTGTCGACGTTAACGAGGGGACAATTTACCCTCTGCTGAAAAGAATGACTAACGAGAAATACTTCGATACGTATCTGCAGGAATCAAGCGAGGGACCGCCGCGAAAATATTATAAATTAACTGCGCTGGGACATTCACGGCTAAGTGAACTCGAACAGGAGTGGAAGGAATTTTGCCGCGGAATCGATTCTTTTATTAACAGGTATGAAAGGGGCAGGCAAAATGAATAAAAAAGAATTTTTGGAAAAATTATCACAAAAATTAAGGATTTTAAACAAAGAAGAAGTCGCCGATATTATCAGTGAATATTCAGGCTATATTGACAATAAAATTTCGGAAGGAAAGAGCGAAGAAGAAGCTGTTGCGGATTTTGGAAATGTGAACGATCTCGCAAAAGAGATATTATCCGCCTATAAGCTGTCCGAGGATTATATCCCCGGCGATGAATTCTCAAGCAGTAAATTTTTTGACGATACCGCCAATATTCTCAACAAATCAATTACTTTTACTACCCGTTTTTTTAAAGATATTTTTAATCATACAAACGCGGGCTACGTTGTCAATATTTTAGTTACATTATTTGTCGCCCTGATTCTTGTGGCGATCTTAAAGATACCGTTCATGGTAATCGAGCATTTAGGACGGGGATTCATCCAATTCGTTTTCCCTTCTGTTTTAAACGGTTTTCTTTCTTTCATCTGGATACTGCTTGTTAATATTATCTATCTTGTTGCTGTAATTTTTATCTTTGTCAGTCTATTAAAGAGCGGATTCGGGGAGAATATCGATTTCATTAAAAATTCCATAAAAAACGCAACAGACAGGAAAAAAGAGTACAGGGAAAAATACGGAAAAGACTGGCGCAAACACTACCACGGGTATTGCAGTTCCGATTCTTCGGAAACGCCTGCTTCGGAAACGCCTGCTTCGGAAGCATCGATAAATGAAGATCGTCCTTCACAAAGCGGCAATGAAAGCGGCGTTTCGCAAAGAAAATCTGCAAGCAATCCATTTACGCTTCTTCTAAAAATTTTCATTAATATACTTGCCGTAATTCTTTTACTCCCCCTGTTCCCTTCCGTAATAGTATTGGGCATTGCCGCAGGCGTCCTGGTATATCTTTTAACGCAGGGAATATCAATTTATAGCCTTACGCTGCTTGTCATCGGTATGTTTTTTCTGTTCACTTCTCTTATTTCTATGGTTTTCAGCATTGTTTATAAACATGGACGGAAATTAAGAAGTCATATAGCCGGTTTTCTGATCGCTTCCGTCATGATCGGCTTTGGCGGCGTATATTCTTTTTTTGAATTTATGAATTACGATTATATTGACGCAGTTCCGAAAACAGTAAAATACAACGCCCATAAAAATTATTCTTATGATATTACCACGGATCAAATTATAATAAACGCGAATAATGCCGTTTTAAAATATGTTGTTGATAATACATTGGAAAACAGGATTGCGCTCGACGTTAAATATAATGATTTATACAATGAAATATACATTAATAGCACGGTTAGAAATCAATCCGGAAACAATTCATTTATCAACAATAACGGCGGCAGCGGAAGAAGTACTCAAATTATCGCTATCAATCATTCCACAAAAATGGCTCGTCATGGATTAATTTCTGAAAAAGAAATAATCAAAAATATAATTAACGGATTAAAAGACAAAAAAATGTATAATATAATAAATATATTTGTTCCGGAAATTACGGTTTACGCAAACGAGACATTCATCAAGAATGTCTCCGGTTCGTATGGCGATTCTTATAGAATACCAAGTCTAGCCCGTGAGAGGCGGTCTTTCACAGAATAAGTAGCAGACCAGGGAGCGCAGCCGCATTGAAAACATTTTAGATTGGTCGCGTACAAACGGACTGCGCTCGGGCGAAAACCCTGCGCGATGGCAAGGGCATCTTGAACATAGTCTGCCAGCCAAAAGCAAATATACTACTACAGCGAATAGAATATTTGATTTTAATTAATCAGCGTTTCCTTAGAAATCTGTTTTTCTATTTTTAATTCTTGTACCAATTCTTGGCAGGCGGCGGCGTGGAACAAGTCCGTCGTATTGATTATAGAGTACGCATCGAAGTCATTCACCAACTTGTTCGCATTCACGCTTACATTATCTTCAGAACGAAAGAATACTGCGTTATTATTAGCGATAAAGGCCAAGTCCGTACGTTTGATCGTCTGGTTTACAAGATTCCCCGCAATTTTTTCCTCCGTGGTGATTTCTAGCCATACACGTCCCGGCACTTGAACTATCCTGACAGTCGCGACGTCGAGCCGCAGGTAAGTGGGATATTTATCTCGTAGTCTCTGTGTTACATCTTCGGCAACATACTGCGTTGCCGGGTTTTGTGATGGCGCGGCAAGTTTCTGCAGTAGCGCGACAGCCTTGGCGATCGGATAACGAAAGAATTCACGTTTGGCATCGACACGAAAGTCTGACAACTCTCTGTGTATCATGTCTTCCAGCACGTCATGCTGTTCAGAGAACAACTCGAGCGCCACATTATATGGCGTTGGCACACCGCTAGCAGACGACAGTTCGCGAGCACGAGTACTGGCATCGCGGAGCGTTCGACCGATCTTGATCAATCCCGGCATGCTCGGATTGATTAGAATGTAGACGTAGCCAGGGTTCATACTGTACTGCTCCCATTATGACGGAGATGTACCGTCAGGCCGTATTTGCCAAATCGTTTTGGAATTACGTTCTTTACACGTTCCGCATCGTACTTCTGTTGAAAGATGATTACGAAATCGTCGGCGTACCTTATCAATAGGGTCAGGGTTCGCATTATCTTCAAGAATTTCTAACTGATCCTCTGACACAAAATCCACATTACCGTCATCCCACCGGATTTTCCTATATATGCCGGAAGAAGTTATACGTTCGCCTATCAGTGTCGTACCTGTACGACCTGGGTTGTCATAGTGCCGTACTCGAATACCTGGTTCAAAAATCATGCAATGCCTTTATTGTATTTTTATTAAATCCGGACAGGAATGGATATGGGCAGAAAACGAAATTCCCTCCTATTATTCCCGAATATTGATGGGACTGATAAGCCGCCTTTTTCGTTCATGTCCGATGTGCCGTTTATTCAACTGCTGTTAGCTGCAACTCTTCTTTCAGCGCCTTTTGAAGCGTTTGTGAAAAGTTGATGTTGGCGGCTTCCGCCCGTTCATTAAGCCATGATGGGATGTTGAGCGTTTTCTTAATTAATTTGTTTTCATAAAAACGGCGATAGCTTTCCGTATCAACGGATATTAAAGTAACAATATCATCCGGTTCGGATTCGATTTCCTTTATATTCCCGACCGCCGGTATTTTAAGTTTGCCCTCTTCCATGTGGTACAAAGCCAAACACAAAAAATCCTCAGCCATTTCAATACATTCCGCTACCGTATCGCCCTGTGTAGCGCCACGCTTTATGTCCGGGAAGAAAACACTATATCCGCCCCCGCGCTCCGGACGAAAAACCGCCGGATAGACATATTTCATGTCGATTCCTCCAATAAGCTATTTCAGCCCTAAATCCTTCAGGATTCGCTCCTTTGTACCTGTTTTGATTTCCTGCAACTGATGCCTCGGTATTTGAGCCGCGTCGCCGGTTTTTGGGTTCCAGTAAACATCGTGTCTCGCGCCATGTTCTTTGAGCTTTACGCCTTGCTTTTGCAGATAGCGTATAAATTCGGCTATTGTCATCTGGATTTCCTTACATGCAATACAAACAATACTACGTAGCAGATACGTAGTCAACGGGAAGAATGACTACTGCACGAGAACGGAACTATTTTGTCATGTCCGCAGGATTCACAATGCACGCGTATGAAACCGTGCTCCGGTATTCCGCAATCTAAGAACGCCCTCATTTCGCGTTCCACGAAAAAGGGAACAGGGCGGTCGCGCTGTTCGTTATCGTCGAGGTACGTCTCGAGGTTTTTCAAAACGGTCTGATACAGAGGGTTTTCTACGGCGTTGCGCGGAGTGTAGACGCCTTCCGTTTCGCAGACCATGCAGAAATCGCCGTGAGGCGTTTCATCGTAATACGCAAGATTGGTTTGTCCGTAGGCCATTATGAAATCCCGGAGCGCTGTCATAACGAACCGCTCTTTATATCTAATGACCGAATGGCGATTTGGGCAGGTTTTTTTGTAATGAACTACTCAAAAAACGGGAGAAATGGCAATTTTTAAGTGTTCCGCCATACTGACGATTTTCATGAACGTGCATACGCGCTTATGTAGTTTGTAGATCAGATCGCGATGAGGTGTAAGCTGAGACTGTTTACGTTTGCCGGTAAACCCGGCGAGAATCGTCTCGCTTTTTTCATTCGTATGTTTTCTCCGTCAAAAAACGTCCATGTTTCGCCCTGTGGAACACGCACCATTGACGCATCACTGACGCATCAGACACGTATCAAATGCGCACTCCGTGAAACCTAAGCCTACGGCGCTAGGGATGGTGTCTGTACCTAAAGATGGCTTTTCAATATCAAATATCCTTTAGCAAACTCTGAAAAACGGTCGATTTTGCGTACCTGAAAAACGCTTTTAGGAA
>Ga0082212_10010982_pt1 | contig 11519 bp, 8 predicted proteins | sample TergutNt197P3_FD_71548 | JGI IMG/M metagenome (GOLD analysis project Ga0082212, IMG submission 71548) | Neocapritermes taracua P3 segment gut microbial communities from Petit-Saut dam, French Guiana - Nt197 P3 | ecosystem: Host-associated > Arthropoda: Insects > Digestive system > Gut ... | reverse complement strand
GCAAGTATGCGAAGGGGGCAAAGAAAACCCCAAAGCCCCCTTCGTTTACGAGGGGGGAAAGCGACGAAGTCGCAGGGGGGAGTATCTCAAGGGCGACCGTAAAGGTCGCCCCTACATTTTTTATTTATATATTTTTACGCGTTTTCAAGCATTGCGGACAGATTTCTCGGCGTACTCGCGTAATGCCCGCTTATGTTATATTTATATACTTTATCTTTTAGAATTTCCGGCAGATTTTCTATCGGCGGACCGGATAATAATAAATTTGTTTCTTCTTCGGAAAATTCTATCGTTTCGGTTATGTTATTTAATATTTCCTGATTTTTCGGGCATATATCCTGACATTTGAAACAGCCTAATATTCTGTGGTGGGCTGTTTTGGGAATCCAATCCGGGAACGGCTCCGTTCCGTCTTCATTTACCGCAGTCAGGCATTTTACGTTGTCAATCATAAATCTTTCGGGCAAAATTGCTTTTGTCGGGCAGTTTTCTATGCATAAATTACAGCCGTCGCATATATCCATGTTTTTTACTTCGCGCCATGTGTAATCTTCGTTGCAGGGCATATCCGATTTATATGTATCAAGAGCTAAAAAACTTCCCATTCCGTCGGCATATACGATATTATTTCTGCCGTATTCGGCAAGACCGCTTCTGACTGCGAGCCTTTTTTGCGGAAACCAGTCAATATTTTGCAATTTATATCCGTTTGAAGAAAATACGCCGTGTATAAAATCATTTACGCCGTCCTGCGACATATCAAATATATGCTCCGCTTTTTTATTTTTGTAGTGAAAAAATGCGCGAACCATATTGCGGGGCGAAATTGCGATTACAATAGATTTTGCCGTGAAATCCGGCTCAGGGTCTGGCAGTTCGAGAACATATGCGTCATGCATAATCCATTGCTGAAACCCGTTCAGTTCTTCGCTTTCCCGTAATTTTACAATATCCGATTTTATATCTTTGAGTAATTCGACGGGTATAACGGCTATTTTTATGCCGTATTTGTTCGATTCTATTTGTTGTTTTATTTTTTGCATATTTTTACTCCTTTATGTTTTATTTATGAATTAGCGTATATAACATCTTACAAGTAATCGTGTAATGCGTAATATCACGTCTGTTTTACGTTTGTTTTTATCACGATAGCTGTCCGCATAACGACATGTAAGATTGCAAACAACATCTCCATTTATTAATCGGTCAACTTCGTTAAGTAAATGCGGAAGCGCGTCGTTTTTCATAAAATCGGGGAAAAGTGAAAAGCCACTCAATACTTCAAGAATGTTGAACCATTGGGCAAATCGCCCGTCTTCCAAGTTTTGTTTATCGGCGGGCGGTACGCTTGAAACATAGTAAACACCTCCGCTTTGATTCCAAATATAATCCAACCAATATCTTTGTAAAGTATCGTCCATACAATTTGTATTTTGCAGCAACATTGAACCATATAAAGTTCCCGGTCTGACAATGCCCGGCACAATATATTCCCGCTCTTTTTGATTCCAGAAGTTTTCGTCAAAGTCCCCGTCCTCGAACGCTGCTTTCAGCGTTTCCGCTACAACATAACGCAACGGTTTTATTACAGGATTTTCGGGGTCGGTCATGTTTATTACCGCTGCCGTCATAAATGGACGGCAAAATAAATGACTTTTTCCCTTGTCGTTGTGTTTTTCAATCCTGTCTGTCCAAGTTTCTTCACCCCTTATATACCGTTCCATTAATCTAATAGCTTTTTCTATCATCGGGTCGTTTTTGGGGACACTTAACTCACGCGCCCGACCGAGCATACCCTCAGTAACAAACCTTTGATTTTTTGGTAAAATAGTATCCTGCGTATGAAATCTGCCCCATGAACCGTCTTCCCATTGTGTGTCGGCAAGCGCACGATACCATTCTGATTGTTTCATAGCTTCGTATGCGTTTATATATTCAAGTGAAGAAGGGTCTTTTTTATATATTTCCTTAATTAATATATATTTTTGCACAGAATCAGAAACATTTTCCGATAAATAGTCAATTATTTTTTGAATGGTAATCATATTATACCTCCATTAATATAATTTTTTACGTTTTTTATTTTAAATTTTGACCACTCCGTCAGGCTACGCCTGCCACCCCGCCAAGGAGGGGAATTAATATAGCCTCCGAGGTTAGACAAATTCCCCTCTGTGGAGGGGTGGCAACGCCGCAAACTTTGTTTGCGATAAGCGTTGACGGGGTGGTCTTTTTTAATTACAAAACTTCTTTCAGATATTTACCCGTATAAGACTTTTCGCATTTCGCAACGTCTTCGGGAGTCCCCGACGCTACGATATATCCCCCGTAATTGCCTCCCTCCGGTCCTAAATCAATCACATAATCCGCTGATTTTATCACGTCTAAATGATGTTCTATCACTATAACCGTGTGTCCGCTGTCAACTAATCTGCCAAGACAATATAATAATTTTTGTATGTCGGACAAATGCAAGCCCGTCGTCGGTTCGTCTAAAATATATAAGTTATGCATTCCCCGTTTTATCTTCGCAAGCTCATACGCGAGTTTGACCCTCTGCGCCTCGCCGCCCGATAAAGTCGTGGAACTTTGCCCTAAAGTTAAATATCCCAAGCCTAAATCGTTCATTATGCCGAGTTTATGCTTTAAATATTTTACGTCGTCGAAAAATTCCAACGCTTCTTCTGTCGTCATATGTAAAACGTCGGCTATGCTCTTGCCTTTGTATGTGATTTCAAGCCCTTCTTTTGAGAATCTCTCTCCTTTGCATACGGGACACGCAGTTTCTATATCAGCCATAAACTGCAAATTCGTCGTGAGTATGCCGTCGCCCGTGCAATGCTCGCACCTTACGCCGCCCCCGTGAGTGAGCGAAAAATCAAGCTCCCTGTAGCCTCTTTTAATCGATTCTTCGGTTGTAGCGTAAATATGCCTTATCCTGTCGTATATACCGATATATGTCGCCGGGTTTGACTTGCTCCCCCGCCCTATCGGCGACTGGTCGATATTTATCACGTTCGTCACGTTCTCTATGCCAAGTATATGGTCGTGTTCTCCTGATACTATCCTCGCGCCTTTTTTTATTATTTCAAGCTGTTTGAATAACACTTCGTTTATTAAAGTGCTTTTACCCGACCCCGAAACTCCCGTCACGCAGACAAACGTGCCTAACGGTATTTCAACGTCAACATTTTTCAGGTTATTTTCTCTCGCTCCGTAAACTGACAGATAATTGTCGTTTCCGGGTCGTCTCTTGTGTGGGATTTCGATTGATTTTTTCCCGGACAGATAATGCCCTGTTACTGATTCTTCGCAGTTTGTTATATCGTCGCATGTCCCGACTGCAATTATCTCCCCTCCGTGAATCCCCGGACCGGGTCCTATCTCTATCATATAATCGGCGTTTTTCATAGTTTCGACGTCGTGTTCGACCACGATGACCGTGTTGCCTAAATCGCGCAGTTTTTTCATTGTCTGTATAACTCTTATAGAATCCCTCGCGTGCAATCCTATACTCGGCTCGTCCATGATATACAGCATACCCATAAGCTCGCTTGAAATCTGCGTTGACATTTTTATTCTCTGCATTTCACCGCCGGATATGGTGTCGCTTCGTCTGCCTAACGACAAATAATGCAAGCCTATCTCGATTAAAAGAGACAATCTTGAACTCAACTCGTTTACAATACTTTTTGCTACGTCCTCGACGTTTTCATCAAACGTGAGACTTGTTAAAAATTCAAGCAAATCCGGAAGCTGCATTCTCGCAAGCTCGTCTATATTTTTCCCGCCGACCGTGATATTCAACCTTTGTTTTTTCAGTCTTGAGCCGTTGCATTCGGGACATATTCTTTCTATCATGACTTCGTTTACAAAACCGGGTTCGTAACTTTGTTCTTTTGCCGAGTTTCTGACGAAATTCCTGTACCAGTGCATTATATCGTTGACTATGCCGCCGTACGCCCATTTTCTGCCGACTATCCAGTTGCGCCGTTTTGAAAACGGCGGCTGAAGCCATTCTATTTCTTCGCCTTTGCTCCCGTAGAATATAGCGTCGAGAGCTTCTTTGGGCAATTCGTTTATCGGGGTGTCGAGGCTGAACCCGTAATGTTTCGCTACGCTGTATATAATCGCAGACCTGTAACTGTCCTTGCCGTTCGGGTTAAAAATCATGTTTTTCAGTCCGCCCCTCATGATGCTTCTTTCGGGCGCGACGATTAAAAACCTCGGCTCAACGACGTGCGATTTGCCGATTCCAAGACAGGTATGGCAAGCGTTTGCGGGGACGTTAAACGAAAAGTGAAACGCCTGCATTTCGCATAACATAAAATGATGTTTCGGGCAGCATTCGAAATTTTTATAAAAATCTTTCGGGGTTTTGCCTTTGGTTATCTCAACTTTAACCGATATGTCTTCGTCAAGAGAAACCATCGCAGCTTCTATAGATTTCGCGATTTGGTTATATATATTTGAGCTTATCGTGAAAGTGTCGAGTATTACTTCTATATTATAATTTTTGTCTTCTTCGAGGGTCTTTTTTTCTGATAAATTAAACGGCTCGCCGTCAACGACAAGATATTTATATCCTTTCCCCCTGATTTTATCAAGCAAAAACGTCCAGTCCTCGCCGTAAATTTTAAATATCGGAGCGCGCAGTTCGATAACCGTGCCGTTTGCAAGATATGTGGAAGTGCGTTCTGCGATTTGCGCCGCCGAGACTTGCTTTAACGGGTGGGAACATACGGGACACTTGCCTATCCCCGCAGTCGCGTATAACAATCTCAGATAATCGTTTATATCCGTGACTGTACCGACGGTCGAACGCGGGTTTGAGTTGCCTTTTTTCTGCTCGATAGCGATAACGGGAGAAAGTCCCCTGACATAATCGACTTTTGCTTTTTTGACCTGATTTATTCTGCTTTTCGCGAAGTTTGATATAGATTCCAAAAATCTTCTCTGCGCCTCGCCGTAGACAATATCAAACGCAAGAGACGACTTACCGGAGCCTGAAACTCCGGTTATGACTGTTAATTTATCCCTTGGAATATTTACTGAGATATTTTTTAAGTTATTTTGTTTTGCTCCGATGATTTCTATTTCGGTTCTTACTTCCATAAATTAAATTATATTTCTCCTTATTTATTTTATATTATTTTTACCGGCATATAATAATCCATTTGATTATATCCCATCGCCTTACATGCAAGCGGCGAAGTTATGATATTACCTAATTCTTTTCGGGATTTATCTTTTTCAAAACAGCCTTTTTCCTCGATAAAATTTTTGATTGCGTCCATAGCTTCCGAATTATCCTGTCCGTCTATATCAGTCGCAACCAGATATAATCCTCCGGGAAAATCAATTATGTCAAAATCTTCGGGAACGGTCATGCTTTCATCATACATATAATACCATATAAATCCTCCCGGTCCTTCCCCTAAAAAATCTTTTGGGAACATAGTTTTCGGCAGATAACTGAACCATTCAGAAAACTTTTCAAGTTTACCGTCGCCGAACATGCCGCTTTTTGCCGCGACCATTTTGCAATCTGGCATTTCATAAATACGCACGCTTTCCATTATCTTGTTTCTCCTTTTATATATAAATTTTTATTTTCTTAAATTTTTACACGGCACGCCGGGTCGTCGTGCCCTACTACTGAAGAAAATGCTTATTTTGAACGCTCCATTCTCTTTTTCATCAGCATGACAAAATAGGTGCTTAACAACTCAATCGTAACCGCTCGCTTTTCGTTCCTTTTCACTTTTGCATCCTTTGAAATGAATACATCGTAATCCAAAGTCGCCATTTTTCCATATGACTCATCGGGAAACATATATGTCCCCCGTTCGGTTTTATACTGTTCCAAATAAGCGACGCACTTTCGGAAACAATCGGTATTTGCCGTATAGGAAGAAGTTGACATCAATTCACAAGCGCCCCTACTGAATCTATTATCTTCATAAAACGGCAGGGATAAAGTACCGCTGCAAGCGTAATATGTATTTTTATGAGGCCACCAGCCATACCCTAAATTTCCACGCAGTTTTTGAAATTCCGGATGCATTACATATTCAAGGATGGTTTCGATTTTCTTTTTAGTTTCAGCGTCATTCACATAATCGTAAATTTTAATCATAAGGTTTATTTGATAAATCGTCGGAATAGGAAGTTCACATCCTATTGTGTCAACGTGGATGTCTTTTAGAATCGGCGCGTCTTTCCATTGCTTTGGCAGTTTTGAATATCTTATTTTTGACGGGTCGGTTTCGTATATATCAAAACATTGCCGCACCGCAGTATTATACCTCTTATCTAAAATTCTATTTAGATAATCGAGCATATCATCATAAAAATACCCCGCTTCGAGCATAAGCATAATAATCGGACTTACAAAACCGTCCCCCAGAGTCATAAGATACCGATACACTTCCCGCATATACTCAACTTTTTCATCGAATACAGGTATACCTTTCCGAAAACCAAGTTTGATGAAAAACGGCATAAACATTTCGTAACAGTCTTCATAGCAGTTGTGTATATATGCGCCTAACCCTTTATATGGAGTAGGGAGCATTGATTCATAGTCTTTAAATTTATCGAAATAGGTAAGCCTCGTTTTTACTTTTTCGATTTGTAGTAACTCATCAACCAATTTTTCAACGTCATACGCATTTTTGTCAATTAACCCTTCGTTAATCAAGTTAAGTTTTATCGCCGCTCCGCCGATTTCCATTAGCCATTGTATGCTGTCCATATTTTTTACCTCCTGTACAAAATATAAATTTCCTACGTTTATAACATAACTTTATGATATATAATTATACCACTTTTAATCTGACAACAGTATGTCATATTTAACTCGAACATTTTATTAATTTTTATAAAATTATGTCATATCATATAATCACAAACCAACGTAAAACAACGCGCCAAAGCCCCCTTTTTGAAAGGGGGGCATTCGTAGGGCGCGACGACCCCGGCGCGCCTCAGCGAGTGACGGGGGTTTGCTCGAAAATTATTATTTTATATACGAACAGTTTACGGTCACGCATTCGTTGTATAATACATGCCTGTCGGCGTAAATAAATTTATACGCGCCGCAGTCGATAACATTATCGCCCTGCTTGATTCTGAGATTTTTCGCGTTTGACGGAATTGCGAGATATACGCCTATTTTGCCGCCGCATTCGCGTCTTGCCCAGTTTTTAGCGTAACCGTACATTAAGTCGGGATGTTCGACCGATTGCGTTAATTTTTTCTCCTGCGTCAAAAATACAATCGCAAGTTCGTGAGGATTGCTGATTTTATTCATTTTTGTATATTTGTATTTGACGAAATTATCGTCGCGCTCGATTTCTTCAAACGGCAATCTGAACCCATCGTCGCTAAACTCGGCTAACATTTCCCTCGTAAAATCTGTCTGTGTAAATGTGAAACTAAATCCGGGGTATCTGAGATATATGCTGTCAAACGGTACGTCTTCTCCCCATTCTTCGATTTTCGCGTTTACTTCGTTATAACTCTCGACTTCCATGTTTACCGTAACATATTCAAGCGCGTATTCGGGGAGCTGCATATGTACGACATAATTTCTGTGTTCTTTTTCCTGCGCCGGGATTTTATTTATATGCCTGTCAAGCTCCGCGAGGGAATTTGCAATATCCCGGCACTCTTTGCATATATTTATATGCTTTTCTACTTCTTCTTTTTCACGTTCCGAAATTTTCCCTTTTGCGTATTGATATAAATACGCGTATGTTTCTTTGCAGTTCATGATATAATCTCCTTTAATAAAATAATCTTTAAGATTTTTTTTGACTTTCTCAAGACCGATATGCGAAGATACTTTTACGCTGTTGCCTGTCGTTTTAAGCGATTCAGCCGTCTCTTTTACAGAATAGCCGTAGATATAACGCGATATAACCGAATCTTTTTGTTTTTGCGTCAGATTATTGATTTCGTCCAAAATATTCCGGCAAAGTTCGTTCTGTACAAACATTTCTTCAATATCAACGCCGTCGTCAACAATCGTGTCCGCAACGGTCAAAGTTAAATCGCTGCTGTTATATACCGGCGCGTCGGTTGAAATAAACTCATAATCCGTATTTATCCGGTATTTACGTAGATATATCCGTTTGGCTATTGTTTTAAGCCACGCGAAAACTTTATTTTTGTCGTTGAGACTGCCGAAATTTTTATATCCCGTCAGCAAAGTTTCCTGCGTTATTTCTTCGGCGTAGTCTTTGTTATTGCACAACATTTTCGCGTATAATAAAAGTTTTTTGTTGTATGTCAGGACAACTTTTTCGTATTCCGATTTAAAATTATTCTGATTATTTCGCTCAAAAATCACAGTTGAACCCCGCTTATCTTGTTTATGATTTTTGGTGTTTGATTTTTTGTAAGCCTACATAATATACAGAGACATTATATCATAAAAAGGTTAAAGGGCAAACATAAAGTTTGCCCTAAAATAATTGTTTTTAATAATTTAATTATTTAAAATTAACTGTGCAAGGAAAATCGCGGTCAGTATCCACATAAGCCAGTTGATTTCCTTGAATTTCCCGACGGCGGTTTTTACTATTATATAAGAAATAAACCCAAGTGAAAGCCCTGTCGATATTGAATAGAACACCGGCATCGCTATAATCGTGATACCCAACGGAATCAAATCCTCAAGGTCGTCAAATTTCAGGTTGCCGATAGGTTCTATCATCAGTATGCCGACGACAATCAAAGCCGTCGCCGTCGCGAATCCGGGGATAGTTAAAAATACGGGGGCAAATAATAAACTTATTAAGAAGAAAAATGCCGTTACAAGAGCGGTAAGACCTGTGCGTCCGCCTTCCTGAACGCCTGCTGCGGATTCTATATATGTCGTCGTGGTCGAAGTGCCTAAAATCGCTCCGGCTGTAGTGGCGATTGCGTCAGCCAGAAGTGCCTGACTGGATTTTTCGAGTTCGCCTTTTTCGTCAAGCATTTTCGCCTTGCTCGCAACTCCCGCAAGAGTTCCGACAGTATCAAAAATATCGACGAACAGGAAAGTGAACATAACAGTCAGGAACGAGAATATGCTTTCAGCCGAAGTGAAAATTTCTTTGAATCCATCAAAGCATTTGCCAAGCGTAGGCATCAAAGACGGAGGCATATCCACTATTTTGCCCGGAATCAAATCATACGCGCCCATTGCGGGGTCTATAACGTACCAGCCTGCCAACTGCGCGATTATGCCGAGAATCCATGTCGCGAAAATACCGATAAGCAACGCGCCTTTTACTTTTCTGAGCATTAATACAAGCGTTATCACCACGCCTATAAGAGCGAGAGCCGGAGCGGCTGATTTTATGCTGCCGATTTCTACCAAAGTCGCGGGGCTTCCGACTACTACGCCGGCATTCTGCAAGCCTATAAAAATAATAAATAGTCCGATACCTGCGCCGACCGCGTATTTTAAAGTCAACGGTATCGCGTTAAATATCGCTTTCCTTATGCCTGTCACGCTTAAAACAATAAAAATCAAACCTTCAACTAAAACTGCGGTAAGAGCAAACGCCGGGCTGAATCCCATTCCGATAACAACAGAAAAAGCAAAGAAAGCGTTCAAACCCATGCCGGGAGCAAGTGCAAACGGGAGATTTGCCAGTAACGCCATAGCTATAGTCCCGATAACCGACGCGAGAGCCGTCGCTACAAATACCGCGCCTTCGTCAAGCCCTGCGGCTCCGAGGATGTTCGAGTTTACTGCAAGTATGTAAGCCATAGTCGCGAATGTCGTTATTCCGGCGATGATTTCCGTTTTGACGTTAGTGCCTTTTTCTTTCAGTTTAAAAAACTTGTCCAAAATTTTTCCCTCCTAAAATATTTTTAATTTTATTTAATATATTTTATAAATATTTTAAATACAAAATAAAATTTTTATCGCTTTCGTAGGGGCGCGCATTGCGCGTCCGCGAACCAACGCAAATTTAATGTTTTACACGGACGACCAATGGTCGCCCCTACTCCTTTATCAGAGAGCACACGTTATATCCATTTAATTTATCCATTCCGTTTAAAAATCCAAGTTCTATCAAAAATAAAATCTTCGCGACTTCCCCGCCTAATTTCTCTATCAATTTCACGTTTGCCGCGATAGTCCCCCCCGTTGCGAGTATGTCGTCAACGATAACGACTTTTTGCCCAGGTTTTATCGCGTCGGCGTGCATTTCCAGAATATCAACTCCGTATTCCAAATCGTATTCGACGCTTATTTTTTTGCCCGGCAGTTTGTCTTTTTTTCTTATGGGAACAAAGCCTTTGTTAAGTTTATACGCGACAGGCGCGCCGAATATAAATCCCCTCGCCTCAGAACACGCGACAATATCAAAATCTATGTCTTTTAATACATCAGCCATTTTGTCTATTATATATTCAAACACTTCGTTGTCAAGCAGTAACGGCGTTATATCGAGAAAATCTATGCCGGGTTTCGGAAAATCCGGTATGTGTCTTATCTTGCTTCTTATATCCATTTAATAAAATACTCCCAATTAATAAATTCTACTCCTATATTATACCTAAAGTAAAACCAAATATCAATACCATAATTTAAAATTTAATAAAATTTGTGTAATAAATACAAAAATTTCTTAGAAATTTGTCGGATTTATAAATTCGCGTTCAGATTTCCGTTTCGCAATATGCGCAGCATAATTTTGATTTAACTGTTTTAAAAATATCCGGCAGATTTTTTTCGGTATTTGCGACGCAGTTTTTATTCGCGCATTTTTGATTTGTTGTTTTTATATCTTTTATGTTTATCTGCGTTTTTGGGGTTTCGAAAAGTTTTATAAGCAGAGCCATTCTTATATACATGCCGAACCCCGCCTGATTAAAATACTGCGCCCTTGGGTCGTTATCGTCGATGTCTACAGCTATTTCGTCATTTTTCGGCAACGGGTGAAGTATTATCAAATCTTCTTTTGCTTTATTTAACTTTTGTTTGTCGAGAATATATATCCCGGTTTGTTTTTTGTATTCTTCGTCTGTTTCAAATCTTTCTCTCTGGATTCTTGTCATGTATATAATATCGAGCTTGTCTATACATTCTTCGATTGTGTCGCATATTATTATTTTATTGTTTTTGCTTAATTCATAAGTAAAATATTCGGGGACTCTTAAAGTTTCAGTCGAGATAAAATAAAACGTGTTATCCGAATACATAGAAAAAGCCTTGAGGAGTGAATGAACGGTACGCCCGTAGAGCAAATCGCCGCATATCCCTATGTCAAGCCCTGTCATTTTTTTGTTTTTGAGTTTGCTTATAGTAAATAAATCCGTCATTGTCTGGGTTGGGTGAAGATGTCCTCCGTCGCCCGCGTTGATTACCGGGAGTTTGGTGTACAGAGACGCCGCGTAAGCCGCGCCTTCGTTCGGGTGGCGTATGACTATCGCGTCGGCGTAATTCGATACGATTTTGATTGTGTCTTTTAGCGTTTCGCCTTTTGAGACAGAAGTCGCCGATGTTCCGGAAA
>Ga0082212_10010981_pt1 | contig 11520 bp, 16 predicted proteins | sample TergutNt197P3_FD_71548 | JGI IMG/M metagenome (GOLD analysis project Ga0082212, IMG submission 71548) | Neocapritermes taracua P3 segment gut microbial communities from Petit-Saut dam, French Guiana - Nt197 P3 | ecosystem: Host-associated > Arthropoda: Insects > Digestive system > Gut ... | reverse complement strand
ATTTACCTGCGATGAATATATTGATTTTTTCATTACATTTTTGGAAAATCTTAATCCCAATATTGTAGTTGAAAGATTTACAAGTGAGGTTCCGCCACGATTTTTATCGGCAGGAGGCTGGGGAAAAAAACGCGCCGACCAAATTGTAAATATGATTGAAAAAAGAATGGAGGATTTGAATACGTGGCAGGGACGAAAAAATTTATCTGATAATTATGCATAACGTTCCAATTTAAAATAGCGGTAACCGCTACAAGCAAGTATAATTTTTATTACAATTTTTTTAGAAATATTAAAAATAATTCCAAAGCCTTCATTTTATCATCATTAAGTTTATAATCAATGTTTTTAGTTAAGTAGCGTTCAAGTTCGTTGCCGTTTATTACTCCGGTTTGTTCCATATCGGCAACAACAGCTGCAATATTTTCGACTCCCGATTTCAACGAATTGTTAAATTTTTCGATAAATTTCGGATCAATTTTTTTATTGGCTACCCAACAGGCAAATACAAATGGCAGTCCTGTAAAATTTTTCCATTCAAAAGCCAAGTCGGTGCCATATTTGAAAAGGTTTTCATATTCAAAACATTGATCGCCAATTAATGCAACGGCTTCATATTTATTTACTTTCGCAAAATCGAAATTTTCATCGGTTGCTATCCATTTAAAATCTTTTTCCCAATAAAATTTTGCCAATATTTGTACGAGATTTATAGATGTCAGCGACCGGTAATCGAGGTAAACGCCTGTTATTTCGTCAAATGGCGAGTTGCTTAGAAGCATCACTGTTTTAACTGCTCCGTTGGCTCCAATGCAAAAATCGCTCACTATGTGATAATTAGAAATCATTGGCAATGCCGCTACCGGCACAAGTCCTATATCAACAGTGTTCGAAATCAATTTTGTGGCGCAATCGGCAGGGTGGTCGGTTTCAAGAGCAACCTTTTTATCGAAACCGCTGTTGCGCAATCCAAACAAAAAAGGATAACTATTTGCATATTTTACAACAGATATTTTGATTTTATTATTCATCATATTTTTTTGAAACGTCGAAAATAGTATTTTTGTGATTGCAAAACGCAATAATTTTTAAAATGGAATTAAATTTTCTTACAGCCATATCGCCCATCGATGGAAGGTATCGCAATAAAGTAGATGAACTTGACAGATATTTTTCCGAATTTGGATTGATAAAATATCGTCTTATGATTGAAATAGAGTATTTTATAGCCCTGTGCGAAATACCTCTTCCGCAACTTAGCGATTTCAGTCAAGAGGATTTTCAGCAATTAAGGTCAATATATGAAGACTTTGATATTACTGATGCCGAAAAAGTTAAAGAACGTGAAAAAATTACCAATCACGACATTAAAGCGGTTGAATACTATTTGAAAGAAAAATTTTTTCAGATAGGGTGGGGGAAGTGGAGCGAATTTATTCACTTTGGGCTTACATCGCAGGATATAAACAACACAGCAATGCCGCTTTCGCTGAAAGATGCATTGATTGACGTTTATTACCCTATACTGTATGAGTTTCGCGAAACGCTTGCCGAACTTGCCGACAAATGGAAAGATATTCCGATGCTTGCCCGAACACATGGACAACCGGCATCGCCAACAAGGCTCGGGAAAGAAATTCAGGTTTTTGTTGCGCGTATTGACGGACAGATAAAATATTTCGGACAGATACCGTTTTCGGCAAAATTTGGAGGAGCAACAGGCAATTTCAATGCTCACAAAGTTGCGTATCCCGATATAGACTGGGTTGCGTTTGCCAATAACTTTGTAAACGAAACACTTGGACTTCAGCGGTTATGCCCCACAACGCAAATTGAGCACTATGACAATATGGCAGCATTGTTCGACAATATAAGAAGAATAAATACTATCTTAATTGACTTGGCAAGAGATATGTGGGCATATATTTCGATGGAATATTTTTTGCAGAAGATAAAAAAAAGCGAAATAGGCTCGTCGGCAATGCCGCATAAGATTAACCCGATTGATTTTGAAAACGGCGAGGGTAACTTGGGATATGCTAATGCCATATTTGAACATTTTTCGGCAAAACTGCCTGTTTCACGCCTGCAACGCGACCTAACCGACTCGACCGTAAGCCGTAACATAGGTGTTCCGATAGGGCATTCGATTTTGGCGTACAACTCAATTTTAAAAGGATTGAATAAATTGATAGTCAATACCGATAAGATAAAAAGCGACCTTGAGGATAACTGGGTTGTTGTTTCCGAAGCCATTCAAACAATATTAAGGCGCGAAGGTTGCCAAAATCCTTACGAAATGCTTCTTGAATTAACCAGAACAAATCAAAAAATTACAGCCGATTCGATTATTAATTTCATTGAAAATCTTGAAATTAGCGATGATATTAAAGAAGAACTAAAAGCAATAACTCCTTTTAATTATACAGGTTTTTAAAGTTTCATTTGTAATTAAATTTGTATTTTTGCGGGGTAAAATGTAAAGATTATGGCAACTATAACATTGGAATATAATGCACGTAATAGTGCTGCAAACAAAATAATAGACGTTATTTTGGCTATGGATAATGTTTTTCGAGTGAAGGCTCATAACAAATTGGGAAACAGCAATATCACATACAAAGCGATGCAAGATGCTGAAAATGGCAATACTGTTGTCTGTGAATCTTATGAAGAATACCTGAAACAGACTGCCAAGTATGCTTAAAATTTCATTTACAAATCAATAAATAAAAAATAGTTGTATGAAATATACATTAGTTATAAAGCAAGGAAAAGATGGATTTCTTATAGGACAATTAAAAGAATTGCCCGCAGTATTTACGCAAGGATTAACAATATCAGAATTGAAAGAAAATATTGCAGATGCAGTTGAAATGTACTTTGACGATATGCGCGAAAACTATGAGCCACAAGGAGTAATGATAGATGAAGAAGAAATAGTTTTTGCATAATGAAAAGGGTAAAATTCATACAGCACCTTAATTCTCATGGGTGCGGCTTTGTAAAGCACGGTGGAAAACACGACAAATACACCAATCATTTTAATGGTAAACGCACATATATTCCTCGCCATTCAGATATAGATACTGATTTGTGTATGCTTATATGTAAACAATTAGAAATACCAAAACCTGACGGAGCATAACAAATGAACAATATTAAACTACTACTTAAATATTTTACTCCTTATAAATGGTCGGCGGTTAGGAGTATCTGTTACAACATTTTGGGCGGATTATTTTCGCTGCTCACCTTTACTTTGGTCGCCCCTTTTCTGAAGATACTGTTCAGCAATTTTGGCGATGCGCCACACCCGGGCGAATTTAGTCTGACAGCAGATAGCATACAGGCATATTTCCGATTTTATTTGGCTGAATATGTTGCCCGAAATGGTAAAGCCGGAGCATTGTTATTGGTTGTGTTTGTGGTAATTGGAGCGAGTCTCTTTAAGAATGCCTTTATATTTCTTGCCAACAACAGCATTGCATATATACGTGCCTGTACAGTGCGCGACCTGCGTAAAAAACTTTACGATAAATTTTTGCGATTGCCCATCTCATATTTTACCGATGCCCGAAAAGGCGATGTAATGACACGCATTTCGAACGATGTGCAGGAAATAGAAATATCGGTTGTAGCCTCGCTTACAATGATGTTCAGAGACCCTCTAACTATCACTATATTTATTGTTTATCTGTTTATTACCAATTATCAACTTACTCTTTTTGCAATGGTTCTATTGCCGTTGAGCGGGTGGTTTATCGGCAAAACAGGCAGGTCGCTGAAATCGACATCGCTCGAAGGACAGACAAATCTCGGAAAACTGCTCACAATAGTCGATGAAACCCTTACAGGATTGCGAATTGTAAAAGTGTTCAACGCCGAGAAAAAAATGCAACACCTCTTTGCATCGGCAAACGAAAGATATTCAAAAGTATTTAAGCGAGTTACGAGGAAAAATTTCCTTGCATCGCCTCTAAGCGAATTTTTATCCACCATCGTTGTTATGGTGCTGCTGTATGCGGGAGGAAAAATGGTTCTCGGTGGAAACAACTCAATGTCGCCCGAAGTGTTAATTGCCTATATTGTTGTTTTTTCGCAAATTATTACGCCTGCAAAAGGCATCACAACGGCATGGTTCAACATTCAGAAAGGAATGGCTTCAATTGAACGGATTGACGAAATACTTAAAGCCGAAGAAAAAATAATTGAGAAAGAAAATGCCTTACAAAAACCTGACTTTGAAGATAATATAGAATTTAGAGGTGTTTGGTTTGCATACAACGGCGAACCTGTTTTGAAAGATATTAACCTCACGATAAAAAAAGGCGAAACAGTTGCCATTGTGGGTAAATCGGGAGCCGGAAAATCGACCCTTGCCGACCTGCTGCCTCGACTTATTGATGTTGGCGAAGGCTCGGTATTGATTGACGGCGTTGATGTTAGGGATATAAAACTGAAAGACCTCAGACGAATGATGGGGATTGTCAGTCAGCAACCGATTTTGTTTAATGCTCCGTTTAAAGAGAACATCGCATTTGGGTTCGACAGTATTGATATGCAGAAAGTTGAGGAAGCCGCACGTATTGCCAACGCTCACGAATTTATTATGGACACCGAGTTGGGTTACGACTCTTTGGTAGGCGAATCGGGCAACAAACTAAGCGGCGGACAGCGGCAGCGCATCAGCATTGCACGTGCTATTATGGCAAATCCTCCGCTGCTCATTCTCGACGAAGCAACTTCGGCGCTTGATACCGAGTCGGAACGGCTTGTTCAGGACGCAATTCTTAAACTTATGGAAAGTCGCACATCGTTGGTTATAGCACATCGTTTATCTACCATTCAACGTGCTGATAAGATTGTTGTTATAGACGAAGGACGTATTGTTGAAACCGGAAAACATGAAGAACTTTTCGCCAAAAACGATGGCTATTATAAAAAACTATACAACTATTAGTAATATATACAACAGGAATTAAAATTGCGAGGTTGTTGTTTTTTGAAAATATGCGTTATCTTTGTGGTAGAAAATATTTTTAAATTATGGTTGTCAGAATAGAAAATACAGCAACAGAAAAAAGTCTGAAAGACTCTCTTAAACGTATCAGAGTTACCCGTGATAAGAGAAAGAAACCGAATTTATCTCAATTTTTCGGAGTTTTGCCAAACTTTGACGATGGTTTGGCGTTTCAAAAAAATGCGCGAAATGAGTGGAATTGATTATTTGATTGACACAAATACTATTATTTACATCATTAAGGGAAATCCGAAAGTAGAATATTTTGCCAAATCGGAACTGTTGGCTATTTCATACATTACGGAAATGGAAGTTTTAGGAAAATACCAAATTCCCGAATTTGAAAAACAAATCATTGGCAAGGTATTGGAACATTGCTATATTTTTGAAATGGACACTCAAATAAAACAATACGCAATAAATATAAAACAGCAAATAAGAATGAAGTTGCCCGATGCCATTATTGCTGCAACTGCAATCAAAAATAACATTCCATTGGTTACTGCTGATAAAGATTTTAAAAAAGTAGCCGAATTGGATTTGGTGCTGTTAGATATTTGACTGAAAATAATGAGTTTACAATGATGATAAAACAATTTATAATTGAAATAAATTTGTATTTTTGTACTGTAATTTAAAAGAATAAACATGAGTTCAATAGAATTAGAAGCACAAAGGGCAAGTTTGGCGCAGGAAATTTTGCGCATAGACGATGCAGCCATAATAAACAGTGTGTGGCTAATGTTGAAAGGACATAAACAAGCGAAATTTAAAAAACGCGAAATAGGTTTTTTAGAAGGAAAAGCCAAAGTTACTTTTAACGATGGTTGGAACATGACACCCGAAGAACTTGAAATGGCATGAAAAGATATTTGTTAGATACACATACGCTTATTTGGGCTATTGTAGATAAAAATAAACTTTCCAAGTCTGTTCTGAAAATATTGCAAGACAATGATAATAAATTGTTTGTCAGTGCAGTGTCGTTTTGGGAAATTGCAATCAAACAAGGAAAAGGAAAAATTGAATTTGAAAACTTTCAAATTCGCAATATTCCCGATTATTGCAGAAGATTGTCAATAGAACAAATACCATTAATGCCCGAAGATGCAATCAATTATTCGAATTTGCCTGTTTATGAAAACCACAAAGACCCATTCGATAAAATGTTGATCTATCAGTGTATCAGAGGTAATTACACATTAATAAGCAAGGACGAAAAAATGAAATATTACAAAAACATTGGTTTAGAATGTATTTGGTAGAAAACAACAACAATTGTTAAAAAACCATAAAAATTAATACCTTCACGCAACTTTTTTTGTTTTTTTGCATCTATGTATTGTAAAACATTCATTGAAAAATTAAATAACCAAATAAGAAAAATAAATAATTGTTGAAAAAAAGTCTAAAAAAATAAAAAAAAAGTTGTTGAAATGATGATATATATAAATAATAATGATTAATATTGCATCACGAAAAATGGGATTTATTGCGTAAACCAACAGTTTATTGCAGTTTATCCATTGATTGTTAGGTATTTATATGTAAAATTTTGAACGAAATAATAGAAATGTATAACCATATAAAAAAAACTGAATGGCTAAAAACTAAACGATTTAAAGCTAAAAACATTAATTAAAATTGAAAATTATTAAAAAACTAAACTAAATTACTTAACTAAATTAAATTTTTATGAAAAAAAGATTCTCATTTTTTTGCACGGTTGCACTGATTAGTGCACTTGTGCTTGCGATGCCTGCGTGTAAAAAGTACGACAAAGACATCGAGAAAATCAACGACCAGTTGAAGATAATGCAGGATGACATTAACAAGCTGAAGGCTGCAATGCCCGACAAGGTTGTTACCGACATTACCTACAATTCTACAACTAACGTATTGACAGTTACTTACAGTAATGGTTCGCCTTCTACTGTAACTTTAACCGCCGGATCTAACGTAAGTTGGGTAGATAATGGCGACGGTACTGTTTCTATTACACTTAAGAAAGCCGATGGCACATCGGAAACATTTAAGTTTGCTAAATACTCCGGAACCGAAGGCTTAATTGACCTGAAACTTTTGGGTTGGATTCCTAATTACGATGACAAAGAGAGTATTGCTCAAAACATGGGCAGTGCATTCGGATATTTTGGAGGACAGTGGGCCAACGGTCTTCACCTCTATGATGTGGATGTTGAGTACGCATGGCTCAATAAGATTCGTAATGCCAACGCAGCTCCCTACGCATGGAACGGACCAAGTGGAAACGGACCCGCCGGAACCACCAACGCAACATGGGTTGCAGGCACAACAGGCGGTATGTACACCGTGGTTAAAGATCAGATTGCAACCGACATCAGCTATTACAGCCTTTTGATTGAAGTTAATCCTGCTACTTTGAATGCAGCGGATATTGAGTTTGCTCTGCAAAAATCGGATTTGGGTGCAAGCACTTTCGATTTCAAAGCCGCTCAAAAGGTAACTCTGCCTATGACAAGAGCTGCCAGCGGTTCGGCTCTATGGGTGCTTCCTATGAAAGACAAAGGAGACACATTCGCCAAAGTTCAAGATTTTCTTGATGTTTACAGCGAAAACATTAGTAGTTCTACCGGTGGTACTAATGGAAATCCTTATGTTTGGGCTGTTACTGCCGGCGAAATAGCATCTGCATATATGTTCGGATTCAATCCTTACAAAGCCAGTGCTGCAGTACAGAACTATGTAACCGAGGTAGGCGGCAAAGGACCGGTAGGCATCGGGCTTACAGGACCTTTCGGCGCTCCGGGTTCAGCCGCTCCTAATAAGAACTTCACTGCCGCTAATGCCGCTACATACGATGTTACGGTAGGTGTTGACTATGACCTTAAATTCGAAGGAACTGGTTCTCCTTGGCCCACTTGGGTATATGACTACTTTGTAGAGGCTGACGACGCTGTTGCCGCCGCTGAAGTAGGACTTGTAGTTGACAAATTAAACGGAACTTTCAAGATAACCAAAAATCCCGATACTATTACTCCTGCAGTTATTACTCTTACAGTAACCGCTTTGCAGTTTGACGGAGCCAATGACGGAGCATATATCGGACGTACAAAAATCAATATCCGCATTGTTCCTGCTCCGCTTGCTAAAACAGTAATCAACAAGGGCGAAGTTATAATTGAAGACGGTGTTGCATCTGCAACTGCTGTATGGCCAACCGGTGCTACCGGCTTCCTGCCTACGTTTAACGTAAGTTTGGCTCAAATGTTTACCGACCTTGGAACCGAAGGCGCTGCTTTATGGAAATCACCTACTTTGGGTGTTGACCTTAGCGCTGTCGATATCAAGATTATGCAGGGTGCAGACGATGTAACCAATGACTTCAAACTCAATCCTCTTGTTTCTGTTTTCGATTTCACTCAGTCGAACGGAACCTCGGCAGCCACATCCGCATCTCAGATTGCAAACGCACGTCTCAAGCTTAACTACTCAGACGGAGATGTAGCTGCTATTACCGGTGGCACTGCCGATCCTGTATTCGAACCGGGCGAAGAGTACACCGTTATATATACGTTCAAGAACCTGACAACAGGTACTACTATAAATACTGTGGAAATTAACTTTACTCCTGTTCTGCCTCCGCTTGATGACCTTATTGTTAAAGTTCCTGCATTCTGGAATGACGACCTGACAATACTTAACGGTTACTTCAAAGAAGACCTCGAAGTCAGATCTGAAGTTAACAGACTATGGAAAGTGCCGCAATACGATATCATCGAAGACGGTGGTGTACTTTCTGTAGGTTCGCCTCTGACCAAGAGATATCTTGGACTCGGATTGGCAACTTCAAGCGATCAAACTCTCGGAAGCGGTACGAACAATAAGGCTGATCAGTATGTTATCAGTACGGGCAAGGCAATACCAGGTTTCCCCGCACTTGCTACCTCACAGTGGGGTCTCGGCGAGAACTTTGTGTCAGGATACGGCGGTATTTACTGGACTCTGCTTGCTCCTAAAGATCTTCCCGCTGCGGGCACTATGCCTGCCGACTTTGATGGTCGTTTGGAGAACCGCGGTTACAACGTGCCTGTAGATATCTTAGTTAATCAGGCAACTCTTTATCTGAATGTTTACGAATATCCTGAAGATGACATTGAGGCTCTCAACTTCCAACTCAGACTTGCGAGTGCAGTTGAGCAGGGTACCGTTAAGCCTGCCGATAACAAGCCTGCAATTGAACTTCCGTTCACTTCAGCCGGCGCTACCGGTATGATTTACGCAACAGATATAGACGCACGCAACTACAATGATGTTGCTTACTCTATCTTCAAAGAGTGGATTTTGAGTCCGGGCGGAATGACTGCTGCTTATGCGTACACCTATATTAAGAATGTATCGGTAAGTGTACCGACAGGATATGCAACTGTTTACTCTATCGTGAATAAAGCAGGTACTGCTATCACCGGTCCGGTTAATCCTACTGATCCCGCCTTGCTACCTAGTGGCGCCGATCCTAAAGATGCTTGGGCTTACATTGGTATCAAAGCAAACAACTTGTCTCAAACCGTTACGGTGCCGATTAAGTTTACGATAACCGACGTATTCGGATTCCAGAAAGATGTAGAAATCGATATCAAACTGATTAAACAGTTCTAATATCTGAATAAACTTTACCTGTCCTTTGGACAGGAACCAAAAAAAGGCTGCCATTCGGCAGCCTTTTTTATTATACCTCACCCCCCAACCCCCTCTCCATAGTTCGACTACGCTCACTAACCGGAGATGGGGAGGAAAACAGGCAGTTCTTTTTTTTGGATTTTTAAAAAAATATTAAAAAGTTGCTCAATTGATAAACTTTTTGTATATTTGCTGCATGAGAAGAACAATATACAGATCGAAAGCATTTGAAGAATTTTATTCTTCCTTAGACGAAAGGACAAGAAAGAAAGTGCAATATGTTCTTCAAATAATTCAAGATGAAGATATTGTAAGTGTTAAATTTGTAAAGAAGTTAATAAATACAAATTTTTATGAGTTAAGAATATCAACAGATAATGAATATAGAATTATTAATTTCACAATGGATAACGATAGTTTTGTAAATTCTACAAAAATTTTATTGTTAAACGGATTTGTAAAAAAGTCGGAATCAGATTATAATAAACAAATTATAATTGCTCAAAATATAATGAATAAGGAGGGTTTTATCAATGAAAAAAACGGTTGACAGAAATAATTTGAATTGGAGTAAAATAGAAATATTATCTACCACCAATGATATGCTCGATAACTTGTATGGCGCAGAAGGTTCTTTAGAAAGAGAACATTTCAAAAAAGAAGCATATTCATATTATACAGGTCAAATTATAGAGCAGGCAAGGAAAGAAGCAAAAATGACCCAAACCGAACTTGCCGAAAAAGTAGGAAGTAATAAATCGTACATATCGCGCATAGAAACAGGAAGAACAGAACCAAAAGTTTCTACTTTCTACCGAATCGCTTCCGCCTTGGGACGCTCGGTTGAATTAACTCCGGTATTGTAGTTTTTATGCGAACCTTTTGTTATTGCAATGAATTACCGGTCATTTTTAAAAAATGTTCTGTTTTTTGCGAATATAAAAATTTGTATTATTTTTGTTTCGGAAAAATGTTTTTGGTATGATTGTAACCTTTGAAAAGGAATACCTGCGCGACTTGTACGAAATCGGAAAGACGACAGACAAAAAACACCGTTTTCAACCTGAAATTGTATGGAAATACAGACAGTGTATAAATTTGATGCGCCGCGTATCGGGTACAAATGCGCTCAAAAAGTATAACGGGCTTAATTTTGAGAGTTTGCAAGGTAACAAACGAGGTATTTATTCCGTAAGGGTAAACAAGCAATATCGAATTGAATTTACGGTAAAAGACAACGGCATTGAGCCATTGATTGTCATTTGTAATATTTTGGAATTATCAAATCATTATAAATAAACGTATTATGATACAGATTGAAGGGGTTGACCCCCGCATGATAGCAAATAATCTTACTCCGTATGAACCCGTTCATCCGGGCGAATTGTTAAAGGGAGAAATTGAGTATCGCGGTATATCGCAACGCAAACTTGCTTCACAAATGGGTGTTGCTTATTCCGTATTGAATGAAGTATTGAACTGTAAACGTCCGGTAACAACAGAATATGCTTTGCTGTTTGAAGCTGCATTGGGAATTGACGCAGAGCCTCTTATAGGTATGCAAACCGACTACAATATGCAAACCATTAAACAAAACAAGTCGTGGAGCGAACGCCTTGCACACGTCCGTAAAGTGGCGGCGGTATTTTAACTGCTGATATATAATTATTGATAAAAAAATGTAACTTTGTAATCATTTTGTTTTTAAAACATTTTAAATTTTGTTCATCATGAAAAGAGAATTAAGATTTTTGAGTATGATTGCGTTTATATGCGCAATTATGCTGTCGGTGTTATCCTGTAAAAAGGACAAAGAGCCGCAAATAAATGAAGATATA
>Ga0082212_10010980_pt1 | contig 11522 bp, 11 predicted proteins | sample TergutNt197P3_FD_71548 | JGI IMG/M metagenome (GOLD analysis project Ga0082212, IMG submission 71548) | Neocapritermes taracua P3 segment gut microbial communities from Petit-Saut dam, French Guiana - Nt197 P3 | ecosystem: Host-associated > Arthropoda: Insects > Digestive system > Gut ... | reverse complement strand
CTGGCACATCCAAGAATGCTACTGGGGCGAATTCAGTCGCACCATTGCCTTGCCAGTCCAAATCAAAGAAGACGGCGTCGAAGCCGTTCTTAAAGATGGCGTACTAACCATTTCTTTTGAAAAAGAAAAAGTCACCGACCGCAAGAAAATCACTGTTAACTAATAGCTTAAATCCTTTGATCCCTAATGCTTTCCTAGAATAGCATTAGGGATCATGCGTATCCAGTAAGGCCGCACACTTGCACACAAAAGAACACCCCTCTTTTAGGAGGGGTGTTCTCGCTACTTTATATCCTTAAAGCACGTTTAACACGAAGGCCACTATGGCATAGGCCAGGATCGCCACCACTAGACCAATAACGCCATACATGATCGTATCCTTGGCTTTCTTCACCTGAGCCGCATCTCCTTGAGACATAGTGTATTGGAAGCCACCTATAATCAACACAATCACGGCAACAACACCAATAACGTATATAGCCGCGGTCATAATATTCTTGACTACTGTCATCAAGTCCGTATCATCCCCCGGGTTAGCACACCAAGCACCACATGCAGCGGGATCAAGCGCCGCTGTCGGGTTATCGCAGCTGCAGCCAGCAGGTTGCGCTGCGCTAACCGGCAAAGCCGCACCCGCCACGCCCGCCATCATCAGCACGGCCCCCAGCATCGTTGTCAATTTGCTACTTAGTTTTATCATGGTTGTTTTCTCCATTCTTATTTGTATCCTGTCTGCATATCAGCATACCATAACAAGTCATCGACAACAATCATAAGTTTCGCCATCAAGTCGTTTTCAGAGTGCTCCCAACACAAAATGCACAATCGGGAAAGCTGCAATTGCTATGATTAAGCCAATAATCCCGTACATGATCGTATCTCTAGCCTCCTTCACCTGTCCAGCATCGCCCTGAGAGTTCACAAATCGAAAACCCCCCATGATAATCATCGCCACCGCCACGATCCCAACCACAAAAATCACTGTAGTTATAATCGGCCCCAACACATCGCCCACAGAAGCCGTGTCTGACGACCCTGTCGCATTCTCCAAGCTATTATCTATCTCGTCCAGCACGTCCCCCATAATTGTCAATATATTACTCATCACAAAGCTCCTAATACAAATGCCGTAATTGCAAATGCCGACAAAGTCACGATCAAACCAATTATCGCGTACATAATCATATCCTTAGCCTGTTTGACCTTGCTCGGATCACCTTGACTCATAGCATATCTTACGCCAGCAAACAGAATCACTGCCGCCGCTATCACGCCTGCCACCGAAAACGCCGCTGTCACTGCACCTGGAATCTTTTCAAACACCGTCCGCGTTTCATCACACCCTGCCAGCTCTCTCTGTTCGGGAGTCGCCGAACCAGATCGACAAATTGGATCTTCCCATGCCATCACCACAGCAGGGCACAACGCCACACAACCAACCACCAACACCGCTAACAACATCAATTTCTTCATCATCTAAATGCTCCTGTTACAAACCCAACCATTGCCGCCGCTGCCGTCGCAACGATCAGGCCAATTATCGTATAATTTATTATTCTTTCTGCCTCTTTTACCTTTTCCGGCTCACCTTCGCTCGTCATATACATAATGCCAGCGTAGATAAAAATTATCGCCGCCACCACTCCGATCGTAATATACGCCCACATCAAAATACTTCCTATGAAGCCCGCATCCGAACAATTGCCATCCGCACACGGCAAAGGCACGTCAATCGCCATTAATCTTAAAATTATGTCTATCATGCTCCCAATGCTCCTGTCATAATATTTACAATCGTACCCGTAATTAGCGAAGCCAAAATACAAATGATGAGTCCCACAATTGCCGCCGTTATTGTCCGCTTGCTACCCGCAATCTTACTCGGATCACCTCTGGCCAACACAAACAAATACCCGCCGTAAATCAATACGCCCAGCGCCAAATACCCCACCAAACTAAGCAATATGCCCAAGATATTCAAAATTATCACCCATATAAACATCGTCAACTCGCCCTCACCTTGAGGCGATCGGACCACACATCTCTGCTCAACTACACCAGTCTGCGGATTCTTCGTATCCTTAACCTCTACCAGCCCATGGTACCACGGCCGAAAAGTCACCAAAAACGGCCTCTGACAATCATCTTCAGTCAACGCCGACACTTGCATAGGAGACAACAAACTAACGCCAACAAAAGACATCAGCGTCATTAACCCTACTGCAAACAAACGCTTCATCATGCTCATACCGTAAACCCTGGTATTAGCCACGTCAAGACCAGCCACATCAAAGCCCACATGATAAGTCCAATCACAATGTTAACTATCCGACTCTTCGCCTTCACGATCCGATCTTCCATATCAGTTGCCGTCATCCATTGTATGCCGCTAATTACCAAGCCAATCGTTGCCAATATCCCTATCCCAAATGTCATAATGTTTAGTACCAGCTGCAATATTTGCCAAACCCCTTCCTCTCCACACGGGATCCACGTCAAAATCGACGTACAATTTTCCTTATTATCTCCCGGTGGGCCCTCATTGCCAGAACCACCTGGACCATCCGGCGTCGGCGGCGGGCGCATTACGCCCCCCGGCCCAGGATCAACTGCCTGCAAACTTCCTAACGTAAACCCCGTTGTACCTTCTTCTATATTTTCCAGGTTATAAGATTCAATCAGTCCTTCATTGAACAACCTATTCGTCACGCTCGCTAGCACAGGCGCGCACTTTTCATGCAACTTCTCAATCGTTCTACTAGAATTATTGTAGGGGCCCAAGATAGCATAACTATCCAATCGCCCACCATCACCATAAAACGTTATGTCCACCAAATCACCCGTTGTTCTCCAAGTACATGTTATCGAATCGACTTTAGTCGTAATCGTAGCCTTGCTGGCACCATAACCCGAAAAAACTATAGCTGAAACAGGTGCAGCAAACACTACTGCCGCAACCGTAATCGCCACCAAATAAGTCAAAAATCTCCTAAGCATCTTCTCTCCTCACGCAAACAAAACTCAATTCACTCTCTTCCTTATTAATAGAAAGTATGCCTACATCACGCTGTACTCTAAAGTAAGTCTTCTCACTCAGCGAACCATAAAGCTGTCCGTTGCTAAATAGAGCCGTCCTATTTGTCGCAAGTCTCCCATTTTCCTCAGTGAAATCACCTGCTTCTGTTCTACCTTCTCCAGTGTTCGCCCAAATATACGATCTGTCAGCATAAAATTGCATTTCTGTCCCGTCATCGCATGTCCACACCCCCGCCACAATACCCGTATAAGACACAAATTCTTCATCTGCGTTGTCCGTAGACCTCATATTGTTACTAATCACATTCAGCACCACTAACGTCACGACCAGCACCACGATCAACCCAATAATCGCAAACCATCTCTTGTCAATTGACTTCTTCTCAACCGGGTTTTCTTGCACCACACCGCCAGCCGGCACCTCGCCCGCCCCCTTCACCTGCGACATAAAATCCTGCTCAAAGTCACTCATATCTACCCAAATTGTAGCACAACTTGAACCCCCCACCAACCACCCCTAAAAACCCTTGACGAAACCGCTTATGTGTGCTATAATTTAAGACAGTCATGAAAAAGAGGCTACTCTGTTTGCTATGCTCAATTTTTGCATTTGTGGGCCTGCTTCTTTTCGCCCCTCAAAACACCTTTGCCGTTCCTGACTCTGACCCTATCAATCCCGATACTACTATAGTCGCCCCGGACGAGGAAGTTAACACCGGAACTGCAGAAACTACCGACACCGAATCAGCCACGGGCCCCGTCACCGATGCTGCCTGTTACGACCAAGTCGGCGGTATCGGCTGGCTCATTTGCCCCACCACCGGCACTCTTGCCAAGGGCATCGATGCCATCTATGGTTGGCTCGAGAACCTCCTTATAGTTAACCCCATCTCCACCGATCGCGACTCTCCAGTATACCTAGTCTGGGAGTACATCCGCAACATTACCAATATTGTCTTCATTATCTTTCTGCTCGTCGTCATCTATTCTCAGCTCACCGGCCTAGGTATCAGCAACTACGGCATCAAAAGTGTTCTGCCCCGCATTATCATCGCCGCCATCCTTGTCAACCTCAGCTTTATCCTCTGCGCTATTGCTGTCGACCTCAGCAATATTTTAGGCACCTCACTTAAGGGCGTCTTCGACAATGTCCAAGCCGCAACCACCGTGTCCAGCGGAACTCACGCTTACTCTGCCGGCGAAATTGCTGCTTCAATTCTAGGCGGTGGTGCCGGCGCGGTCGCCATAGCCGGCGTCGCCTATTTTTCCGGCGCCATCTTCTTACTCGTGCCAGTCATTTTTGCCGGCATCATAGCCGTTCTTACAGCTTTTATCGTCATGGCCGCACGCCATGCTCTTATCGTCCTGCTTCTTATCGTTTCGCCCCTCGCACTCGTAGCATACTTACTACCCAACACCGAGTCGTGGTTCAACAAATGGAAAGATTTATTCCTACAAATGCTCGTTTTCTATCCCATGTTCGCCGTCCTCTTTGGAGCCTCGCAACTTGCTAGCTGGGTCATCTTCGCCAGCGCCACCAACGCCGCTGGCGAGACCAACTTCCTCGGCATTATCCTCGGCATCGCCGTCCAGCTCCTGCCGCTTTTCTTCGCGCTTTCGCTCATGAAAATGTCCAACACCGTCCTTGGTTCTATCAGCACCGGTATCCAAAGACTCACTTCCCCTGCCCAACAGGGCCTCGACAGTTGGGCGCGATCTGAAGCAGCGGCCCACCGCGCCTCCAAGCGCAACGACTGGCTCAAAAGCAACAGTATGCTCACCGGTTCCCGCGCAGCTAACTGGTTCATCTACAGGAAAAAACTTCGCGAGCTAAACACGGCTGACAACGAAAAAACGGTCCAATCTCGCGCCACTATCAAAGCTCACCAAAAAATTTCCGGCGGCTTCGACGCTAATGATCCCGAGAAGACCCTTCGTGCCAACAAGTATACTCGTGATGCCAAGAATGCCAGTACTATATCCGCGCGAGCCGACACCGCCGCCACCGATACGGCCGGCCTTCTTGGCGCCTACAAAACCCACTACATCCCCAAAGGCCGCAGTAAGCCCAAAGGCCTACTCGACGTCCGCCGTATATCTGCCATAGACAACCACTTCCGCAAAATCGACGAACGCCTCAATGAAGAAGGTGGCCAAGCTTATCTTCACGCTAATCGTGCTGCTATCACTGCCGAGAGCAACGAAGAAGCAGATTGGGCATACCTCCACCAAACCTTTACCGAAGCAGCAAATGGTGGTCCTGACAGCTACAATTACAAAAGATGGCTTCTTGCTTCTGCTGGCGAACTTGGTCCCGCCGGCGTTAGCAGTGTACTTGGCCAAGTCATCTTCAAAGCCGCAACCGCCGAACAGCGCCGTCGTAAGTATGATCACATCCTCCTTGACAAATACGGCCACAACAAACGCGATTTCCGCAATATGACCGTCGGTTACTACGTCGATGATGATGGCTTTGCTACTGATGAAAAAGGGAAACTTGTTACTTTCTGGGACCCAGTCCAAAATAAACATCGTCCCGAACTCGTCCCCGGGGAACTCCTTCTGAAGGATCCCTCAAAACTTGTTCGCTATAATTTAGCAGACGAAAACGGAAAACTCTACTACGACTGGAAGGATCAGCAAGGCAATTTCCTCATGCGCGTTTATAGGGAAGACGTCCCGTTCATGAAGGAGGCTTTCAGCAACTACGACATCCCCATCAACGATCCGATCAACAGCCTTTACTCCATCCTTGCCGGTATGTATCCTAACGAACATGACGGTATCGGCCTTGCCAATTTCAGCACTACCCTTGGTCGTGCTCTTCAATCCGCACACTATAAAGAAAAAACCGCTGGTATGGGCGCGCAAGCCATTGCCTCCATTTCCAGACGTCAAATTAAGAACCACGCTCAACTTGGCATTGAGTTACTCGACAATATCGTTAAAACCGGAAAAGCAAACAACTTCAATACTCAAGACGCCATCCATATTCAGCAACTCAACGCCTATCTAGACCCGACAAATTGGCCCATTCTTTTCCCAGAAGAAGGCGTCATGGGCTATGTCAACGTTAACGGCAAGCCTCTTGAAGGCCTTGATGATGATGGCAATTCTGTCCCTGCTGACATTGCCACTTACGAGCAGAAAATGAATAAAATAAAAGAGAAGTACCTCTTCCCGGCCGTCAACAGGTTTCCTTCATTCCTCTCCCGCTTTACCGCCAATACCGCCGATAATCAAAAGCCAGGCTCTGGTGATGCATTAGACAAAATGAAAAAATTAATCGATAAATACTGGCAAGGCAACGAGGCCAAAGACGCCGGCCGTATAGACGCTTATGAACAAAAGGCCAACTTTATAGAAACTTCCCGCGAAATTCGCAGACAACTCCAAAACCTTTCTGACATCATCCCAACCCGTCACACCGATATCCGTTTCATAGTCGATGAGCTTTTCGGGGCTAACAACGACCCTGACGAAATTGTTGCAACTTTGAGACACCACCTCGGCGACCATCCCAATCTTGGCGGTGCCCTCCAAGAACTTGATGAGTTTATAGAATATAACCCTATCGTCTCCGAAGAAGAATTGCTCGAAAAAGTCTTAGACCTACTCGAAAAATACCTCAATGACTAAAACCTCGTATCCACAAAAGACCATCACGTAACAGAGATTCTTTCGTACCAAAATAATAATGTATAATTAGTTTATGGCTCAATACAAAGTCCCTCAAGACGTCGAGGCCGACGACAAACTCCTTGGTCCGTTTACCGCTCGTCAATTTATCTATCTACTCGTTGTCGCCGGCTCCATTGCTCTAGCCGTGGCACTCTTTCAAATTTTCCCGCTCCTCTTCATCATCCCCGTCCCCGTCATCCTTTTCTTTGGCGCCCTCGCCTTGCCAATTAAAAAAGACCAGCCCATGGAAACCTACTTCGCCGCCTTAGTCTCCTTTTACCTCAAACCTCGCAAGCGTTTCTGGGAACCCGGCCAGCCTGAATCCACCATCCGCATCACCGCACCCAAAAAAGTTGAACCCAGCCGTGTCAAAGACATTAGCCAAGACGAAGCTAGCCACCGCCTTTCCTTCCTTGCCGATATCGTCGATAGTGAGGGTCATGCCATTAAGGGCACTTATCTCAGTCCCATCAAACAAGAGGTTTATGCCGAGGCTAGCAATACCGCAGACATGTTTGAAACCTCCAATTTCACCACCAGCAACCTCAGCCAAGGCATCCAAAACGAAACCGCTGCCCGCCACGCCGCCGCTATCCAGCAAATGAAAACCGCTATCGAAAACGCCGGAGCTCTGGATGCCACAGGTGCCACTATTCAAAAATTCAGCGCCCCCGAACCCACGCCCGCAGTCAGCAATGTTGTGGTCACGTCAGCCCCCATAGAGTCGCCGCCCGCAAATGTTGCTGCCGACCAACCCCAAATCCAACCGCAACCACAACAACCCAACCCCGCACTCGTCGATCTCGCCCACGACAAAGATCTTTCCGTACAAACCATCGCCAAAGAAGCCAATCGTCGTCAACAACAAAACGAAAACGAAGTTTTCATCTCCCTCCACTAATCATTTTCATCTCACTTGTGTTAAAATTATCACTATGAACCCCAACCAGCCAGCACCGAACACTCCCGCAGGACAACCCCAAGCCGCCGGCTCAACCTCCGGCCCCGCGCCTGTCAACGTCGAAGCCCCCAGCAGCACCCAGGCTACTTTACTCATCTCCGAAATCCGCGATTCCATGGTTATCATGAAAGACGGTTCTTTTCGCGCCGTCATCGCCTGTAAATCTATCAATTTCGACCTCATGTCCGAAACCGAACGCGAAGGCGTAGAATATTCTTATCAAAACTTCCTCAACTCACTTCACTTCACCACGCAAATTCTCATCCGCTCCCAGCGCGTCGACATCGGCCCCTACATCGAACGCCTTTCCGAAATCCGCCGCAATAACGACAATATGCTCCTCGGCGTCCTTATGGACGATTACATCAACTTTATCGACGTCCTTTCCCAAGAAGCCAACATCATGGACAAATCTTTCTTCATTGTCATTCCTTTTTATTCCTCCCCCGACGCCGAAAAACTCGTTGAGCAAACCAAAAATTTCTTCAAATCTTTCAGTAAAAACAAAGGGCCCTCCATCACCAAAATCGACCGCACTACCTACGACAAAGCCACTTCCGAAATGAGCAACCGTGTCGAAAACGTCATCGCCGGCCTCTTTCAAATCGGCATCCAGTCCGTCCGCCTCAACACCAAAGAACTCGGCGAACTTTACTACAATTTCAATAACCCAGACACTGCTGTCCGCGAACCACTTGGTGATTTCAGCAAATTAGCCGGACTCTACGTCAGAAAAGGTGAACCGGAGGTAGCACAAAATGGCTAAGAAAAAACTTACCGCCGCTGAAATCGCCGCCCAAGCCCAACTTCAAGAAGATGCCGAAATTCAAAAAGCTTTTGAGACTGGCATCACCACGCTGCGCGACCTCATTTCGCCCTCCAGCATCGAAATCCACAGCTCCTATTTCCGTCTCGGTACCAAATACGGCCGCACCATGTACGTTTACGGCTACCCTCGCTCCCTTTATACCGGCTGGCTTAGTTCCATCATCAACATCGACGAAGTCGTAGACGTTTCTATGTATATTTATCCCGTGGACACCACCGTCGTCATGAAAAACTTGAGCAAAAAAGTTACTCAGCTTGAAGCCAACCTCTCCATAAACTCCGAAAAAGGCAAAATCCGCGACCCCGAGCTTGAGGCCGCTATCTCCGACGCCGAAGAACTTCGCGACCAACTCCAGCTCGGAGCAGAACGGTTCTTCCGCTTTGGCCTCTATATCACCATCTACGCTGATTCGCTTGACGAACTCCAATTTGTTCAACACAAAATCGAAAACATTTTCGGCCAACAAATGATTTTCTCCAAAGTCGCTAGCAGCCAGCAAGAGCAGGGCATGAACAGCACCATGCCTCAGTGTACCGACCAACTCCAAATCCGCCGCAACATGAACACCGGCGCCATTTCCACTAGCTTTCCATTTACTTCCGCCGATCTCACCCAAGAAAAAGGCATATTATACGGTATCAACATGCACAATAACGGCCTTGTCATCTTTGACCGTTTCTCGCTCGAAAACGCCAACATGGTCGTCTTCGCCAAATCCGGCGCCGGCAAATCTTTCACTGTCAAGCTCGAAGCCCTCCGCTCCATGATGGTCGGATCCGAAGTCCTCATCATCGACCCCGAAAACGAATATCAAAAACTCGCCGATGCGGTTGGCGGCAGCTACATCCGCCTCAGCCTCAACTCTGACGTCCGCATCAATCCCTTCGATCTGCCCAAAGTCATTGACGTCGAAGACGCTAATGACGCCTTGCGCGCTAATCTCGTCACCTTGCATGGTCTTTTCCGACTTATGCTCGGCGGCACTCAGCTCGGACCCGGCGGCACTCCCGTAGCCGGGCTCAACCCCAACGAAGAAGCCGATCTCGACCAAGCCCTCATCGACACTTACGCCCGCGCCGGTATTACTTCTGACCCTCTCACCCATACCACCACGCCTCCCACCATCATCAATCTCTATGACACTCTCGCACACATGGGCGGCACCGGTCCCGAACTTGCCGGGCGCCTGCGCAAATACACCACCGGCACCTTCGCTGGCATTTTCTCGCAACAGAGCAATATTAATATCAACAACCAGATGGTCGTCTTTAATATCCGCGACCTCGAGGATGAACTGCGCCCCGTCGCCATGTATATTGTCCTTTCCCACGTCTGGAACACCGTCCGCGCCGAGCAAAAAAAGCGCCTTTTGCTCGTCGACGAAGCCTGGCAGCTCATGAAATATGAAGACTCTGCCAACTTCCTCTTCTCCCTTGCCAAACGCGCCCGTAAATATTATCTCGGTCTCACCACCATAACCCAAGACGTCGAAGATTTCATGAGCAGCAAAATGGGCCGCGCCATCGTTGCCAACTCCAGCATGCAACTCCTCCTCAAGCAATCCTCCTCCGCCGTCGACGTCCTCTCCGATGTCTTCAAACTCACCGACGAAGAACGCAAGCGCCTCGCCAACTTCCCAGTAGGGCAGGGGCTTTTCTTCGCCGGCCAAAACCACGTCCACATTCAAATCATCGCCTCCGAAACCGAAGAGTCCCTCATCACCACCAATCCTCAAGATAAAAGATAATCTACCTCAATAAACATGTTATAATATCTACATATTATGGGAGCCAAAGAACGAGAGCAAAATCCTGGTGCCATCCCCTTTGTCAATAATGTCGAAGGCCGCAACGCGTCACGTAACGTCGGCAAAAAATGGTCTGCCCCTTTCACCCTAATCCTCTTCCTGATCTTCGGTGGCGCCGCGCTTTTCCTTGGCGGCCAATCCGTCCTTGGCGCTCACATCTCTAACCTTTTCACCAAAGCTACCGACGTCCAATTCACCAGCTACGACCTACGCAGCCAACGTCTTTTCAAATACATGCTCGACGGTGGAGACCAAATCCGCGTCACGCCTTTCTCCAAGCAATTTACCTACTTTACCCCATGGATGAAAAATCGTCTAGCAAGCAACAACATTGAGGTCGTCCGCATCAATCACTACGGTGACCCTATCCCCGACGATCTGCTTGCTACCGGTTTGCCCCGTGCCTTACGTTACGGTGGCGAAAACGGTAAAATCATCACTGCCGCCAACTTCCAGAACGAATACTTTAATGACACCAACTTCCGCGAAGCCTACTATCAAGCCAAGCGTGGTCGTATCGCCGGCTTCTTTGATGACTCTTCCGAACGTGTTTACCGTAAACTCGGCATCTCACGCAACATCTTCGCCGACTTCAAACCTTCTAACGATTCAGCCGCCAGCACCGCTAAAACTAAAGAGATATTAGGCACCCGCCTCGGCGGTGCATCCGTCGACGTCAACTCCGCCCGTCACGAAACCGACGATGACGGCAACCGTCATACCGTCCCCAACGACAACGATGTCAGCACCAGCAATACCCCTGGCAACACCCCCGAGTCCAAAGCTCGTGAATACGCCAACAGACTTACGGGTAAAGTCTCCAATGCTGCTGGCGGCGTCTGTGCCGCCGTGCAAGTCGCCCAGATTGCCAATATCACCTACTTTGCTGCCTACACCTTCAACGCTATCAACTACGCCATGGGTCTCAACGAAAACATCAGCAAAATGCTAGCTGGCCAAGGCAACGCTTCTGCCTTCAACGACGTCATGAATTTCTTCACTGCTACCACTACCAGCGAAATCGTCTCCGTCGACGCCTCCGGCAACACTACAGTCGACGCGGTTACCGGCAGCATGCTTCAAGCCCCTGTCTCCCGTCTTGTACTTGGCGGCATCGTCCCCACCCAATACGAGACCGGGTCCTTCTCCCTAGAATCCATCACCAATACCGCTCAACGCGCAGTGCTAATCCACGGCGGTGGCGGTAT
>Ga0082212_10010979_pt1 | contig 11523 bp, 10 predicted proteins | sample TergutNt197P3_FD_71548 | JGI IMG/M metagenome (GOLD analysis project Ga0082212, IMG submission 71548) | Neocapritermes taracua P3 segment gut microbial communities from Petit-Saut dam, French Guiana - Nt197 P3 | ecosystem: Host-associated > Arthropoda: Insects > Digestive system > Gut ... | reverse complement strand
ACAGAGACTCAGATAATCTGGAAGTCGATGCAATCATTGAACTTAGAGACGGGCGGTGGGCAGCGATCGAGATCAAGCTGAGTGATAATAAAGTTCAGGAAGGCGTCCGCAACCTGATGCGCCTCAAGAGTAAAGTGGCGTCCAACCCGCTCGCTCAGAATCCGGAACCGACCTTTATGGCTGTTCTTGTAGGCAAAACCGAATTTTGCAGAAAGACGCCGGAAGGCGTCTATGTGATACCCTGTACATCTTTGACAGCGTGAGATAATGAGATGGGATAATTTCCATGCCTGCTCAGCCCTCCATAACCTTCACATAGTATTTGCGCATCCGTGGTGGGTCAAATTCGCAGAAGTATATCCCCTGCCATGTGCCGAGAACAAGTCTGCCATTCTCAATAATAACTGTGACGCTTGAACCGACTGCGCTCGCTTTCAGATGTGCAGCGCTGTTGCCTTCGGAGTGGCGAAAATCCGGACTATCGGGGAAAGCCTTAACAAAACCCAGCACCATATCTCTCGTCACATCAGGGTCGGCATTTTCGTTGATCGTAATTCCTGCCGTGGTATGCGGGCAAAACACTATGGCAATCCCGCCGGACACGCCGCTCTTTGCGACTGCTTCGCGTACTTGCTGCGTTATGTTGTAGAATCCCTCATTGTTTGTGGCAATGGAGTAATCAAATAATCGTTGCAAAACAAATCCTCTTTTCCGGTTTAGAAATTATTTATGTATCCATTGAAACTATCGACGATAGGAGAGCGGTATGATTGCGACTGTCGGAAATGTCGATGGCATAGCCGTTATCGATCGGCATTTTGCTCAACTCCTATTCATCATAATCCCTGTTCTCGGTGCATAAATCGTCGAGTCAGCCTTCATCTAATGATGAGTCTCTGTTCCTATACGGTACAGAGCGGGCTTTTCCCATCTTGTAGTATTTGCATGATTTTGGGCCATAGCAGAAACTTTCATAGCGGTACTTGCTGATTTTCCTGTCAAAGTCCCATATTATATCGATATTTGACATCGTAGCCCAAACGCATTTGAAACATTTACCCTGCCATTGACTCTTGCTCAGCATCCGCGCGCCACGCCACTCATATGTCGCCATGTCCGGCGGCTGCATTATCCACGGCGGCGGGCTGATCATTGTAGGTATCTCATTCCGGCTATCACAATTAAGAGCCCCGGCTCTGTAATAATCGGCGAACTCCCTTTCAGGGTATTGCTTTGTCCACGCCGTGCCATTTATGACGTCTCCGATGCCGTATCTGCCATTCTGTTGCTGTTTCTCGGAGATAGCGACCACAAACTGCTTGTCCTCGCCATCTGCGCTGCCGTCAAGGAACAGGTTGTAACCAATATGATAATGGGTACGATTATCTGTTAGATACCGCCAGACGCGGGTGCGGGGCTGGATGGAAGTTATGACGCCGCTCCATGTTATTTTTTGTGAATCATCTTTCATCGTATAACTCCTCGCATAGAACTTAATAAAGATATCTATGGCATTAGGTCATAATCAATAGTATCATTTAAGTAGATATACAGTGCTGCATCTTTTTTGAGTGCAGGCGTTCTTTTTGGAAAAGTCAGCCAGTAATATAACATTCCCTGTTTGATTCTCTCAAATATTGAAAAAGCTGTTCAGCCTTTTAATCTTTTTTTCAAATAATTCATCAACTTGATTAGGAGTCCAACCATTATCAGGAACATGTGCGGCAATATCTTTGGCGTCCTGTACTCTTGACGCCGAGTATTTCGCCTTTTTTCGCTTCAAAAACTCGTTTGAAGCGCTTATATTAATCTCTCGTTCGAGCGGAATTAGATTACCGAGCGTGTTTAAACGCTCGTCCCATGTGGATTCTGTCCACCCATCGTAATTATTCCATTTCTTTGGTAAGATATGTTCAATATCGAATTTACCCCATGCAAGATCAGAAAACTCCATTTTGTCTTGATCTGGATTAAGGTATGAAGATAATAATACCAATCCTCGCAGGTATCTTCCTAGCTTATTACTGCTCAATCTCACAGCCATCTCGCTCTTGTCGCTTGGTAAGATTCCGGTATGATACTCTGCGAGATAATCACCACCGGCCGATATCTTGGCGCATACTTTGAATGTTGTGTCTTTGACTGTGTTTACTGCGTTGTAGACGACTCCTTTTATAAAGTAATACCGAACCATTTCTTCAAGCAACACGGTCAACTCCTCGACTCGTTCTAAGTCCATTGAGTAACCGGTACTATCACTATAGACACCATTTTCGTGCATAAACACATATAATGGATAATTCCAATATTGATTTGGGTATGTGTGTAATATTGCCCATAGCGAGTCCACTGCATGCCAATTATCATCGCCATAACCGCCAAATGTTATGGCTTGTATCTTTTTTAAGCTTGTGATGACCTTCTCCCAATCAGATAGTGTTTCACGTGGAGTAAAGTATGACCGTAGTCCAATTTCTTTCCCTGTATCACCGCTCTCAGCTCTTAGAATGTGCATATAAATACGGAACAACCAATCGTGGTTACTTAGAGCAGTCCAATCCTCTATGAAATTGGATTGATAAGCAATAGGAACATTATGATACAGCTTTGCTTTGAATATGTCTGCATCTGATAATGACATGCCGCGATTATTTATGGTCTCAAAAATAGTAAGGGCATCGTCTTCAGACCCGCACTCGATCGGTAGCAGTACAATATTGTAAAGAAGCGTTTCTATCAGTTTATTGAATTCTTCAGCCGTATGTATATTTCGCCATTCGTCAATCTTTTCTATGAATAACCTATAGTTTTCAGCAAGGTTGTTTTTGTTGGTATCTGAAACAGTGCCGAGGACAATTTCAGTGAGTGTCTCCCTATCTTCGGCGATAACTTCCGAGCTTATTCTGAGTTCATCGGTTAATTCTGACGTCAACTTGTTTTGAATGCGTAAACAACCTTCCAGAGTCCTTGCTGTTCCAGCCCTTGTGAATAGTGCTTTTATCAAGAGCAAAAGCGTTGTCAATCTCTGTTGACCATCAATCACCGCATATTTGCCGTTTTGCTTCGGATGTATGACAATATTACCGAGAAAGTATTTGTCGTCCTGATTACTGGGGTCAGTTTCAAGGAATGTTGTGAAGTCGTCCCAAAGTGTTTCACAATGATCGCGGCTCCATGAGTAGGGACGCTGAAAATCCGGTATTGTATAGTTATCTGTAAATATTTTCTGGACTTCCTTTGGTGTCGCGTGAATTGCTTTCATTATCATACCTCCAAGTTGTTATTTCATGCGATGTTCGCTACTGCCTGAGTATCGAAAGGTTTAACGAGGTGGATAATACCCCGCACACTAAATCCTCTCATAATACCGGACCAGTTTTCCGTCGCAGATTTTCTCTATTTCGGATTTTTCTTCGTATGTTAAGTGATTCCAGACCGCACGGTCTACCTCAATAATCCCAAGAGTCTTAGTATGTCTTATCATGTTCATATCTTCAAAGCGCTTAAAAGGATTCGCTAAAATACTACGTTCGGCTTCTTTATCTGTGTAATTGACTTTCGCAAAGATACTGTTCGCTTTTTCAATTTTCAACCCCTTATCCATGCGTGACTTATAGTATCCTCTGAAGAAATTAACAATATCTGACAGTTGAACTCTTCCAATATCATTTGCGTGCGACAATATCGCTTTAAGCAGAACTGGTTTATAAGAATAACTCATATCCATATGCCGTACCATTTCCATGAACAGATCCTTTCGGTTATCATCGGTGATCATTCTCCAGCCATTTTCTTTTGCAGCTCTTTCAAGCGTTTCCTGCGTGAAGTATTTATACTGACGGTTTTCACTCATTGGGACAACCAAATCGGGAAGCAGTTTGCCATCCCGTACATATTTTTCTATTGTTTCACTCTGTACACTTACCATACGTACAAATGCCGCCTGGCTGATCATATTCTGCGCTTCTTCCTGCCAATTGAAGATGTCGATAAGTTCATAATCTGTCGCAGAAATCGGGTAGTCAATTATTGCTTCAGGCTTTTCACCTTTCAAATAAAGACTTTCCTCCACTGCACGTTTTCCAGGCTCAGCGACTGCGAGAGCGCCGGGACGGTAGTCTTTTAGCTGAAATAACCTGTGTAAGGAATATGGCATATTGAATTGATTGGCATTATCGACAAAATCAAACACCAAAAGGCTTTCCTTGCCCTCTGTGGTTCTCATGCCACGCCCCAATTGCTGCGTATAAAGCACCTTTGACATAGTCGGACGTGCCATAAATAGGACTTCTGTGCTGGGGCTGTCCCAACCTTCGTTCAGGAGATCGCAGGCACATAAAATGTGAATCGCGCCATGTTCATATTCTTCGAGCAATTCTTTTCTTTGAGAGCCCTTGATGTCGCCTGATACTGCAAGCGCTGTTACCCCGCTCTGCTTAAAGCGCTCTGCAATTTCGTTTGCATGCCGAACGCTTGCGCAGAATATTACGGTTTTTTTGTTCTTTACAAATTCAAGATATGTGTCAACAATAAGCTTGTTCCTTTCGGGAACAAAAACCTTGTTTTCTAACTCTGTTGACTTATATAAAAGGCTGTTAATTCTCACTTTTGTAAGGTCAATGTTCGTATGTATCCGTATGCAACGTATCGGGACAAGCTCTCCTATTTCGACCGCGGTTTTTAAATCCAGTTTATGAGCAGTATTCCGAAAAATCTGTAAAATATCTTTATCATCGGTGCGTTCCGGTGTTGCAGTTAACCCAAGTGTAAATCCTGGTCTAAAGAAAGATAATACACGCTGATATGTCTCAGCAGCAGCATGATGACTCTCATCTATGATTATATAACCGAATGCGTCGTCTTTAAACTGGTTAAGGTTTAAGGCGACGCTTTGTATGCTGCCGCACACGACATAAGCGTCCGGCTGCTTGATATTTTCAATATATTTCCCGACTGTTACACCGGCCCACAGTTCGCTGAATGTATCGAATGCCTGTTGAACAAGTTCATGGGTGTGCGCTACGAAAAGTACTCGTTTGCCTACTGATTTTGCATCCAACACAGCAGTGACGGTTTTACCTGTTCCGGTCGCATGATGCAGCAATGCGATGGTTTCATGTCTTTCTCTCATGTCCTTGAGCGATTTCAGCGCTTCCTTTTGATGGTTTTTTAGTTTAAGGCTTGTTCCGTCAAGCGACTTACACTTTTGTGTCGGAAGATAATCTTGGATTTCTTTAAACATTGGATGTTGCCCGAGATATGTTCGCAATTCATCTTTTACAGTCTCAGGTTGGTTTTGTAATTGCCGAACGGCAAAGCGATAGACGTCCCAGCCGAGATATATCATTGAGTTCTGTCTCAGTAAGTCGTCATGGAACTTATCCTGTGAAATGTGTCTTTTATTATGACTTGCTTCATCGTCGATTTCGATTGCGATGCAGTTTCCGGCGTTGTTGAGAACAAAATCGGCAAATCTATTGTTATGATATATGTCATTGAAAGGGTATTGCGAGTAGAGATACCCTGTTTTCTCGGCGCCAAATGCGTCTGCGAATATTTCAATGAAAATGTCCTCCGCAACGGATCCGGAGGCTGAACGAAGATCACTCATTTAGTCATTCCTCAATTACTTCTTTCAGTAAAACGCGTTTTTCGAAACCGCCTCTGTTTTTAAGTTTTTCTAGTCGGATATTTTCAAGATCACCAGCACACATATTATTATGCTTTAAAATAGTGATTATAACTTCGCTAATATCTGCCAACTCTTCTATTGCACCGCTCTCAAGGTATTCCATGACTTCTTCCAACAGTTTTTCATTAAGCTTGTCAACATACTGCTCAGTAGTCAGGATTTCTATATTACATGCTTTACCTGTGTGTTCGATTATTTGTGGGATTTTATCACAAACCAGCTTATTGTATTGTATCTTTGGCATCGGCATTTCTCCTATTTATTGACGGTCGCTCGATTACCTGAATACTTGTGTTTTGGATAGGCTTGAGTATACCACGAATTTTCGGGTTTTTCACCTAATTTTTGATTACCGCTTTCCATCTGCACCACCAATAAGCAGCATGTAATTCCCGTGTTTCCTCGCCTTGCGCCCAGTGTCATTTGGAAAACTGCTATAGAAATGATATGTTGTTTATGCTATACTTTTCGAAGAGAACATTCTCATTCCTGTAGGCTCGAACAAAAATAAGGTATACCGCATGAAGGGTGACATATAGTGATCTATTTACCCTTTGCGCTCAGGAACCTCGGTATTATCCGCCCCGTCGACGTTTTTGAGTGGATAACAAACCGTATTGACAACGCGCAGCGCACTTATATGAATATGGTGTATATCGCGCGAAAAGTCGGGCGCGACCGCGATAAAATGATAAAAGACAGCTCAGGCATTTCTTTCACGGACAACTTTTGGCTTAAAACGTCGGACGCCATCCACACATGGCACGATTTAGTATCTTTGCGTGATAAAAGCCGTGAACTAAGCCTCTATGCTCTCACGGGCAAGGCGGATAATCCTGCCAAACTGCTTGAAGGACATACTTCGTTGTTTACCACAAAAGGCTTTTTCACCAAAGCAATAATGGGTGAGAACCTTGTGAAATTGCGCGAGGACGCCCAATTAGAATACCCTGCTTACCTGTTCGGTAAGCAAATCGGCATATCTGTCGCTAAATGCGAGCTTGATGGCGAGTTTGTGAATATAGAGCTGTTTACAAATAACGAGGTATCCCTTGTTCACGCGGCAGAACTAAAACAATATTTTGATACAGACGAAGAAATATATAATGAGTTTGTAAAAATGGGTAGAAAGGATATATCTGCGCAAATCGAGCGCATGTATATCTTCAATTATCTGATCGGAAACCCGGATATGCACGATGAGAACACAGGCATTTTATACGATGCAAAGACCTTTGAGTTTATTTCGCTTGCGCCGTGCTACGACCACAATATTGCGTTTAATGAAGAATTTCGGGGGATAAGCCATGCAACAAAAGGGCGAAGCTCTCTATTGCCGCTTGATGACTGGGCAAAGCGTTTTATCGGGAATCATTCCGATATTGTGGAGAGGCTGCAATCTGTGGATTACAGCGAAATACAAAAGTATGTTCCCCAAGCACGGTTTGTGGAGTTTCAAGAGCGGGTCAAGGAGCTGTTGAACCATGCAGAAACAACTTAAAACAATATGGCGTCAAGCGGGCGTACAATAACTTTTGTTGCTTCACTGCACCGAAAATGTTATTATGGTTCGACCGACAAAAGCACGCCTACCGCTTTCCGGCGGTTTTGTCGGGCGAACCATATTATATAAAACAGTGTTACTGCATGTCGTAGGATGGACAGTCAAAAAGGAAGCCGGTCAATAAAACCGGGCTTACAGCAGGAAGGACAACACGTAATGAAGAAGAAAATTATCAGCATAGTAATCGCATTGACGATTTGCCTAAGCATGACGATCCCTGCCCTCGCAGCAGGCACATACTCGAACTACAAGGTAAAGAACACATATTCAAACCAGTTTTCAGACGTCAGCCCTGCGGACTGGTTCGCGGAGAGCATAAAATGCGCTTATGAGTTCGGCCTTGTCAACGGCATATCCGCGACGAGCTTTGCCCCGAACGATAACCTGACAATAGCGCAAACGATCACGCTGGCTGCGCGTCTGCACAGTATTTACACGACCGGCGCCGAGCCTGATGCTACTGTACCGGAAGGCGGGAACTGGTACGACCCGTACGTCGACTATGCGCGCTCCAACAACATTACCGCGGCGTCGTACAGCAACCTTAACGCCCCGGCGATGCGAAGCGAAGTAGCCGTGATTTTCGCAAAAGCGCTGCCGGACGGGGCGCTGAGCCAGATAAGGACCGTGTCCGACGGGGCTATTCCGGACGTCCAGATGTCGGCTTCGTATTCGTCGTCCGTATATATGCTCTATCGCGCCGGGATACTTTCCGGCAATGACGACCGCGGCACATTCTTTCCCGATACTAACATCAGGCGGTCGGAAATTGCGACGATCTGCGTGCGCATCGCCGACCCCTCAAAGAGGGTAACGACAAACATCGGAGCGGCGGCGACGGAGAACTTGTCAGCGGAGCAGATCTCTGAAAAGTGCGCGCCGGCAGTATTCTTTATCAAGACATATGCATTCAACGGCTCGCCCGCCGGCACCGGAAGCGGGTTTTTCATATCATCCGACGGACTGGCGGTCACCAATTATCATGTGGCGGCGAACAGCATAGCGATGGAAGTAAAGCTGCATGACGGGCGGGTACTCAACAAAGAGAATGATGTTTTAATAATCGACATGGATGAGGAGAATGACCTTGCGCTCTTGAGAATCAAGGGAACGGGTTTCCCTTTCCTTGAAATGGGAGATTCTGCCTCTCTCAAACAGGGGCAGCAAGCATATGCGATCGGCAGTCCGCTCGGCCTTGAAAACACTATGTCGCAAGGCATCGTTTCAAACCCCAAAAGGGTGCTGGACAAAGTGGAATTCATACAGATTTCAGTTCCGATCACGCATGGCAGCAGCGGAGGAGCACTGATCGACGAACACGGGATGGTAATTGGCGTTACTTCAGCGGGATTCATCGACGCGGGGGCGGATCTGAATCTGGCGATCCCGATAAATCAAGTAAAGAAGCTGGACCAAAAGTCGACGGACTCATATTTGCTGTTCAACGACATATACTACCCCACGTTCACTCAAGTGCTGGATTTTGGTGAATTCTCGGGAGTGAAGCTGCTGGATGCGGATATTACCGCGCTTGGCTTTGAAATCTACTACGACGCATTTGATTTTCATGATGCGCTTTACTGGGAAGCTGCCGAGCTGTATGCCCGCTCTCTGGCGTATTATTGCATCATGCTGACAGAAGCCGGGTTTAAGCATACAAAGGTAGTCGACGGTTTTCTGGGCAGATATGAAACCAGCACCGAATGGGTCGAGATAACTTCGGATCTTACGGGGTCAAGGACCATCCGCGTCGTCGTGGGGCGCAATACAAGATTCTACAAAGAGTTTCCGTCACTGCCCGATTTCGGGTGGTATTCCGACTTGCCCCTGTCTGAAGGCCCGATTCATATAGATGACTCGCTCTTGTACATATACAATTGGGCAGACCGTTACTACAATGACATTGACTACTTTATCGACGTTATACTGATCGGCTATATTATTTTATTGGATGAGTTGGGGTTTGAACTAGTTTACTTTGACGACGAAGCATTCCTGTTTGAAGGTAATCATCTTTCGATCGTAATGCTGATGGATTCAGAGGAGATATTCTTTGACATAGAGCGGTATTGACCGGATGAAAACACTTTATATATCCGACCTCGACGGAACGCTGCTGGATAGCAACGCGGAACTATCTCAATATACGACCGCAGCGCTAAACCGCATGATAGCACAGGGCGTACACTTCTCCTTCGCCACCGCCCGCACATCCGCGACAGCGTTGCTGATCATGAAAAACGTCGGGTTGAACATTCCGCTCGTGATGATGAACGGCGTGATAGTGTACGACCCTCTTCAAAAAAGAATAATCAGGAAAGAAACCATCCCTGCAGATGTTGCGCAAAAGTTCATAAGCGCAATACATGAAGCGGGGCAGCCGGGGCTGATGTACACATTATGCGGCGACGAAATGCGCACATACTACGAACCGCCCGTGAACGATGCCCTGCGCACATTCATTGACGAGCGGGAGAAAAAGTATAACAAGGTTTTCACGCGGACGGACGATTTTTCAGAAGTGACCGACGACATAATCTATTTTTGCTTTCTGGATAAGCATGAGAATATCGAGAAGTTCCACACGCTTGTCGGCAGCGTCGAAGGGATGCACATCGCCAAAAGCCGCAACATATATTCGGAAGGCCAATGGTTTATCGAAATATTCAACGAAGCCGCCTCCAAACGCGGCGCCGCCATGTTTCTGCGTGAATACGGCGGCTACGACAAAGTTGTCGGTTTCGGCGACGACTTCCCAGACATATCGCTCTTTAGCGCATGCGATGAAAGCTACGCAATGGAAAACGCGATCGCCGAAGTTAAAGCCGCCGCCACCGCCGTAATAGGCAAAAACACCGGCGACGGCGTCGTTAAGTGGTTGGAGGACAATGTAAGTGGCTAGTGGCTAGTGAGAAGTGAGGAAAGAGAGTGAGAGAATTATGGCAAAAGCATTTTCGTTTGGCGGATTTAAGAGCGGGGAAGTATTTCAACTCGGGTTTATTGTTCCGGACGTCGACGCATCCATGCGCTTCTATGCAGAAACAATGAAAGTAGGCCCGTTCACATGCTCGCGCGGATTCAAAGCGCCGGACGGCTGGTACAGAGGCAACTCCGAAATGCCCCTGCTGAGCATCGCGCACGCATACAACGGCCATGTCTTCATCGAGCTGATCCAGCAGCATGACGACACACCCTCAGTCTACAAGGAGTTTATTGACAGCTACGGCTACGGCCTGCACCACATGGGCCTGGCTATAGCGCCGGAAGATTACGATAAAACGCTGGAAATGTTCTACGGCATAGGTTTCGAGAACATTTTCACAGACAACCTCCCGGGCGGGGTAAGGATCAGATACATCGGCCCTAAAGGGAAAGAAGGCCTCGCGGAACTCAAAAACAAATCCGGCGTATGCTACTATGAATGCGTCGAACTCCACGACGGCGAGCAAACCTTCTTCAAAAGCATGGCTGAAGCCTACAACGCATGGGATGGCGTGACATTGCTGCGTGAGAGGTAGTATCAGGGGTCAGGGGTCAGGGGTCAGGGAGAAGTGAGGAGAAAAAACATGGAGAAGTATAAGAGCGGCGAAGCGTTTATTGATGTACTCAATGCGCATGGGGTCGAGAAAATATTCCTGAACCCGGGATTTGAGTTTATCGACATACTCACAAACATTGCATCAGCCAGAACAAGCGCGGACGGGCGCAGAGCGCCGCAGCTTGTGCTATGCCCCGATGAATCCGTCACAGCTTCGGCAGCGTACGGCAACTACATGGTAACGGGGAAACCGCAAGTCATAATGGTCCATTCTGAACTCGGCAGCCTCCAGCTCGGCGGCAACCTCCAGAACCTGCAATGGGGGCGCGTGCCGGCTCTGATTCTCGCCGGTTATCAGGAAGGCGACCTGCAGCGCAAACTGTGGAACGGCAACCCCTACGACCAGGGCAGCATCGTCAGAAACAGCGTCAAATACGACCGCCGCCTGGACGGCGATGAAGACATACATGAAGCCCTCGCGGACGCGTTGAGCATAGCATGCACAGAGCCAATGGGCCCTGTCTACCTATGTTTCCCGATGGGGTATCTTCACAAAGAGACCGAAAAACCTTCAACACCGGCCGAAGTCAAAAAAACAACGCCATTACCCGACGCCGACATGGAAACGCTGAGTGAAATGGCGGATATCCTGCTGGATGCAAAAAAACCGCTGCTCGTCAGCGGGAATGCAGGGAGATTTGAGGAAAACGTACATGAACTGGTGAATCT
>Ga0082212_10010978_pt1 | contig 11523 bp, 8 predicted proteins | sample TergutNt197P3_FD_71548 | JGI IMG/M metagenome (GOLD analysis project Ga0082212, IMG submission 71548) | Neocapritermes taracua P3 segment gut microbial communities from Petit-Saut dam, French Guiana - Nt197 P3 | ecosystem: Host-associated > Arthropoda: Insects > Digestive system > Gut ... | reverse complement strand
ATATTACGGCATTGCAGGAAATCGCTGATGAGATAGGGAAGGAAATCTATGACGGCGAAGGTTACGCCGGCGTTTACAGCAACACGGGTTTAACCATTGCTCACTTCGACACAAGCCGCATCAAAGGCTTTATTCAGGAAAACTCCAAGGAGCAGGCTCTGCTGGGAGACCGCATGAATGAGGTGCTCAATTTAATCAGAAACGGCGGCAAACCTTTGACCTTGACCGCGTACTCAGCGACTCTGAATACCGATGTTTATCAGATTTACTACCCTGTCAGCCTTCTTGACACGGGCATATCATATTGCCTTGTTGTGGGCGTTCCAATGGATGAGGTTACAAGGGCAGTCCGTGAGCTGACAACCTTTTCAATCATATTTGCCGTCATATCAATAATTATTTCTGCGTTAGTCGCTTTTGCTATTGCCGCTCAGGTTGCAAAACCGGTCATCAATATGTCGCTTACTTTAAAAGATATTTCAGAAGGCGAAGGCGATTTGACAAAAGTGATTCCTGAAAAAGGCAAAGATGAAACATCAGATATGGCGCATTACTTCAATCTTACTCTTGGAAAAATAAAAGGACTGGTTCTCACTATCAAACAGCAATCAGGAAAATTATTTGACATCGGCAACGAGCTTGCGTCTAACATGACCGAAACTGCCGCCGCGGTTAACGAAATTACCGCAAATATTCAAAGCATTAAAGGAAGGGTAATTAACCAATCCGCAAGCGTCACAGAAACCAACGCAACCATGGAACAGATTACTGACAATATTAACAAGCTGAACAACCATGTAGAAAAACAGACATCAAGCGTTGCCCAGTCATCATCTGCAATTGAAGAAATGCTTGCGAATATCCAGTCTGTCACAAATACATTGATAAAAAACTCCGCCAATGTAAAAGAGCTTATGGAAGCTTCCGAGGTTGGCAAAACCGGACTGCAGGAAGTAGCGGCAGACATTCAGGAAATAGCCCGTGAATCTGAAGGGCTTTTGGAAATCAACTCCGTTATGGGAAACATCTCAAGTCAGACCAACCTGCTTTCGATGAATGCCGCGATAGAAGCGGCTCACGCGGGAGAAGCGGGAAAAGGTTTTGCCGTTGTCGCCGATGAAATTCGAAAGCTTGCGGAAAACTCCGCAAATCAATCCAAGACAATCAGCGCAGTTCTGAAAAAAATCAAAGGCTCCATCGACAAGATTATCATTTCGACCGACAATGTTTTAAATAAATTTGAGGACATCGACACCGGCGTAAAAACCGTTGCCGAACAGGAAGAAAATATCCGCAACGCAATGGAAGAACAAAGCGTGGGCAGCAAGCAAATTCTTGAAGCCATCGGCAACCTTAACGAAATAACCCATCAGGTAAAGAACGGTTCTCTTGAAATGCTTGAAGGCAGTGAAGAGGTTGTTCATGAAGGCGCAAATCTTGAGCGCGTAACGGAAGAGATTACAGGCGGCATGAACGAAATGGCAATAGGAGCAGACCAGATCAACATTGCGGTAAATCAGGTTAACGATCTCAGCGCCAAAAACCGCGAGAATATTGATACGCTGGTTCGGGAAGTTTCACGGTTTAAGGTGGAATAACAAAAATACTTCGTATTTTTGCTTTGGAGTTTTGCGCTGCAAAACTCCATGATTTTAATGAAAGATTAAAATAAGAAAAACTCTTGACGCTATACATTTGTATAGTATATACTCTAATAACGGGAGGAAGGAGTTCACTGTGGGGCAAAGTATAGCGGCCGGAAAAGCAAACGGGTTCGCTTCTCCGGCGCAGGGGTATGAAGATAACGGAATTGATCTAAACGCTTTGCTGGTCAGACAGCCTGCGTCAACATACTTTTTCAGGCTTGCCGGCGGGGATATGGCGGAACTGGGTTTACCGAAGGGAGCTTTGCTTGTGGTTGACCGTTCAAGAAAACCCTTAATCAATAATTTTGTGATCATCCGTTACGAGGGAAGATTTTTGTGCCGCCTGATGGTTCAGGAAGACGGATATACGATTTTTACAAATGGCGTCAGCGATATTATGCCGGTTATTGATGATACGGAAGTAATCGGCGTGGTAACGGCTTCAGTTCAAATTTACGATTATGATCTTTCACATTGACGGCAATTCTTTTTATGCCGCCTGCGAAAGGGTTTTCCGTCCCGACCTTGCAAACAGCCCGATTGCAGTTTTAACAAATAACGACGGGATTGTTATTGCACTTAACGCTGAATGTAAAGCATTGGGATTTAAACGCGGCGATGTATTTTATCAAGTAAAGAACAAAATGAAAAAACTGGGTGTCGAAGTTTTTTCTTCCAATTATACCCTGTACGCTGATATGTCTGCTCGTATGAATTTAATTTATAACAGGTTCGCTCCCGATGTTGAGTTTTATTCCATTGATGAGAGTTTTCTTTTTTTCCCTGACTGGGACAATACGGATTATTTGGAGCTGGGACATAAGTTAAAAAGAACCGTAACAAGGGAAACCGGAGTTCCTGTTTCTATCGGTATTGCACCTAACAAAACGCTTGCGAAAATGTGCAATAAACTGGCTAAAAAGACCGGGGGCATTTGCGACTGGAACAGAATTAATCAGGATGAAGAACTTGAAAAGTACCCTGTGGAAGATATTTGGGGCATAGGATTTTCAAAAGCAGCTTTTCTTAAAAAGAACGGAATAACCAACGCCCTGTCTCTTAAACATTATCCGCTTCATAAGGCGCAAAAATATTTGACGGTTTCAGGATACCGGACTGTACAGGAACTTAACGGAAAAACGGAAATAGAAAAGGCGGAAAGCAAAGCGCGGCAGATGATAATGGTATCCAGAAGTTTTCAAAGCGCGGTGTATGAGTTAAACGACATTATTACAGCCATGACTGAATATACGCAGGAAGCGGTAAAAAGAATGAGAGAGGAAAAATTATCATGTAAATATGTTTGCGTCTATTTGATGACAAATCCTCACGCGCATGGCGAACAATATTCCAATCAACTGTCCGCGGAACTTCCCCATTTAAGCGCATACCTGCCGGAAATACAGGCTGCCGCTAACGCTCTTGTAAAAAGAATTTACAGACCAAATTATAAGTACCGCAAGGTGATGATTGGCTTATCAGGATTAAACTATGACAATAATCCGCAGATGGATTTATTTAATGCCGGCTATAACAGAAATAAAATGCTGGAACCGTTAATGCAATCATTTGATAAAATAAACGATAAATTCGGAAGGGGTGCAATAAAGCTGGCTTGCGGGCTTGTCGGCAATAAACCGAAAGATGATGAGGCGCTGCCGTGGGAATTGAAAAGGGATTATCTTTCGCCTTGTTATACGACCAGGATAAGAGATGTGCCTTTGGCGTATTAACGGCGATTTAGATATTGCATACACATGAAAATAGGAAATTTATTTTTCATTTTTTCTACGATTTTTTATTTCTTTAACTAAATAAAATAAATTTATTCCAATGCCGTAAAGGTTAATTAAAAAAACAGGCAGGCTTTTGATAAATAACCCATAAAAGAGAAAACAAATTGAGCCTGCCATATTAAGAATGCGAAAATAAATGCCGCCCTTAATTGTTATCGAAATTGCTACCAAAACCGAAGCTGCATAACCTAGTATTTCAATCATTAGTTTTCCGTTTTTATTTTTATTATTATCGTTAAAAAGCATTAGGAAAAAATTACCCACAGAGATAATATCTCCATGGGTAAATTTCTAGAGAACCGCAAAATCAATTATTTTTTCTTTGATTTTGCAGCAGGTTTTGCCTTGGCTTTCGCTTTGGGCTTTGCTTTTGCTGGCATATTCCCTCCCGTTAAACACTTCTTAAAAGAAGCGATTAATTAAAATATACACTGAATATTAATATTTTACAATATTAATATTTACAAATTATTCCAAAAGAAAAACAACCAATATCCTCGTGGTTATTTCCATCTCCCCTGTTGGTATTATTGTTGAGCCGGCGGCATCAGACATTTCCGCTGCTAAACCTTGCCTTGCCAAAACATTGTTTATCGGCAAGGCTTGCGGACTTCCCTCTTCTGATACGCTCAATACTTTTTTGATTTTAAGATTTGAAAGTTCGGCGTATTGCTCGGCTTTTTCAACAGCTTTTTGAAAGGCAAGTTCACGGGATTGAATAAAATATTCTGTATTGTTTTTAACGCTGAAATTAATCTGGTTCAGCTCAATTCCGTTAATTTGAATAAGCTGATCGATTATTCCGGAGGCTTTTTCACTGTCGTTATTAATATCTTCAATGGAAAAAGTTATTCTCTGCTCGGCTCTTTGCCCAATTAAAGTGCGCCTGGTTATATATTCATACTCCGACCTGAATGTCAAAGAAGCGGTTGTAATATTTTTATCTTCAATACCGGCATCTTTTAATACCGCCAATGTCTGCCTTACCATTTTGCCGACTTCATCCCCTGCTCTCTTTGTTGTTTGAGCGACATTGCTCAGCGTAATGCTCATTTGAAGCATATTTGGCTGTACCAATACTGTGCCTGTTCCAAAAACAGAAATGGTGCTTTGGGTTTCGTTTTTACCTGCACAACCTGATACTAATAAACCAGCCAGCACAAAAAGAAAAATCCAAATAAATTTAGTTTTCATAAAACCTCTCCTGTATGTCAAAAATATTGCTTAATAATAAACAAATAACTATCCTAAAAGGTAATAATTTTTTTAAAGACTTTCAAGATTCCGCAAGTCTTTTCATTTGTATCGGTTATTTCTTTGTCTTTCCTTCTCATTTTGCTCTCCTGTTTTTATTTGGCGATTGATTTAATTCCGCTTTTCATAACCAACATTCTTAAAAACCTGTTATACATAAACGGCATTTTAAATATTTTAAAAATCAATTTCAATCTGATTTTTAAGGTTTTTAAAAAGTACCTGCTTCCAATATGGTTAAAATTTTTGTTAATTATTTTCGCCAATATTTTAGCGCTTTCCATGGAATAGCTAATCCCTTCCAAAGAGCTTGGGCTAATCATGCCTGCCGCTTCACCTGCCAAGTACGCTCCTTTTTTGCCTGTACTAACGCCCGTAATTCTCTTATTCAAAAGAACAAAACAGCCTTCTCTTTTAATAAGGTTCCCAAAACTATAGCCTGTGTTTTTCATTTTTTCTTTTAACAATTCAAATCTTTTACTGCTGTTCTTTTTTGGGAACGCTCCTCCAATGATAAAACAGCCGTCTTTTGATATTGTCCAGCAATATGAATTGGTTATCGATTTGTCAAAAATGCAGGAATAAAACGGAGAGTTTATTTTATCTTCATACCATTCCTGAATAGCCGTATATTTTAAAATTTTATTTTTTTTATAAAATGTTTTTCTCACAATGGAATTCGCGCCGTCCGCTCCAATAACAATTTTCGATTTTACTGTTCTTCTTGCTCCATTTGACTTTATTTCCAAATTGAATATACCATTTTCCTTTTCAATTTTTGTACAAAGACTTCCGCCGCAAATTTCAACATTTCCAGGAATTAATGAAACAAGAAAATTATCGAATTTTGCCCTGTCCATGTTTACATAAAACCTTTGATAAAACTTTTCTATATTATTATCGAAATCAATAGTCCTTACAGAAAAAATTTGCGGATCGGCTAAAACATCTTTAGGCAGACAAATATCAAATTGAGCCAGCGCTTTTTGCGCGTCAGGCGACAATAATCCGCCGCAGCATTTATTGGTATTTTTGTTTTTCCTGTCTATGGCTATTATTTTGAATTTTTCACCAAGCAGCCTTGCCAATGTAGCGCCTGCCGGTCCTAATCCAATAATTGCAATATCATACATTGTTATACTGCCTGTTTAATAATGACGAATTTGCACATAACATTTTCAAGCGCAGAATCCGCTAATTTGAAGGATTAAATTCCAAAACTATTTTGCCAAACTCATTTTTCACGTTTTTGAACACTTCTACCAGAACGGGATCAAAATGAGCGCCTGAGCTTTCCTCTATTATTTTACAGGCTTCTTCATGTGTGAACGCTTTTTTATATGGGCGAACGGAAATAAGAGCGTCATATACATCGGCGATTGCCATTAAACGCCCTTCAAGAGGGATTTTCTCTCCCTTTAATCCTGTAGGGTAGCCTGTTCCGTCCCACTTTTCATGATGTGCGCCTGCGATGTGGACAGCGTGATTTAAAAAAGCGTGTTCTTCCGTATGCTGCATTATCCTTTTTATCGCGTCCACGCCGACAGTTACATGAGTTTTCATAATCTCAAATTCTTCGGGGGTAAGTTTGTCCGGCTTATTCAAGATTAAATCGCTTATGGCGATTTTTCCGACATCGTGAAGCTGCGCGGAGGGAAGGAAAAAGTCCATGTCCCATTTAGCGATTTCTTCCTTATAAGGTCCTTTGCGGATAAGTTCCTTAGTCAGGGCTTTAAGGTAAAGCTGTGTGCGCGTAACGTGACCGCCGGTAAGTTCATCGCGGAACTCAACAAGGTCGGCTACTGTTGTAAGAACTGCGTTTTGAAGATTTATCACCTCTTGGGTTTTTTCCCTCACCATCAACTCAAGATTGTCGGCGTAATTTATTAAATCATTTTTTTGCTGTTCAATTAAAAGCTGGTTTTCAATTCGTTTCAGCAAAAGCGGCGCGGAAAAAGGTTTTGAAACATAATCCATCGCGCCAAGTTCAAAGCCTTCCAGCTCGCTTTCTTCATCGCTTTTCGCTGTAAGAAAAATTACGGGAATATTCGCATAACGGGGATCAGCTTTTAATTTTTTAATCGCGTCGTAACCGTTCATTTCCGGCATTTCAATATCCAGAAGAATCAAGCTCGGCATGACATTTTCAAGTATCTCAAAAAGTTTCGCGGCGGACGGAGCGGGATAAACTTCGTAAAAGGGTTTGAGTATATCCCTGCCCATTGCAAGGTTAGTCATGTTATCTTCAACCATGATGATTTTGTAGCGCCGGTTATTCAAAAATTACCCTCTCTAAATAATTACATATAAACTCAAATGCTTCTTCATATATTTCATTTGAAGAATCAACCAATATACCTATGTTTATACCTTGGTTTACTCTATAAAAATAATTTGTCAATGTATAGTAACTTACACCTTCATTTCCTTCAGAATTATTAAAATTAAATTCTATTGGCAGTTCAATGCCAATATTATTATTTCTCCGGTACTGTATATTTGTTGTAATATAAAGACCTTTTGCTCCGCCCATATTCTGATATGCAGATTTATCCTCAAATGTAAATACATTATAATTATGAGAACCGATTGTCAATTCTGTTTGTTCTATAACAGGATAAGCAGAACGCTTTTCAGCAGCAAATTCATCATAAGATAAATTTCTTAGATCATATTCAATTAATATTGAAATACCAATTTGCCGTTTTTGTTTTGAAAGAAGCCTGTCCGGCGTTATCATACAAAAACATTTTTTATTTTGTAATCCGGTTGTTCGTATGTTCCACGCAGGAACAAGAGGAAATAAACTTCCCAACATTCTGCTGCGCAGGTAATACTCATTATTGCTTTTCAGTATTTCCCACACTTGGCTGTCTGTGTAGTTATTATCAGGTAAAGATTCTGAAAAGCTCCGTTGAACTGAGCTATACAAATTATTCGAAGAAACCGGAACTCCCCTGCGTTCAGCAGACAATTCATATACTTCTATGCCGGTTTTAAACATTTGGTTCATTATACAGGCATAAGCAAAATCATCCAAAAACTCTGCAGGATAAAATTCTAATTTGTTTTCAAATATATCCAATACATTTCTGAATTCATTGTAGCCGTTTAACGGAATTGCAGCGCTTATTAAGAAATTTCCCAATAACCAATATGACCGGTATTCATTTGGAAAATTATTTTTCATTTTTTCTATAGTACTGATTATTTCATTATAATAATTTGTTTCATCCAAATTATATAGATATGTCATAATGACAACATTCAGCAAATTTAGTTCGTAGTTATTATTAATATTATTTTTAACAATATCATTGTGAAATTCTTCCAAAAAAATGATAAGGCTTGATTTATCTATAGGATAATTCCATTCAGGAGACCAATGGTCAACATACTGATTAATATCCAATAATGTTGCCATATTTTGATTAAACGCTTCATTATCCGGTAAACTGCTTGTTTTTATTATGTAGATATTACCATAAGCCGATAGCGCCGCATTAACAAGAAGCAGAAAAAATATTATTTTCCGTAATTTCATATTCATGCACTCCGTTATTAATATACAATATATATAGGACAATTTCAAGTGTTTTACAGGATTTTTCCTGCATTGCGCCTAACGTTACTGTTATGTGCAGGTTTTTTGTTTTCACATTATTCATTCTGTAATGAATAACCAGTTTTTAGAGGTTCCCTTAATTGAAACCTGCTTCCAAATGACAGCCGGTAAATCTATAGGTCAATTCAGTTCCTTCAAACCCCCAATGCTCTTCTGCAATAATTAGCAAAGCTCTGTTCTCAAATGGACTCAAAAAATAACCGCACGCATATACCCATCTTGTTAAAAAATTAACAGGACTAAAATTCCCAATTATTTTTCTCCCATTGTTTGTTGTAACTTCTACTGTATATTTTGACACAACAAAATTATCAAAAAAACCCTCAAGACCGTCTTTATATTCTACATTAATAATGCGGCTATTATAAGCAATATTATTTCTTCTGATTGGAAACTGTAAATATTCCGTTTGACGTTCAACGATATTATGCATTTTCAGAGCATTCAATATAGTGTCCTTAAATAAATTATACAAAGATTCATCTGTTGCATCATTATGATCATATGAATCCATATTTAACTCAAAGACTGTACTGTCAGTTATTAAATCAATAATAATAAAATCAATTTTTTGTCCGCCTCTTCCTTCAATTGCTCTTTCTATAGAATAAGCGGCTTTTCCATTGTTTGACCAACCCCATATCCTTGCATCGGGAAAACCGTAAAGAGTGTTTTGAGATATTGATACAGAATATTTAAAAAGGTTTATTTTTGGCGGAAAGGCAAGCTCTTGCGCTGACAAAGATTGTGTCAGACAAAAAATAAAACCAAAAACAATTAAATTACTTTTCATTTAAATCTCCTAAATCTAAACCTATATTTTTTTGCGGTTTTAACCAAATATTATTTCACCTAACGTCCTTTATATCACTTCTGACGAAAGTTTTTCAACAATTCCTGCAAAATTCATCTGAGCGACATTCGTTCGCAGCCATTCAACAAGTTCGCCGCCGTCTTCATATTGATAACTTTCAAGCTCCAGCATTGCGGCATCCGCTTCGTCCATTTGATATTTTTCGCAGGCGGAAAGCAGGCGGCGCAAAGTTTCGCTGTCCGGTTTTTCTTTTTTCTGTTTGGGGTTTTCGCCCTCAATTTTGCCCAGCATAATTTCCAAATCGCTTATAAGTTTTGCAGTTTCTTCTATAAAAGAGATATTGTTTTTGCGGATAAAACCATGCTCCCCTGCCCTCGCGGCTTTTTCCAGAGCTTCCGCCTTGTCCCCTATTTCGTCCGCGCCAATGCCCCTGCTTGAGCCTTTTATCCCGTGAACGGTTACGGCATAATTTTCAAGGTTATCAAAGTTGCTTTGTTTTAAAATCTCAAGCAGGGGCGGAGTGTCAACAATAAAAGAACGCAAAACGCGCATGTACGATTCCCTGTCGTTGTTGAAGCGCCTCAAGCCCTTTTCAACATTAATGCCGGAAATATTGCGGTAGTGCCTTCTGTCAAGACCGGATCTCCTTTCCATTCCGCTTCGGCTGTCGGGGATCATTTCGCCGTCCACTTCAAATTGTTTTTCTGAAAGCAGTTTTTCCTGTTCCTTGTCGCGGATAAATTCGCGGATAATAGAATCAAGGCGGGATATTTCAATTGGTTTGGGAAGGAAAGCCTGGAAACCACTGCTTAAAAACAACTGTTCGTTTCCCGTAATGGCGTTAGCTGTCAATGCTATTACCGGCACTTTTTTCGCGTACTCTGTTCCTATTTCTTTGCGGATAATTCTTACCGCTTCAATTCCGTCCATTCCGGGCATCATGTGATCCATAAAAACTGCGTTATATTTCGGCTCTTCTTTGCGGATTAAATCGACAGCTTCCTGCCCGCTTGTTACGCAGTCAATTTGCATTCCGTAGGGTTTTAACATTCCTTTCGCTACATCAAAGTTTGTCGGCACATCGTCAACGACAAGCACGCGCGCGTAAGGCAGCCTAATGCGGGTAAGATGGAGGTTTTGGTCGCGCTTGCGATCGGAGTAACGCAGCTCTTTTAGGTTTCGTACAACGTCCGCTCCGATTACTTTGCCTGTAACAAATTTCTGTTTAATCCTGACAGTGAACACGCTGCCCTTTCCGTATTCGCTTTCAACGACTATTGAGCCTCCCATCATTTCAACAATTTTTTTGGTTATTGAAAGACCAAGACCTGTTCCTTCTATTTTACGGTTTGTCTCCGCGTTCATCTGCGAATAATCCAGGAAAAGATTTTTTAGGTCTTCATTCTTTATTCCGATGCCCGTATCTTTTACACGAATTGTCATCCAGACAGTATCGCCTTCCCTGTTGCACCCAACGCTGAATTTTACCGTTCCCTTTTTAGTGTATTTAAATGCGTTAGACAAAAGGTTATTCAAAATTTGTTTAACACGCAAATCATCGCCGTAAAGATGCGTAGGTAAATCCTCGCCGATATCCAGAATAAACTTAATCGGTTTTTCTCCGATACGCATCATGCTTTGCGTAATCGCATCATTAAGAAGGCTTGGAATGTCGTATTCAACCGGAAGTAGATCAAGTCTGCCCGCTTCAATTTTTGAAATATCAAGAATGTCGTTTACCGTTGAAAGCAAAGTCGCGCCGGCATTGTAAATTTTTTCAAGATTGAAAGCGACCTCATTGCTGAAACCTCCTGCATCAAGTATCAGCTCGGACAAACCGATGACGGCGTTAAGAGGCGTGCGCATTTCGTGACTCATGTTTGCGAGGAAACTGCTTTTCGCCTGATTCGCCTCCTGCGCTTCTTTAAGCGCATCCTTTAAGAGATAACCCTGTCTTTCAATTTCGCTCATCATTGCTTTGTATTCGCGAAGGTCGCGCGCATAAGCTGCGACTACATCCTTGTCCGCAACTTTTACTTTTACAAGAGTAACTTCCATTGGGATCGGCGTACCGTCAAGAAGTTTGTGGTTCCATTCAAAAATATTTTTGCCTTCTTCAAACGCCTTGTTTATTACGGCTTTAACTTTTTCGGATGAAAGCTGACCGTCATCCTGATATTCTGGAGAGAACTCCATAAATCTTTCAATATATTCCTGCTTGTCTTTTGTTCTGAATAAACTGACAGCCGCTTCGTTACAGTCAAATACTTTTCCGTTTCTGTCAATTAAATGACACGTAACAGGAACTGTATCCAGCAGAACTTGCGTGTGTTCATGCACCTGCCTAAGCTGAGCTTCCTGTTCGCTTCTGTTTAACGCGCTTATGAT
>Ga0082212_10010977_pt1 | contig 11526 bp, 8 predicted proteins | sample TergutNt197P3_FD_71548 | JGI IMG/M metagenome (GOLD analysis project Ga0082212, IMG submission 71548) | Neocapritermes taracua P3 segment gut microbial communities from Petit-Saut dam, French Guiana - Nt197 P3 | ecosystem: Host-associated > Arthropoda: Insects > Digestive system > Gut ... | reverse complement strand
GACCAGCCAAAGGGGATAAATCTTGAACAATTATAGTATCTCCCCTTAAGTCAAGGCGTGTCAATTTCGTCAAGCCGGCCAGTGGTGATAGATCATTTATCCTATCGCTGCCGCATAAGTAAAGGCGAGTCAGTTTCGTCAGGCCGGCCAAGGGGGATAAATCATTTGCCTGATAACATGGGTCTAATACAAGGCTGGTTAGTTCCGTCAGGTCGGCCAAAGGCGAAAGCTCCCTTATCCCAATCTCCTTCAGATTCAAGCCGGTCAAGTTCCCGTCCTGAGCTTTCAATCGGCCGCTTCTGGACGTGACTTGGCCGGCGACCGAAAAATCCCACCTCGGTTTGCCGGCATAAGCTTCAAGGCCCTCACCGCCGACGGTTCGGTTATAACCACAGGTATATTTTTACTCATGATGTCTCCACTTATTTAAACAGTTCAACTTTTGAGGTTGACGCTCTGCCCAAGGGCTAAAATCGGTTTTCATCTCTTAGGCGAATCAGTTTTCGGCCGCGGACACTCCTCAACTTATTGTCGGCCACATTAAAATTATACAAAGAGGCCAAGCGGCTCAAGGGCGCCAAGTCCGCGATCCTGTTGTGGCTCAGATCCAGATTCCTTATGGCAGTCAATCCGGCCAGAGGAGCTACATCGCTGATATCGTTGCCGTCCAGTTTCAGATCATCAAGGTTGGTCAACTTGGCCAAAGGTCCGAGATCGCTGATTTCGTTTTCGGACAGGTTCAGGTTGGTCAAGGCGGTCAAATTGGCCAATGGTGATATTTCACAGATTTTATTGCCAGATAAATCAAGTTCCTTCAAAGATGTCAACCGGGCCAGAGGTCCGAGGTCGCTGATCAGATTTTCCTCTAAATCTAATTTTTCCAGCCTGACCAAATCGGCCAGAGGCGCCAAATCGCTTATTTCGTTGCGGTCCAAGCTCAGTTCCGTCAAAGAACTCGGCAACTCTAACGTGGCCAGAGCCAAGCCAGAATTACCGTCAAAACGCAGTTCACGCAGCTTAGGCAGTTGCGCCAACGGGGTAAGATCGCCGAGAGGATTATTTCCCAGCCATAGGCTCTCTAAACTTATCAGATTAACCAAAGGTTCCAAATCAACCAAGGGGTTATGATCAAGAGCTAAATCAGTCAGGCCGGTCAGGGTTTTCAAGGGAGTCAGGTCACAGACTTGGTTGCCGGTCAGACAGAGAGACCGCAAGGACTTCAATTTAGCCAGCGGGCTTAAATCTTCGATAAAATTACCGAACAAATCCAACTCTTTTAAGCGGCTCAAGCCGGCCAAAGGTGAAAGGTCGCTGACATTATTTGAATGCAGCCCCAAACTGGTCAGGTTGGTCAATTTGACCAGAGGGCTCAGATCGCTGAGACTGCTATGCTCCATTTTCAATTCTTGCAAGGCCGTCAGGGTGGTCAGTGGTTCCAGATGGCTTATTTTTCCATTGACCCTCATCTCCGTTATATGTCCCCCCCGAGCAGTCAAACAGGGTGCGTAGATAGCTTCGTGGCCCAGGAAAATAAAACCCTCATCCAAGTCATTGGTTTCGTAAAATTCCAGCAAGGCCGCCATTTCTTTGGAATTGACTACGATTAAGTTGCCTTCACACATGGGGTGTTCCTCTCTTTATCTGATCAACTTATGGTCGTGCATTCTTCTCAGCTTATTGCGCTCCAGGTTTAAATTGGTCAAGCCGGTCAACCGGCTCAAGGGAGTCGGGTCATGGACCAGATTATGACTCAAGTCCAGGTCGCGCAAAGAGATCAAGCCGGCCAATGGTTTCAAGTCGATTATGTCATTTCGGCTTAAATCCAGGTATTCAAGGCTGGTCAGCTTGGCCAGTGGCCTGAGATCAGTGATCTCGTTTTCGGAGAGATTCAAGGCAATCAGGCTCTTTAAAGCCTTCAGAGGCTCGAGATTGCTGATTTTATTATTGTGTAAGTCCAGTTCCTTCAAACTGGTCATACCTTGTAAAGGTGATAGATCATCGACCAGATTGCCCGCCAGGATCAATTTTTCCAGCCCATGTAAATCAGCCAATGGGGCCAAGTCGCTCAGGTCGCAGTCAGCCAAACTCAATTCCTTTAAAGAACTCATTTGACCCAGATGGCTCAGATCTAGCTCTGGGTTTCGGTCTAAGTTCAGAGCGGTCAAGCTGGTCAGACCGGCCAAAAAGGACACTTTACGGATATTGCAGTTATCCAGAAACAGCTTCAGTAAAGAGTTTAAGCCGCCTGTCGGCCACCAAGACTCTATTTGATCAAACCCCAAATACAACGTATTCAATTCTTTTAAGTTTGCCAGCGGGCTCAAATCATTTATCATACAATCGCCGAGCAGACGGAGATATTTCAAAGAGCCCAAGTTGCTCAGGGGAGCAAGATCGCCCATCATGTTGTCTCGTAAAAGAAGGTACTTCAATTTGCTCAAACCAGCCAACGGCGAGAGATCATAGGCGTGGTTGGCAATAACGCTCAGTTTAGTTAAATTGGTCAAAAATCTCAGAGGAGTCAGGTCGTCTACACCATTCAAGTCCAGTTGTTGCAAAAAGGCGAAGGAAGCCAAGGCATCAAGGTGACTGGTTTCTGGGCCGAGAATGGCCATCTTTGTCAGATGCCCGTCTTTGGCCTCCAGCCCCGAGCCAAAAATGGCCCCTTGCCCCAGAAAAGACCAATCTGAGTTTATATCGTTGGCTGCATAGAATTTCTGGAGCGCTGCTTCTTCTTTGGGGTTCAGAACGATGATTTTTGTTGACTCATCGTCCATACCAGAAATGTCTATCTCATGGTCACAGAGTTCTATTTTCGGCATGTTCGAGTTCCTCTTCCGTGTTTTTAATGCGCCATTTCGGCTCAGATTCTGACTCGGCCTAAACCAGACAGGGTGGCCTGGTTTTTACTCTGGCGGTAGTCTAACAGACCATCGTTTCAGATTCTGAGTTGTATTGAAAAATTTTTTAAAAATGAGACCGGGGCGCCCACCATCCGTATCCATTTATTTCTAGTTCCAGGCCGTCCTGGCTCTTGCTGAGGGAAATCTCCGAATCATTCTTGAATTTGATAGTCGTAATCTGGTTTAATTCTTTGATTTCTTTGCTGACTATCACCAGAAGATCCAGGGAGGCTAAAAAGGATAATAGAGGCGCCAAATCTCTGACTCTGGTTTCACCGAAATACAGCGTTTTCAAATCAGTCAACGCTGCCAAAGGTGATAAGTCGCTGATCTGTTTATTATTATACAGCCAAAGAGATTTAAGATTTTTCAAATCCTTCAAGGGGCTTAAATCGGAAACTTTATTATCGGAAAAATGCAAATCTTTCAAAGAGGTCAGTCCGGCCAGGGGGGTCAAATCTTTTATGTTATTGTTGTTCGATTCCAAGGAGGTCAGGTTGATCAGGCGGGTGAGAGGGGACAAGTCACCCAGTTGGTTGCCGCTTAAATCCAGGCCAGTCAATGACTTGAAGTCCGCCAAAGGCGTCAGATCCTTTATTTTTGTGCGCGCTAAACTCAAATATTTCAGATTGGTCAAATTAGCCAATGGCGATATATCGCTGATAGGGTTATCATCCAGTGCCAGGGAAGCCAAAGAGTTCATATCAGCCAATGGTTTAATATTCTTGACGAATAAACTGTGTAAAGCCAAATGTTTCAACCGCTTTAGGCCAACCAGAGGGGTCAGGTCTACAGCTTGATGACCTTGATGGCCTGGCCGGATAGGTCGGCTACCGCACAAACACAAATGTTTCAGCCGCTTCAATCCGGCCAGGGGGCTAAGGTCGCCGACCTGACGGCCTTGACATTCTTGCAGGATGAGGCTGTTCAAATTGATCAAAGGAGCCAGCGGCTCCAAATTTTTTATGGGTCCCAACAAGTTCAGATCCTTCAAATTGGGCAAATTAGCCAAAGACCGGAGATCGTGAGTCTCATTATTCCATAACTCCAAAGTCGTTAGGCGGGTCAAGCCAGCCAACGGCCTCAAGTCACGGGGTTCCCAATCAATACCGCGTGATAACAAACTGACCAAATGTCCATCTTTGACTTCCAAGTGATCGTCATAGCCACAGATAGAACCATCCTTCATAAATGTCCAACAGGAGGATTTTTTCAAACCATTAACCTTGCAAAAATCCTTAAATGCCGCGACTTCGGCAGGGTTGGTCAGCAAGGCTTTTTCATCGACTTTTCTGATTTTTCTTCTCCTGGTCCCCTGTATTTCCAGTTGGATTTTAAAACCTCCCTCCAAGGCGGAGAACAAAAAATTCCCCTTCAAGGCCTCTGGCTTAAAAGCGGATCTGGGCAGACGCAGGCTGGCCAGGCGGCCGTCTTTAATACGAGCCGCCCCATCATCCGGCAGGCTGGCTTGGCCGGGCTGGTTGAAATCCCAATCCGGGCGGTGGCCGGGGCGGCAGTGGTCATAAATGGTCTTGAGAGCCGCCATCTGGGCGGGGGCGCTGATGATGATGCGTTCGTCGGTCATGGGGTGAAGGTCTCCTTAATCAGTTTTGGGGAGAGTCTAACAGACCATCGTTTCAGATTCTGAGCTGTATTGATAAAAATTTACAAAAAAAAGCGGCCCGGATGGCCGCTGTGGAAAATAAGTTGGAATACAAAACGATTCCTGTCTCTGTCGCCGAAGAACCCGCCTTAGCAGGACATAGTCTCTAAAGAAACATCAAATTCCTTATTATCATACACAAAAATAAGACTATTTCCTAAGAATATAGTCTTATTCATATAATAAAATTTTAATTATGTAAAAACAGTAGGTTTCTTATTCGAAAAAGTGTCTCCCATAGCATCTAATATCTTTACAAACCTACTCTTCACCCATTGAGATAAATTATTCTTAAGTAAAGTATCGGGAGCTTTCCCCAAATAAACCATATCATATTTTTTTAAACGAAAAAAATACCTATCATTCCCTTTTTGAAAACTAAACAGAAAAGGTTTAGTTTTAGGATGTACAAAAAAATCAAACCCATCAAAAGTAGAAACTCTGATTCCTGCTATTTCATTTAGAACATTTTCTTCCATCATATCTATTAAACAACAATTGTCTTCCGCATTTGAAAACATATCTCACCTCAAATAATCTAATGTAACGATTTTACTACATTACAAGCTTCATCAAAGGGAACCCTACATCCATATATAACCTAATTCTTTTAATCTGTTTTAAACTCCACACAGAATTCAACCAATTACATATAGCACTTAAAGATATTTTATGAAGCGATACACAACTAGAATCATATGGAACTAATTTCTACTGGGTCTTTTATTGAAATATTTGATCTGGGTTGACCATAAACAAACCCAGAGAAAGAGAATATTAAAAATATTAAACAAAAAATAAAAGGTCTAAACATGATAATCCTTCAAAAGATTTCGGGACCAGCGGTCTATAGCCTAAAAACTGTGTGGACGAAATGTATTATATATGCGCCCCATCTCTCTGTCAACAAACGAGCCTTGATTTGTTCAGTCTATTTTCATTCTAAATTCAGATCTTCTAGATTGGACGCTCAATTTAACTGACTATTCCAAAACATAGAGAGCATTTCATTAAAGAAACCGTTAGGGCTGCATACATCGGGCGGCTCGTCGTAGTCCCCGGCAAAAGCTGAAGCCGGCAAAAGCAGAAAACGGTGTTCCTCAAGATATTTCTTCTGTTCCGGGTTGAGGTTTGAGGCCATTTCCTGAAAGTTGACCGCCCGCTCAAGAGGAAAGCGTTCTTCCTTGAGGGCGGGCGTAACCGCGGCTGGCGCGGGAGGGGGGACAAAAACGGGGTAGTGCATATCCACCGTTTGCAATTCGACGGTCAAAGCGGCGGCGAAAGCGGCCGGCTCGCCGCAGAACGTCAACCCCAGGGCCATACAGATACAGAGGCGAAACAATGACATAGGATATCTCCTTTCAAGACAACCGATGAGAGTAATTATGAATAAGCTTCAAGGCCTTCACCGCTGACGGTTCAGTTATGACCACAGGTGAAATTTTGCTCATGACGCCTCCAATTATTTAAACGGCTCCGGTTCCCGGCCCTTGTCTATGAGTTCAAAACACCAGCTTAAATCGTCATCATGTTTTTTCAGCCATGTTTCAAGTTCAGCCATCCACTTTTTAGAATTTTTACCAGGCACACGGCCTTTAATGGTAGTCATATCACTTATATAAATAGTTGGAGGGCCACTGTTAATACTGTATGTATCAGGGCAGACATACTCACCTTGAATATTAGGATGAGTGCAATAATACGCCCCTTGATTATTTACAAAACCCACCACCTGAAGTTTTTTATGCTTATAAACATAGACCTCGTAATCTTCAAAGCTGGACACTTGATGACCATTAAGTCCATCAACAATATTTGGTAGATCCAACGTATATGGCTTTTTTTCCTCATACGAACATTCTATATCAACATACCCTCTTAGTTTTCCTCGATTTTTGGTTTGTTCCGCATATGCGTGAAATGATCCTTTGCTCTTTGATTCCACCGCCCGAGGATTAATACAATCTCCAAAATATGCACATTCATCACAAAAATGATCTCCCGGTGTTACTATTTTTTTTCTTTTTACCATGACCAGACCTCTCCATCTGACTGAACTATTCGCCCAAATTTTGAACGAGTCTAACCGATCATCGTTTCAGATTCTGCTATGTATCCAGGTGTTGAATAATTTTTTTCAAAAAAGTGCGAAAAAATTTTCGACACATATCAGAATCTGAAACGATGGCCGGTTATTATAGGGGCCATGAAGAGGGATTTTTTCCCGAAAGGACCAAGCGATGCTCCTGACCATAACCTATAACGGCCCCTGCGCCACCGACCTGGGCTATCTGCTCTACAAGAATCCGGACCGGCCCCAGACCTTTGAGCTGACTTATGGCCGAGCCCATGTGTTCTACCCGGAACTGTCGGCCCACCGGGCTACGGCGGCCCTCCTTCTGGATATCAACCCCCTGGATCTGGCCCGAGGGAAAGCCGGGGCCGGCGGCGGAGGGTTGTTCGATTACGTCAATGACCGGCCTTATGTTTCTTCCTCATTTTTAAGCGTGGCCCTGGCCAAGATCTTCAACACAGCTCTGACCGGCCAGTCCGAGGCCCGCCAGGCTCTGGCCGACTCCCCTTTGTCCCTGGAGGCCAACGTTGCCATGCTGCCCTGCCGGGAAGATCGGGATCTCCTGCACCGCCTTTTTGAACCGCTGGGTTATGAAGTGGCCTTTGAAACATTTTCGGCTGATGAAAAGCACCCGGCTTGGGGCGAGAGCCCCTACGTAAACCTGAACCTCAAATTCCAGGGGCGCCTCCGGGACCTTCTGCGGCATCTCTATGTGCTTATTCCGGTTTTGGATAACCACAAGCATTATTGGATAGGCGAAGACGAGGTGGAAAAACTTCTGCGCTTCGGTGAGGACTGGCTGGCGAGCCACCCGGAAAAATCCTTCATCACCAGGCGCTACCTCAAGCGCAACCGCAAGCTGGTGAGCCTGGCCTTTGAACGCCTGGCGGAAGAGGCGGCGGCCGAAGGCGAAGCGACCCCGGAAGAAGGTGAGGAAAATGAAGCCGGGAAAGAAAGGGCCGAAGAAAAAGAAAAGAGGCTGAATCTTAGAACTCAACGCTTGGGCAGCGTTCTGGCCGCCCTGAAAAACCACGGGGTCAGGAGCGTCATAGACCTCGGCTGCGGTGAGGGCCGCCTCCTGGCCTTTCTGGCCAGGGAAAAGCAATTCGCCAGGCTGGTCGGGATGGACGTATCCCACCTGGCTCTGGAACATGCCCGCGACCGCCTCAAGCTGGACCACGCCGGGGACTATACCCGGGAGAGGCTCCAACTTTTTCAGGGTTCCCTGATCTATCGCGATGCCCGTCTGGAAGGTTACGAGGCCGCCACTGTGCTGGAAGTGATCGAACACCTGGACCCGCCGCGCTTGGCGGCCTTTGAACGGGTGTTGTTTGAATTCGCCAGACCCCCGCTGGTGGTGCTGACCACGCCCAACCGGGAATACAATGTCAAATATGAACAACTCGGCGGCCTGCGCCACCCCGATCACCGCTTTGAATGGGATCGAGGCGAATTCCGCCGCTGGGCCGAAGAGGTGGCCGGCCGCCACGGCTATCAGGCCAGCTTGTCCGAGATAGGCGACCGGGACCCGGCCCTGGGCGGGCCGACGCAGATGGGGGTGTTCAGCTTATGAAACTCCAAGTTCCAGAATTAGCCGTGGTGGCCCTCATCGGGGTTTCCGGCAGCGGTAAATCAACTTTCGCGCGCACCCACTTCAAGCCCACGGAAGTCCTGTCCTCGGACTTCTTTCGGGCTCTGGTCTCGGACGATGAAAACAACCAGGCGGCCACCCCCGCCGCCTTTGAGACCCTCTTTTATGTGGCCGATAAACGCCTGGAGCGGGGCCTTTTGACGGTCATTGACGCCACCAACGTGCGGCCGGAGGACCGGGCCTCGATCATCAAGCTGGCCCGGGAACAGGACTGCCTGTCAGTGGCCATTGTGCTGGACCTGCCGGAAAAAATCTGCCGCGAGCGCAACAGCCGCCGTCCGGACCGCTCTTTCGGGCCTCGGGTCATATCCCGCCAGGCGAGCCTTTTGCGCCGCAGCCTGAAACATCTCAAAAAGGAAGGGTTTCGCTTCGTCCATATCCTCAAGGGCGAAGAAGAGGCCGCGGCAGCGGAAATTGTCCGCCAGCCCCTTTGGAACAACAAAATGGATGACTCCGGGCCCTTCGACATCATCGGCGACATCCACGGCTGCTATGACGAACTGAGGGAACTTCTGGCCAAACTCGGCTATGAAACAGACGGCCAAATCCAGGCGCCGGCCGGCCGCCGGGCGGTCTTCCTGGGCGATTTATGCGACCGGGGGCCGAAAAACGTGGAGGTGCTGCGCCTGGTGATGAACATGGTGCGGAGCGGCCAGGCCTATTGCGTGGCCGGGAACCATGACGCCAAGCTCTTGCGCCACCTGAAAGGGGCCCAGGTGCAGTTAAGCCATGGCTTGGATATAACAGCGGCCCAACTGGCAACCGAAAGCGAAGAATTTCGGGAGGAAGTGCGGGTTTTTCTGGATGGGCTCATAAGCCACTACGTCTTCGACGGCGGTCGTCTGGTCGCGGCCCATGCCGGCCTGAAGGAGAAATACCAGGGCCGGGGTTCTGCCAGAGTGCGCAATTTCTGCCTTTATGGGGAGACCACCGGCGAGATAGATGAATATGGCCTGCCAATGCGCCTGGCCTGGGCCGAGGAATATCGCGGCCAGGCCCTGGTGGTTTTCGGCCATGTGCCGGCCCCGGAACCCCAGAGCCTCAACAACACCCTCGGCCTGGACACCGGTTGCGTCTTCGGCGGCCGGCTGACCGCCTTTCGCTACCCGGAAAAGGAAATAGTCCAGGCCCAGGCCAGGCGCGAATATTTCTCCCCAGTAAAACCCTTTCTGGAGACCCCGGCCGAAAACGACTATGTTCTGAATATAGATGATGTCCTGGGCCAGAAATACGTAAATACCCGGCTCCGCCGGAACATCAGGCTGAACGCCGAAAACACGGCCGCAGCCCTGGAAGTGATGAGCCGCTTCGCGGCCGATCCCCATTGGCTTATCTATCTGCCGCCGACCATGTCGCCCTGCGAGACCAGCCCCCTGGATGACTACCTGGAGCATCCCCTGGAGGCTTTCGCCTATTACCGCAACCTTGGCGTGGGGCGGGTGGTCTGCGAGGTCAAGCACATGGGTTCCCGGGCGGTGGTGGTGCTGGCCCGGGACGCCCAAGCCGCGGCCCGGCGTTTCGGAGTGAGGGACGGCAGCCGCGGCCTGATTTACACCCGCACCGGCCGTCGATTTTTCGATGACCAGGCTCTGGAATCCGCCCTGCTGGCCCGCCTGGAACAGACCCTGACGGCTTCGGGATTCTGGGCAGATTTCAACACCGACTGGCTTTGCCTGGACGCCGAGTTGATGCCCTGGTCGGCCAAGGCTCAAAGACTCATCCTGGGCCAGTATGCGCCGACGGGCCGAGCCGGCCGGTCCGGCCTGGGCGTGGCCTTGGCGGCCCTGGAAGGTGCGGCCCGGCTCCAAGCGGAGAGGCGGGAGCCCACGGCTTTAGAAGCGGCCGGAAAATCCAACACCACGGCGGACCTTCAGGAAATAATCGGCCGTTACCGCGGGCGGCTTTCGGCGGTGGATCGATATACCGAGGTTTACCGGAACTATTGCTGGGAAGTGAACAATTTGGAAGATTACCGCCTGGCCCCCTTTCATATACTGGCCACCGAAGGCCGGGTCTGGAGCGATGCGGACCATAGCCAACACCTGGCCGCCATAGCCCGATATATCAATGACCCGTTGTTCCCGGCTACCGGGCACATGGTGGTGGACACCCTGGATGAGGCCGGCCTTAAGGCCGGGTGCGAGTGGTGGGCCGAATTGACCGCCGCCGGGGGCGAGGGCCTGGTGGTCAAGCCCTTTGATTTCATCGCCGTCCAAGGCCAGAAGATGCTGCAGCCGGCGATCAAATGCCGGGGGCGGGAATATCTGCGCCTCATCTACGGGCCGGAATATACCGAAGATCTTAGCCGGCTCAAAAAGAGGTCGCTCGCCAGAAAACGCCAACTGGCCCTTGACGAATTCGCCCTGGGGCTGGAGGCTCTGGCCCGCTTCACGGCCGGCGAGCCTCTCCACCGGGTCCATGAATGTGTTTTCGGGGTGCTGGCCCTGGAGAGCGAACCGGTCGATCCCCGGCTTTAAGGTCAAGCCTGGGTGAGTCGGCTGTACAATGGCAAGATGCCAGCCGGTTTGCCTTATGCGTATTCTGTGGAAGAGGTTGAAATATGCGTATAAAAATGCATACAATTGTTGGTTGTTTGAATCATGACTGCTATGGAATAGGTGTGGATTGTTCTGCTTGGGAAAGCTTTGGGCTTGAAGGAGACTGTAAGTTTCTTCTAAGGGGCAAAGTCAGAGTAAAGGAATTTTTAGAAAAAACTCGTTTATGTATTGGCGAGGAGAAGGGGTTTAAGTTTTATGTATATTCTAAAAGAATTGTACCGTTTGTTGGTGTAGAAGATTTTAACGGTAACGGCAGTCTCTACTCTCTAATAGATGATGTACATAAATTTTGTGGCAATTATGCGGAAATTGGTGGTGAAAATTTAATATTTGTGAAAGATTGGATAAGGAAGAATCGTTCATTAATTGAGGAAAAATTTGATTATGTGGACAAATTGGCTAACGAGGCCATAATGGCCAATAAAACTTTACTGGTGGTGGACGGGGCCTTGGGTGAAGGCGGCGGGGAGGTTCTACGGTCCGCCTTGGCCCTCTCGCTGGCCTTGGGCCGGCCTTTCCGCATACATAATATAAGAGCCAACCGGGCCAAACCAGGCCTCCGGCGCCAACATTTAACCTGTGTTCTGGCCGCCCAGGCACTTGGCGGGGCCGAAGTGAGCAGCGCGGAATTCAGTTCCCGAGAACTTACTTTTGTCCCCGGCTCGGTGCGGTCGGGT
>Ga0082212_10010976_pt1 | contig 11527 bp, 7 predicted proteins | sample TergutNt197P3_FD_71548 | JGI IMG/M metagenome (GOLD analysis project Ga0082212, IMG submission 71548) | Neocapritermes taracua P3 segment gut microbial communities from Petit-Saut dam, French Guiana - Nt197 P3 | ecosystem: Host-associated > Arthropoda: Insects > Digestive system > Gut ... | reverse complement strand
AGGGATTCTTCGTCTCCCGGACTTTCCATATTCAGGTAAAGAGAGTAACGCACATCTTCCAGCACATCCGGCTGGACAAGAAGGCCCCCGGTGGAACCCGTGTTATCAGTAGAAGAAATACGGCTGACACCGTCGAACGGAAACTTGGCGGCAATAATATCATTCCAGTTTTCCATAGCTTTTGTCCCAAGCTTTTCGTCGGGCCTGACATGCTGATGAACGACAAAATAATCACTGCCCTTTAAATCCCGTTCTACAACAAGTGAACGGAAACCATATTCAATTGCTTCCCCCTTGCGGTAATAACCCGGCACCAGCAAGAATGAAGACTGCGAAGTCCAGTTAAAAACCGATTCTCCCGTGCTGATAGTCATCTGGGGAAGATCAAGCGAAACAGTTTTTTCTTCTTCATTCCATTTAAACGAAAACGATGCAAGAGAAGCAGGAATCCATTTTTTGTTGGAAAGAAATTCCGTCCATTCTTCCAGGTTGCCCCTGTAGCCAACAAAAAGACGATCGCAGGTTGCTTCCATATCCCATTCATAAACATGCCTGGCATACGAATCCTGGCGGGTCATCATAACCACCGGGCCATTCGGCGCAGGAAGTATGTACGCAATCATAATCTCGTCGGAGAAGTCGATAAGCCAGTATGCTTTAATCCATTTCCTTCCCTGCTTGTCCTGATATTCGGAAACTTCAACCGGATCGCCGAAAGACATAATCCGGTACTTGTTGCTTTGCCCCCCCAGCGTACGTTCCAGGCTTACACCCGAAAGGTAAGTATCCATAATGGTCTTGGGGTCTGTATTTATTTTTTCTACCGATATGGACTTGGGACGGCGGATCTTAACCAATAAGAAATCCGAAACGTCGCTTTGAAGCAGGCTTCCGTCGTCCGGAAGGGTAAAGCTCTGAATGCGAAGATCGGATATTTTCCACTGATCGTCATTTCTGTCAACAAAAGCTAATTCGGGAAAGTCGGATCGCATTACCTGGTACAGAATATAACGGTTATTGGGGCCGTCCAGGTATTCCGGCATTTCGTTGAATAAATCGGTCATGGCCTGCGGATAATATACTTTATAGCCTTCGTAAAGCGTACGCCGGAGATCCTTGTACGCAGCCGGAAGAGCTGCATCCATTTCGAAAATCCTGTTTATCCGTTTAGAAAAAAGCAAATGCCCGTAACTGTACCGGACACGGTAATGCGTTGTATTGGCAGGAGCGGAAATAAGTTCTCCAACAGGAAGCGAATAGAGGATGTTGTCTCTGAGTGCAATCACAACACCCACAACTTTCCCGTCGGGGGTAACCAGAGGGCCTCCCGAATTGCCGGGATTGCCGTCGGCCGATGACTTAAGCAGATCCCAGCGGCCTTCCTCATCTTCCGGTACTGTTCCAAGAACAAGCCCGTTCCGTACAACAATCCCTTCTCCTAATGCATTGCCAATGCTGTAAACCTGGGAGTTTACCTTAAACGAAGGATTCAATTCAAACCAGGAAGAAAAGGTTTTATTTTTAACGGTAAAAACCACAAAATCCTTTTCGTTTGAAGCTTTATGAATACTGTCGATCTCGTAAACATTCCCTTTTGAATCGCGGATAAAATATTCCGTAACAACTATGCTTTCTTCGCCCAAATCAACCACATGGAACGCAGTCGCAGCTTCCGTGGAAGAAATAGCAAAAGCGGTACCGATTGAATAGTACTTGTCGCTGCGTATGGCATAGGGAATAATCGACCAGTCAAGTTCCCTGTCGTAAACAATGTTTTTTTCTTCCGGCTTCAGGATAACTACTTCAAAAACCGCTTCAGTTACCAAGTCCTGAAGTTTGGAAGAAAGCCCTGCAGGCAAATTGGCCGACGGCTGCGACTGACAGGCACAAAACACCAAAATCAGCAATAAGGGGAATAACCCAATAATTCTTTTCATATAAGCAGTATACTCCTTTTTCCGGTATTAATCCATTGTAGAATAAATTAGTCAATGCCCGCCCCATAAAGCACGCGAACCGGTGAGCGTGTTAACTGGTTATGTGGCACGGCGTGGGCATCAATAAAATTCCCTTTACGCAGTAAATCAATCAATGCCCGCAGCTTTGCGGAAACGCTTAACCGTACCTGCCGCGATTGGCCGGGCTTTTTCTGCGCCTGCAGCAAGGGTACGGTTCAGCCCTTCCCTGTCGGCGATGATCGCATTAAACCTGTCGCGCAGAGGAGAGAGTTCCCGGTTTACCACCCTGAACAGCTCTTCTTTGGCTTCTCCCCAGCCCATTCCCCCTTCCCTGTACCGGAGAGCCAGGGCATTCTGTTCATCCTGCGAAGCAAAGAGCTTGTACAGCAAAAAAATCTGGCTGGCATCAGGATCCTTTGGTTCTTCCACACCCTGGGAATTGGTTACTATCTTCATGATCAGCTTCTTCAGTTGATTTTCGGGGACAAACAGCGGTATGGTATTATCGTAGCTCTTGCTCATTTTTCTGCCGTCCAGCCCCGGAACTACCGCAACATGTTCCGTAATACCTGCCTGGGGGATTTTTAACACATCTTTTTTATACGTGGCGTTTACCGATTGAGCTATGTCCTGGGCCATTTCTATATGCTGAATTTGATCCTTCCCCACAGGAACAACATCGGAATTAAACAGCATAATATCCGCCGCCATAAGAATCGGATAGGTAAAAAGCCCAATGTTGATTCCCGCATCGGGATCCATTCCTTTTTCCTGGTTTTCCTGCACAGCGGCCTTGTATGCATGGGCCCGGTTCATTAGACCTTTGCCGGTAAATGCCATAAGCATGGTGCTTAGTTCAAAAACTTCCGGTATGGAAGACTGCCGGTAAAAAATTACCTTTTCCGGATCCAATCCCGATGCAAGCCACCCTGCCGCCACTTCGCGAATACAGTTTTCCAGTTCTGCGGGGTCTTTTACCTGATTAAGCGCGTGGTAATCGGCTATAAAGTACCGGGCATCATATTCTTTGGATAATTCCAGAGCAGGCTTTATTGCGCCGAAGTAATTTCCAATGTGGAGGCTGCCTGTGGGTTTAATGCCCGTAAGCGAAATTTTCTTCATAACCTGTTACTCCATAATAGGATTTATTAATGAAAGGTATTTCTGTCTGGAAGCAACAAGAGATTCCAGTTCGCGGAGCATATTTTTGTCGGCGTCTTCCGCAATGGGAAAAATAAACTTTACCGTTTCGTCGGTATAGCGGGAAATAAATTCAGTATTTATTACAAAGCCTAAAGCAATCATATTGGAAATACGGTCGGCGCACTTAAGTATCTTTGCGTTCTTTGAACCGGATTCTTTTATCCTTGTAAGAAAATCCGCTTTGGTTTCTCCTGGATTGCGGGTAACCTGCAAAACAAGGTCGTATACGGCAGGGCTTTCAAAATCTATGGATAACAAAAGGTTGTGGTTAAAGTCCGGCACATCTTCAATAACATCGTGAACCAGTGATGCTTTAAGAAGCACCGATTCTATATACCCATAGTCTACAAGCGTTGCCATGGTGTCGAACTGGTGCCGGAACATATTGCCCCCGCTTTCCCTTGTTTTTCCGATAAGCAGGGTAGCAAGCTGCATATAGGGGGCAAGGTATGTTCCTTTAAGGAGCATCATTTCATGGGAAGTCATGTAATTCCTTTAAGATATGCTTCTGTCTTTCCGGTTCGCTCTTTTGCCTCAGCACATTTTTGCCGTTCCGCTTCTACCAGTTCAGGCGGGGCATTCTTAACAAAATCGGGATTGGCAATCTTTGCTTCCAAAGATGCAATGTATTTTTTATCCCGCTCTAAATTCTTTGCAAATTTTGCCTTTACCGCATTAAGATCCACTGCTCCGCCAAGGAAGAGTACGGCCTCCCAGTCTGTTCCCGCAAAGCCAATCGCCCCTTCTGCCGCCTTCTCTTCCTGCGCCGGTTTTGTATCATCCTTTATCTGCAGCTCTTCCAGGGAGGCAAGGAGTTTTACCAGCCCGGAATTTTCGTTAAGAAAACCGGAAAGCGCCGCGCTTGTTTTTACCGACGCCTTTAGTTTTTTATCCGGCGCTACGGTACATTCACTCCGGCAGGTTCGTATCTGCCGTACCAGGTCCTGTAAGAAAGCAAAATGCCGCTCTCCTTCGGGATCGTGCAGGCTCTCGCTGTATTCGGGATATTGTGCATTGATCAACAGCCCCTGTGGCCTGGATTCAACAGGGAGCTTACCGAATATTTCTTCGGTAACAAAGGGAATAAGAGGATGAAGGAGTTTGAGCGACTTGCACAGTACATCCAGAAGGATCGTTGTGGCGCGATCTTTTTCTGCTTCCGGAATATTCCCTTTTATAGAAAGCTTGGTTGCTTCCACATACCAGTCGCAAAAATCATTCCAGAAGAATTCATACGCTGTTATTCCCGCATCGTTAAAACGATACGAACAAAACGCTGCACTCATCTCCCTCGCGGCGCTATTAAGGCGGGAATAGATCCACTTGTCTGCGGGAAGGAGTGAAGGATCTTTTACAATAGTCCGGCCTTCCAGATTCATTAATATATAGCGGCTGGCATTCCAGACTTTATTGGCAAACTTTGATCCCAGCTTAAAGGATTCTTTGTCTATTAATAGGTCCTGGCCCTGGGCGCACATAAACGCCAGGGTAAACTTTAACGCGTCTGCGCCGAACTCGTCCACCAGTTCCAGCGGATCAAGTCCGTTGCCAAGGCTCTTGCTCATCTTGCGGCCCTTCTTGTCGCGAATAAGCCCGTGTATGTAAATATCCCTGAACGGAGCCTTGCCGGTAAATTCAAGACCGGCCATGATCATCCTGGCAACCCAGAAAAAGATTATGTCGTAGGCGGTAACAAGCGCCGTGGTGGGGTAATAGGTATTAAAATCATCGGTATTGCATTGATCGTTTTCCCAGCCCAGGGTAGAAAAGGGCCAAAGCCAGCTGGAAAACCATGTGTCTACTACATCCGGATCCTGTGCTACTTTTGCTGAGCTGCATTTCGGACAGGCAGCAATATCTGTCCTGGATACTGTTAATGCACCGCAGTCCCCGCAGGTCCACGCGGGGATTCTGTGCCCCCACCAAAGCTGCCGGCTTATGCACCAGTCGCGGATATTTTCCATCCAGTGCTGATAGGTGTTCTCCCATCTGCGCGGATAAAAAATCAGTTCCCCACGCCGCCACGATGCAAGACCTTTTTCCGCAAGGGGCTTCATCCGGACAAACCATTGTTCCGAAAGAAACGGTTCGATTACCGTGTTGCAGCGGTAACAATGACCCAGGGCATGGGTAATATCCTCTTCCCGGATAAAATACCCGCCGTCCTTTAAATCAGCAATTACCTGTTCCCGCCCTTCCGGTATCGAAAGACCGCGGTACTTTTCCGGAACCTGATCGTTTAGTTTTCCCTGTGGTGTTAATATATTTATTACTTCAAGATTATGCCGCTTTGCCAATTCCCAGTCGTTGGAATCATGGGCCGGGGTAATTTTTACCGCCCCTGTGCCGAATTCCCTGTCCACATACGGGTCGGTCACAATGGGCATGATTCTGTCTGTCAGGGGAAGCTGTACTTGTTTTCCTACCAGGTCTTTATAGCGTTCATCGTCGGGATGAACGGCAACGGCAGTATCGCCCAGCATTGTTTCGGGCCGTGTTGTGGCAACTTCTATAAACGCTGCAGAACCGTTCCCGCCGGCAAGGGGATAACGGACATGGTACATTTTGCCCGGTGTATCTTCGTGATCCACTTCGTCGTCCGAAAGGGCGGTCCCGCAGGAACAGCACCAGTTTACCAGGTAGTTTCCTTTATAAAGAAGATTTCTTTCGTAAAGCGTAACAAATACTTCACGCACCGCACGGGAAAGCCCTTCGTCCAGGGTAAAGCGTTCGCGGGTCCAGTCCACCGACGCCCCGATTTTTGCCAGCTGGCGGTCTATAATCGCAAGATGCTCCTTTGCAACCTTCCAGGTCTCTTCGACAAATTTTTCCCGGCCAAGTTCATGGCGGCTGATTCCTTTTTCGCGAAGCTGTTTTTCCACCACATGCTGCGTTGCAATACCCGCATGATCGGTGCCAGGCACCCATAGGGTTTTTTCGCCCTTCATTCTGCGGAAACGAATAATAATATCCTGAATGGAATTATTCAGGCCATGGCCAAGGTGGAGTACCCCGGTTACATTGGGCGGGGGAATAACAATGGTAAAGGGCCTTTCTTCAGAGGCCGGTGTTGATTCTTTATTTCCCGTTTCAGGCCGAAAAGCGCCGCTTTCTTTCCACAGGGAATAAATCCTGTCTTCAAAAGCTTTGGGATTGAATGCTTTTTCCATTTCAATTGCTTTCATTGTTCTTTTTCCTTTCTAATAATAACAATGCATGTTCAATTTCATCAATCACACTGTCCGGGGTCGAAGCGCCTGCACCCAAACCAATTTTTTTTACCGCCAATTCTGTCTTTGGCAAATGCAGCAATGCCGGAGGCAGGTCTGATGCAGTTTCCGCAAGCCATGCCTCTTTGCCGCAGCTTTGGGCTATGGAAAGAAGATGCCGTGTATTGGCCGATTCCTTTCCTCCGGCAATAATAATCGCATCCACGGCAGAACAAAGTTCAACCAGCGCATCCTGCCTGTCCTGGGCAGCATCACATATCGTATTTTTTATTTCCAGATCGGGGAAGTGCTTTTTTATTGTATCCGCAATGGAAAAATATTCTTCCCCGGAAATGGTGGTCTGGCCGATGAGCGCAGTTTTTACCGGTGGATTCCCGCTATGCTGCTGTTCCTGCTTCTTTATTTCGCAGGCGGCCCTGTCTGCTTCGCTGCTATTTCCCACAATAATACAATTTGAATTCCCGGCAAAACCGTAAATTCCTTTTATTTCCGCATGATCCTTTTCACCGGCCAAAAAGATTGTATAGCCTTTTTCCGCCAGTGAAAAAGCTGTGTTTTGGTTTGCTTTTACCCGGGGGCATGTAGCGTCGATAATCCTTGCCTCCTGATCACGGAGCATTTGTTCCGCACCTGGACTAATTCCATGGGCGCGAATGATCACCGAAGCGCCTTTGGGCAGGCTGGCAGACCCCGAAAAAAGTTCCGCTTCCTGCAGTACCTTTACCCCCCGCTGTTCAAGAGAAAAGAGAACCTGAGGATTGTGAATCAGGGGGCCAAGGGTGTAAATCGTCCCTTGCGGTGGATTTTCCGCAGCTGCGGCAAGCGCCGCATCGGTTATTGTTACCGCGCGGCGTACTCCCATACAAAAACCCAGAACTCTTGCCCGAAAGATCTTCATGCCATAGAAATCGAACTATGCTTTTACAAGTTCGCTGTTTGCCGCTTTCCGCTTAATCTTCTTTTCCCAAAGGAGTACAAATCCATTGGCGATAAAGATTGTGGAATATACGCCGGATAAAAGGCCCACCATCAGAGCAAGGGCAAAATCCTTCATCGAGCCGGTGGTAAAGACATAAAGTGAAATTATCGCCAGCATGGTGGTAAAGGTGGTAATAAAAGTCCTGCTGAGGGTTTCGGTTGTTGCACGGTTAAGGACTGTTTCAAAATCATCGTCAGGATATATTCTGATGTTTTCCCTGATCCGGTCAAAGACAACAACCGTATCGTTGATCGAATAACCCAGAATTGTCAGGATTGCCGCTATAGTAGTAGTGTTAAACTCCATTCTTGTCCAGACAATAAAGGCTACCATAATAAGGGCATCGTGTATTATTCCCAGCACTGCTCCAATGGCAAACTGAAATTTAAAGCGAATAGCCGCATAAAGCAGGATTAACAACAGCGTCGCTCCCAAAAGCCACACTGCCTGATCCGCTAAATTTTTTGAAAACCGGGAACCCACATAGTTGGAACTGGTTACTGCTGTTTCTCCGGCGCCAAAATAGTTGTCCATGGCCATACCGATATCGGCTGTGTTAAAGTTGGCTCCCAAATCACTGTCCTGCAGACGTACCATAAAATGCCGGTCTGAAGGATCCCCCAGAACCTGAACCGCCGGATTCCCGAAAGAAGCAAGGGCTGTTCGTACATCATCCAGAGGAATTTCTTCGGCATTAAAGGGAAGATAATGAACCCAATAATCGCCAGAAGCGGCATCGGGCAGTATCGGGGCTGCCTGGGCATCCAGCACAAATGTTTTAAAAGATGTGGAACCCTGTACAACAGTGCTGGCTGAAACACCTTCCGCCTGATCCACTGCCTGGGCAAAAGCTCCGATAGTGTTATAATCGGCAAGGAGGTATTGAGCGCTGTAGCCCTGAACCCCGACACCGGAAACGGTAATGGTCAGGGCGGTATTGTTCAGCGAAAGAACGGCGTTGCCCGGCCCGTCGTAGCTCAGGCTGAACGCACGGGGCGCCAATTGAACTTCCTGAATAAGTCCTGCCCGAAAATCAATCCCCATATTAAAACCGTCTTTAACCGCATAGCCTGCAAGGCCGGAAATAATTACGGCAAGCGAAAAAATAAGTGCGGGAATAAAAAAATGGGAAAACTGTACTACCCTTTTCATTATGCCCTCCTCATTTGAGGACTGTCAGAAGTTTCTGTATCCTGTTTAATAAACCAGCTGACCCGCAGTTTTTTCGTTCCCATTACATCGGTACTGAAGTCGAACATAAGCCGGGAAACAAAGAGGGCGGTAAACACCGACGAAAATATTCCGATAGAAAGGCTTACAGCAAAACCCTTAATGGGCCCCGAACCCAGCTGAGAAAGGAACAGCGCTGCAATAAAGGTTGTTATGTTAGAATCCATAATTGCCCAGAAAGCTTTGTTAAAACCTGCATCCACGACAGCCTTGCGGCTTTTCCCCAAACGCTGTTCTTCTTTCATCCGTTCAAAGATAATGACACTGGCGTCTACCGCCATCCCGATAGTCAGGATAAACCCTGCAATACTGGGCAGGGTAAGGGTAAAGTTAAAAGCCGAAAGGATGCTGAACATCAGGTACATATTCAGTATTTGCGCGACTACCGCATTGATCCCTGCAGAACGGTAGTACATGAGCATAAAGACCAACACCACCGCCAAACCGCCCAGCAGGGCATAGAGTCCGCGTGTGATCGTATCCGCCCCCAAAGACGGGCCTATCGACTGCTGGTTTATAACATCAAGCCGTATCGGAAGTGCGGCGCTCCGCAGTACCGCCGCAATATTATTTGCTTCTTCTGCGGTAAATCTGCCGCTTATCCTTACCGAGTCGCGGATAGCGCCGTTAATATTGGCAATGGTTTTAATACGGTTGTCCATAATCATAGCCAGAGGCGCGCCAATGTTGGCGGAGGTAAATTCATAAAAAATGTCCCCGCCTGCCGAATCCAGATTAAAAGTAACGCCCAGTTCACCTGTCCGGTTATCCCGCTCGACAGAAACATACTGAATATGATTTCCGTCCAGGCTAACTTCTTTTTTTACTGCTGAATAGAATTTAAATTCATCCAGGCCAAAACGATCTTTTTCGTAATACCCAAATACCACCACATCGCCGGGAATTACATCCTGGACAGGAAGCGTTCCGTCATCGTTGGGGATAACACTGGGATGCTGACGGCGGTAATTTTCATAAGCCATGGTTGCTTCAGGGTCCTGCAGCCGGAACGTAAGGCCGCCCGATTCCATGATAATTGCCTTGATCTGTTCCGGATCCTGAACGCCGGGAATTTCGATATAAATTTGATCCGAACCCTGCTTCCGGATAACCGGCTCGGTTAAGCCAAAACGGTCAATCCGTCCGTTCAGTACTTCGAGGGTTTGCTCAAACAATATTTCCCGTTCCTGGTCGGAAGGAGATCGCTGGTACCGTTCCCGGAAGGTTTCGTTTAATGAATCCATATCGGCCTGAAGTACAATGGAAAGGCCGCCGGAAAGATCCAGCCCCAGCTGAACGGCGTTTTGCTGGAGGTTCTTTAATTTAAGAATTCTGTCTCCGTAATGAGATTCAATTAAATTCTGGACATCGGAACGGGGAAACATTCTGGAAACCGATACCGCATCCCAGGTTTCTGGAAGCGGCTTGTTCGGCATACCCTTATAAAGTTTTTTAGCCGCATCAATCAGGTATTCCATGCCGTCAGGAAGCGGGTCTCCATTCCGGGCTGCGTTGGCCAGGGTTTCCAAATCCTGTGCGGCTGTTCTTCGTGCATAATCACGAATCTGTTCCCGGGAACCCATGGCAAGGGCTTGTTCATCCCTTGGAATAAAAAAGTACCACTTTATTGTGGGATAAAGAAAAAGAAAACAAGCTCCGAATACAAGGAGACAAATGAAAAACCGGTAGCGCTTCCTCATTTTTAGTCAGCGCTCTCCCCGCCTGAACTGTCACTTTTTTCTTTCATTGATGCAACAGCACTACGGGAAATTTCAATTTTACAGTCTTCATCTACTTTAAGTATTACCGAATTTTCCCTGACACTCTGGACAACCCCGTGTATTCCGCCGATGGTAACAACCCTGTCGCCCTTTTTTAATTCCGCCAGCATACGCTGGGTTTCCTTTCTTTGCTTGTTCTGGGGTCTTATCATAAAAAACCAAAAAACCGCAAAAATCAGTACAATGGGCAGGAAACTGATAATGCCTGCGGAACCGCTCTGCTGTCCGCCGGGGGCTCCCATGAGTAAAAAATTGACAAAATGATTCATAAACCATCCTTAAAGAGTGAGTAAAAACAGACTAGCATAAAAAAAATACGAAGGTCAATGACCTAAAAAACACATATTTTACGCTTTTTAAAGCACAAAATCGATAAGAAATCCCGTAAATAGGGCAAACAGTACCGAAAACGCTATGTAAAAGGCAAAGTCTTTTATACCAAGGATAATTTTAACCGCGCCGAGGTTTGTTATCTTCATGGCCGGACCTGTTATCATGAATGCAGAGGCGGAACCAAGGGACATTCCGGTTTCGAGCCACGAAAGAAGGAGCGGTATGGTGCCGCCGCCGCAGACATAGAGCGGAACTCCCACGGTGGCGGCCATCAGCAGCCCGAAACCCCGGTGCCTTCCAAAAAGAGCCGCCATTGCATCGGAGCTTACATAACGCTGAAAAAGGGCGGAAAGGGCAATGCCAACAAGAAAGGCCGGCCCGGTGGCTCTGACATTCCGCAGCAGATTTTTTAAAAAACGCAGCAGCACATTGCTGTCAAGATCGCGGTTCTTTACTTCGCCGAAACCGGTAAAATTGAAGTACCTGCGTTTTTTAAAAAACAAACGAACCAAAAGCCCCGCCGTAATACCGCAGAGAAAACAGCTGACAAAGCGGATAACAAGGGCGGCTTTTCCCAGAGCGGCGCTGTAAAGAATCAGCTGGGGGTTAAGCAGGATCGAACTCATCATAAAAGCGGCAAGCCAGTCTTCTTCCATTCCTTTTTCTGCAAAGGATGCACAGATCGGAATGGTCCCGTACATGCAAAGGGGAGAAGCAATGCCAAGCAGAGACGCCGGAATAATTCCCAAAAGCCCCAGATCACTGCCCTGCATGGCGGCAAACATCGCATGAATTTTTTCCTTGCCGAAAACC
>Ga0082212_10010975_pt1 | contig 11528 bp, 8 predicted proteins | sample TergutNt197P3_FD_71548 | JGI IMG/M metagenome (GOLD analysis project Ga0082212, IMG submission 71548) | Neocapritermes taracua P3 segment gut microbial communities from Petit-Saut dam, French Guiana - Nt197 P3 | ecosystem: Host-associated > Arthropoda: Insects > Digestive system > Gut ... | reverse complement strand
GGATGAATGCGAATGGACGGGCGAAGATTTCAAGAAGATGACAGCGTTGACAATCGAGTTGATCGATAGATGTCAAGAGCAGAACGTTCTTGGTTGTTTCACGTTCGATAGTTTTTATACTTGTGCGGAGATACAGAATCACATCCACTCCTTGAAAAACAAGGACGAAACGGAGCGTGGTTATGTTGGCGACTTGAAGTTCAACCGCAAGTTGACGTTCAAAGGTGTGGAACAACAAGCAGTGGCATTTGCCCACACGATCCCCTCATCTGATCGCAAGTCTGTTGTCGTCGATGGTATCAAGCAATGGTATTTAACGGTATGTGTCAAGATGCCTAATATCAACCACAAGGTTCGCATCGTGATCTTGTGGAAGTATAAAAACGATGCGGAGCCGAGAAAGATATTGGTTACGAACAAGATTCATTGGCATGCGGAGCGTATTGTTGAGACGTATCGTAGTCGTTGGACTGGCACGGAGACATTCCACCGAGAGGGCAAGCAGGAGTTGGGATTGGGAGATTGTCAGTTAAGAGATGGCGTGGGTCAGACCAGACACATCTATTGCGTATTTTTGGCGTACAGTCTTTTGGTACATCAACTGGGTAAAACGAATGTGAGTGGAATGTTAGGTGTCAAGTTAGCAACAATAGGTGAGAGTTGTCGGGCATTGTTTCGGGAGTCGGTTCGGACGATGATAGGTTGGATCGTAGAGCAGATGGAGGAGGTAGGGCAAGTGGGAGCGAATCGGACGTTGCGATTGCATCGGGTATTTCGTCGTCTGGGCTTGGTGATGAGGTAACTTTTTTAGTTCGATGTAGTGCCGATTCGATCCGCAATTCGTAGAATCAAATGAAACTTTGCAAAAGGTTAGTTTAATGGTATTCCAAAAACGAGGTTCACTTAGCCAAGCCCCGAATTGAAGACACAGAAAACGGTATAACCCTACCATGTGGTGGTCAGATTATCAAGCATATCCTAGACTTTTGTTTGACGGCATACTCCTTTCATGCTATAATCACCCGTAGGAGAAGGGAGAATTATGTCCGAACAACAAGAGACCAACATTGCTGCACAAGGACTGAGTAGCCATGAGCGGTGCGTTCTGGAACATATTTCTGCCGCTCTTGCCTTGACCGACTTAGACCAGACCATTATATGGTGCAATCCATTGTTTTGTCGGTGGACATGCCAAGAAAACCCGGTGGGGCAAAAGTTTTTTTCCGCTCTCGGACGACCTACAATGAAGGGACCCGATTTTCTCCCCTTTTCCAAAGTAGGTCGTACAGGTCTTCCGACCGTTACCGTTTTGGAAATGACGAATCCCTCTCCCGATATTCCTCATTTTCTACGTATGGGAGTCGGTCCTGTTTTCGGAGAGGACGGAAAAGTGATTCGTTACGTTGCCGATCTTCACAATGTTACGGGTCGAATCACCAGCGAGGAAAAGTGGACTCGGCTTCGTGAAGCCGGTAGAGAACTTGCCGACCTCTCCAAAAAAGACATTTTGCTTCGTTCGCCGAAGGAACGAACCAGTCTTTTGCGGGCAAAAATTATCAAATATGTCCAGGAAATTCTGGATTATTCCTTCGTGGAAATACGTGTCAAGTCCGAAAAAAATCCCCTCCTCTTAGAACCGCTTTTTTCATTCGGACTTCCCGAAGAGGCTCGGCAGCGAACCCTGTATGTGAGTCAGGATGGTAATGGAATTACCGGCTGGGTCGCTTATCACGGCAAAAGTTACAGGATGGAAGATTCCAACGAAGACCCATTTTTCATTGAAGGGGTCGCTGGCGTGAGAAGTTCACTGACCGTTCCACTGCTCTGCCGCGGCGAAGTGATCGGTACGTTCAATGCCGAAAGTTTGCAATCGAATGCCTTTGATGAAACGGATTTGCAGATGCTCGAAACGTTTGCCGATGACGTGGCACAGGCAATTCATACGCTCGATTTGCTGTCTGCCGAACAAAAAGAAGCCGCTTTTCGTAGTATCGAAATGGTTTTCAGCGATTCGATTGGTCCGCTCAATCTGATTCTGAACGAAGCGACTCGTCTGCCATTGGATGAACTCCACCAGCAACCTGACTTAATCAACGTCGACGAAATAGTCACATCTTTTACGCGGGTTCGTGAATATGCCCGGCAAATTCAATCGGCATTTCAAGGGCATATCGCATCGTTGACCCCGGATTTATCACCGGAACTTTCCTCGACGGACTGTAACAAATACCCGATGTTGCGTGGTCGTCGTGTTCTCATGGTCGATGGCGATGAATCGGTCGGACGAGAATTGAGTCGGCTCCTTTTTTACTACGGTTGTACCGTGGAGACCACGACGACAGGCTTCGGCGCGCTGAAAATGTTGGAAACCACACACTACGATGCTGTTTTTAGCGACATCAAACTACCGGACATGTCGGCGTTCACTTTCTTCAAACGTGTTCGGTGCATCTATTGCAAACGTTTTCAAAACCGTCCGCTCGACATGATTTGTGAGCCGCCGGAGGAAGACCCGATTTGTCCTTCGGTGACAGCTCCCTTTATTCCATTCATGTATATGCGAAGTTTCGGATACGACAGCGGACACGTTACGACTCGAGCGGCACTTGCCGGAGTGAACAAAGTCGTGTTCAAGCCGTTCATTCTGCAACAGTTACTCGATTCTCTTAGGGCGGTTATTCTCAAAGCGGAACAACAGCATTGGTGATGGCTGACTGACGAAGAATCGGGGAAACAAGCCCCCGTATTATCACGCAATTGTTGCCAAGGTTGTTTTGTTGGGAAAATAATGTAAAAACATAAACATGACAACAATAGCGATTCTTGGAGCGACCGGTTACACCGCCGTGGAACTCATCAAAATTTTGCTCCGCCATCCACAAGCGGAAATCACGGCACTGACCAGTCGGGAAGAAACCCGGTCGGTGGGTGCCGTCCATCAATCGCTCGCCGGTCGATTGGAACTGCCGCTGGCAAACCTGACTCCGCAAGAAATTGCGAGATGCGCCGAATGTGTATTCTGCTGTCTGCCGCACACCGCCTCGGCAAAAGTCGTTCCCGAACTTTTACAGGGCGGTGCAAAAGTCATTGACCTCGGAGCGGATTACCGACTCGGCTCCGCCGAAACTTTTGAAACATGGTACGGCGAAAAACATCCCGACCCGACTCGGCTCGGCAAGGTTCCCTACGGACTGCCGGAACTGTTCCGAGACCAAATTATCGGCGCAAACTTGGTTGCTAATCCCGGCTGTTACCCGACTTCCGCCATTTTGCCCCTCGTGCCGTTACTCCAATCGAACTGCGTCGAGCCGACCGACATTATCATCGACTCCAAGAGCGGTGTTTCCGGTGCTGGCAGAACGCCGAAACAATCGACGCTCTATCCCGAATGTAACGAAAGCATTATGGCATACAGCATCGGCACGCATCGGCACGCCCCGGAAATTGAACAGATTCTCTCGACCGGCAGGGGGCAATCCGCCCAGGTCATTTTCACGCCCCATCTCACACCGATGGATCGTGGCATTTTGACGGTCACGTATTCCAAACCGGCAAAACCGGCAACGCAAGACGGACTTATGGCGGTGCTTCGGGATTTCTACCGGAATGAACCTTTTGTTCACGTCGTTGACCATTTACCGGCAACGAAGGATGTTTCGGGAACGAATTTCGTTCACCTGACCGTTCGGATAACGGGCGGTCGTGTGCTGACCGTTTCCGTCATCGACAATTTGGTGAAGGGCGCATCAGGTGCCGCCGTGCAGAATTTCAATCTGATGTTTGGTTATCCCGAAACGATGGCGTTGGTTTAGTCACATGAACGGCGGGAGTTGACAGTTTTAGTATGTTCACGTACAATTCCAGCAGGTCTTGTTCCCCTATCAGGTATTACTATGAGATTATTCTGTTTTTTTGTTGTTTCACTCTTTGCCTTTTCGTGCCTCTTTGCAGACGACCCGATTCGTATCCTCTCGATCAACGTCCGGTTGTCCACGGCAAAAGATGGCGAAAACGATTGGTCGAAACGAAAAGATTTTATGACCGATATTATCGCCAGCGGCAACTACGATTTCATCGGTTCACAGGAAACCGTCATGCATCCCGACCCGGAACGGAATCAGGTAACATACATCGCTTCAAAACTGCCGGGACACGGTCTCCTTGGTCGTTCTCGGGAAGTTAATCCTGAAGTCGGCGAAGCCATGACCATTTTTTACAAAAAAGAGCGTTGGAAAATCGACGACACTGACCAGGAGACGTTCTGGCTTTCCGACACGCCGGAAGTTCCCGGTTCGAAGACCGACCCCAAGGCGGGTTGCCCACGCAGTGTTACGGTTGCTCTTTTCCACGAACTCAAAGAAGGGCAACCGGCGGGACGGAGTATCTATATTTGTAACACGCACTACGATCACATGAGCGAAGAAGCCCGGCAACGCGGGGCAAAGCAACTTATCGACAGAATTGCCGCCCGAAAAAAGATAGAGATACCCATTGTCATTATGGGGGATATGAATTGCGGAGAACAAAGCCCCGCCATTCGATTTATGAAGGGAGAACCGATGAAACTTGACGATAAAGAATGGAGTCCGCCCTATAAATTAGTTGATACTTTTCGGGTCGCAAATCCTGACGCGACGGACGTTGGAACATTTAACGGTTTCAAAGAGCCGGGCAAAGCAAAAATCGACTACATTTTTGTTTCGCCAAGTCTGAAAACGATTTCGGCGGAGATCATCCGAACGCAACGTGATGGTCGGTATCCGACCGACCATTTTCCAATCAGTGCCGTCATCTCGTGGTAGTGCCATGCCAATTTACGATGGCGATGCAACAAACGTGTAGTCAACCTGCTCGTCCCCCTTTACTCCGTTTGTTTTTAGAATATAATGAATACGCTGTCGTTGTTGGTTGACCTCTTTTCCGATGATTGAAGAACTCAAAGATGAGGAACTGCTCCGCAAAATCGGCGGGCGGTTCAGACTGTCCGCTCTGATCCAAAAAAGACTTGTTGCTCTGAACGAAGGAACACCTTCGGTGATTGACTATGGGCGTAGTCATTCCTCTGCAACGCGGGATCGGCTAAATACTGCCATTCAGGAAATTCTGCAAGACAAAATCTACCTCAATACCGAAAATGCTACGCCGCATCGGTATGATGGCGGAGTCGATATGGTGCTAGATACCGAATTTACCGAAGGGTAATGGTGAATCTCCAACGAGCCGCGAACATCAGAGAGCGGAACCTTGCCATAAACCCGTTTATCGGTAACAATAGTCGGGCATGGTGCAGGTCGTTTTTCATCCCATTTTCGGCAGTTATCTCCTCGTTCTGCTTTGTGCGGTGGTGCTCTGTGCCGTTGTGTGGTTCAGCCGACCAACAAGCGATCAGTTTCCCCGCTGCGGACAACGCCTGTTGCTCCTGCTGCGCTCTCTCGCTCTGTTGCTCCTGCTCTTCGGTATGCTCCGACCGGCACTTGTTCATACGGTCTCGCAACGCCTATCCGCCGTCGTCAACATTCTGCTCGACCAAACGCTCAGTATGACCCGAAACGACGAAATCGGCGGAAAAACCCGATTCACCGTCGCCAAAGAATCGCTCCAAAATGCCGCCCCACAACTCCGACGCTTGCAGCGGCAAACCGAAGTCCGAGCCTTTACCTTCGATACCGCTCTGACACCGCTCGAACTGCAAGACGGAGCATTTACCAATCTGCCGGAAAACCCGAAAGGGCAGGAAACCGCTCTCGGCTTGACTCTCGACACGATTCGTGAACGCTCCGCCGGAAAACGTGTTTTGGCAACCGTGATACTGACGGACGGTGCCCAGCGGACCCGACCGAGCCGCGATATTCTGCCGCAAGATGCCGCTAACCGGTTGCGTGATGCGGGGATTCCACTCTACACCGTGCCGCTCGGTCAAGCCGGTTTGGACACGAACATTCGGGACATTGCCGTCGAAAGTATTCAGGCAAACGAGCGGGTTTTCGTCAAAAACACGTTGCTCATCACCGGCACACTGCGCATCACCGGTTTTGCCGACCAGATGATTCCGGTGCAACTCCTTTTTGAAACCGAGGACGGCAAACCGGCAATGGTTGCCAACACCACCGTGCAAGCGAAGGAAGACGGGCAACTGGTTCCCTTTCGTCTTACCTACGCCCCGCAAACGGTCGGCTTGTTCAAATATACCGTGAAGGTGCCGACGCAGGAAAAAGAAATTTTGGATCGCAACAACGAGCAAAGCAGTTTCGTGCAGGTCGTCGAAGGGGGACTTCGGGTTTTATTTATTCAGGGGCAGAGTAGTTATGAACAGAAACCGCTTCGGGCATCGCTCAATGCCTCGCCGGATATTGAAGTTCATTATCTTCGGGTGGACAAGCCGGGCGACCTGGCGACTGCCATGCGAACCCCTGCTCCGTTCAATGTTTTTATTCTCAGTGATATTGACGCAACCAAGTTCCGGCGGGAAGAACTTCAAACGATGGTCGATCAGGTCAGGCGAGGAACATCCGGTTTGATTATGCTGGGAGGAGTGTATGCTTTTTCCGCCGGTGGTTATGCCGACACGCCGCTCACGAATGCTTCGCCTGTCGCACTTCGCCGAGCAGATCGGCAACCGGCTGATGCGCCGCTTCGGAACAATCTACACTATCCCCAGAATCCGCCGATCCCCATACTCATTACCGAACAGGGGCAGCGGCATTACGTGATGCAATTCGATGCCGACCCCAAAGTGAACGCACGACGCTGGGCAGAATTGCCGCCGCTCCAAGGGGCAAACCGATTGGACCAATTGAAGTCCGGTGCCGTGTTATTGGCGGAAGGACCGAACCGGCAACGATTACTGGTCTCGCACATGTACGGACTGGGACGAGTTTTGGCATTTGCCGGAGATACAACGTACCGATGGCGGCTGGCGGGATTCGAGGAAGAGCACAAAACTTTTTGGCGGCAGGTAATTTTATGGCTCGCCAAAATGGAAGGGGGCGGCAGCGGAAGTTGCTGGATCACGTTGGAAAGCAATCGTCTGCTTCCCGGCGATACGGCAAAGTTCCAGATTTTCATGCGGTCAGAAGACGGGGAGTACCTGCGAGACTTTCCGGCAACGGCAACGGTCTTGAAGTCGGACAACACCACGGAGTCGGTGGCGTTGATTTCGGAAGACGGCATTCCGACGGGAGTGTTCCGCTCGACCGATTTTTCGGGAGATTACAAAATTCAAGTGGAGGCACCGTACAAGGGGGAGACGAAGCAGGCGACGGCTCGTTTTTTGGTGCAGGATCGGAATTTGGAGTTGGACAATCCAGTGCCTTATCCGAAGTTGCTGTCGGACATTTCGGCAATTACCGGCGGCGAAAGTGTGCCGCCGGAACAGTTGGGAAAACTCATCGAAAGTTTGATTAAACAGTCCGACGAGTTGGTCGAGAAGCGGGAAACGAAGCGGACGCTTTTCGATAACTGGTATTTGCTCTTGGCGTTTATACTGGTCTTGGCAACGGAATGGTTTTTGAGAAAATATTGGGGACTCGCGTGAACCGACATCGCAATAATTTTCCTGTGGGAGTCGCCCAGCAAGCAATAGTATCTACACAAATTAGAACTCCAAAAAAACAGCCTGTAAGGCTGAAAATTCGCCCTTGCAAGGCTGAATAAATTGTGTAGATACTATTGCCTTTGGGGCAATTGCGCTGTAGGATTAACATGATGGTTTTATATGTCTTTCCGTGTAATCATTGAAGTTCCTGATTTATCCGCAACGGATCGGCTTGGTCGTTTGCTTGCAGAGTATCTGCCGGACGGCAGCGTCGTTGCTCTCGTCGGTACGCTCGGTGCCGGTAAAACGAAATTGGTGCAAGCCATCGCTAAATACGCAGGACACGACGAAGCAACCATATCCAGTCCGACGTTCGTACTACTCCACGAATACATCGACGGCAATCGACCGATCTATCATTTCGATGCGTATCGATTGGAAAACGCAGATGAGTTTCGACGTTTAAGTCCCGATGATTATTTTGAAGGCACCGGACTCACGTTGATCGAGTGGGCAGACAAATTCCCGCAGGTGTTGCCGACAGAGCATTTGGAAATTCAAATCGAAGTGCTCGACGAAACAGCACGACGCATTAATCTGATAGGATACGGCACGGAATATGGGACGACCGTTACTAAAATTGCACAAACGATGTAGGACAGAGAAAGCAGATGTCCCATATTTCTCTTTTTGGACTATAATCAACGTTCGTGAGTCGCTTTCATTGTACGATACCATGTCTGAACCTTATCTTTCCGAAGAACAGCAGATTGCGTTGTTTCACGCCGTTGGTCGTCAATTGGCTTCCATCGTTACCGGCACCCACGGAATCCGACTTGCCGAACAAGTTGCCGAGATTGCCGATATTCCGCTCCTCGGTGCCTTCGTCAGCCTCAAAAAAGAGGGGGAACTGCGAAGTTGTATGGGAACGATGTCCGACCAAATGCCGCTCGCCACTGCTGTCGAACAAGCCGCCACCCACGCGGCAATGGACGATCCCCGATTTCCGCCGATCAACGCCGCCGAACTCTTTGAACTCGATATGGAAATCTGGCTCCTCTGGGGAATGAAACGCGTTGCCCAACGAGGTGTTGACCGGCTCAACGCCGTCGAAATCGGTCGGCACGGTGTCCAAATTGCCCGCGGCGGCAATCGGGGACTTTTGTTGCCCGGCGTGGCTCTCGATTACGATATGGACGCTCCTACATTTTGGGAAGCCGTTTGCCGAAAGGCAGGACTGCCGACCGATGCCTGGCTCGACGACCGGTCGTTGCTCCACACATTTGAAGGAGTTGCCATTCGCGGTCCTGTTTCCGCCACGGAAAATATCGACAAAAAAACGGCGGACGAAATGATTTTTGCCGCCAAGTTCGACCGGCAATCGACCGCTCCGCCGATGCTCACTCCCGATGATCTCGCGGAAATCAAGCAGGTGTGTGCCGATACATTCCAAGCGATGACCGACGGCATTTCCCCCCCCGGTTACTTTCCCGGCATGTTCGATGCCGTCGTCTCCGGCGTTGCCCTTTCGCTCAAATTGCCGGATCGTCCCGTGTTGATCTGCTCCAAAATTTCGGTCAGACCGGATGTCCCTTTCCAATCGGCATTTATCGAACTGTTGCAAGTGGTGGGAGAACAACTCGCCAAGTTCGGTGCGACAGCAAACGATGTCATGAACGCTCAAATTGATGTTACGGTACTTTGGGACCCGGTCATTCACGGCACTGCCAAACAGTACGATGTCCATTTGGTCGATCCTGCCTATCGAAGTATTATGGTGTCGAGTCCGCAAGGTTGGCTTGCACAATTCAATCCAGAAAAAAATATAGAAGAAATGCTACAAGCATCGGTTAATTATCTTTCTCTGAACGACCTTGACGTGGCGGATGTCATTTCGTTCGAGACGGCTTCCACATCGACCGATGTGTTGTTAGCATCGGTCTCCAAACCGAATCGGGGAGCGGAAGTGCGCCCGGCGGCAATTGCCGGGGCGTTTTATCCGGCAGATGTCAAAACGATGAACGCCGAACTCGACCGCATGCTTGCCGGTGCTGAACATTCCGAAAAAACCGTCGCCGATGCCGTATTGCTCCCGCATGCGGGCTGGCAGTATTCGGGCAAATTGGCGGCAAAAACGTTAAGCCGGGTCAAAATACCGCATTGGGCGATTATTTTTGCACCGCAGCATCGTGGCGGCGGCGAGGAGTGGGCAGTTGCTCCGCATCAGACTTGGCATTTGCCGGGGAAACATGTTGAGGCGAACCTGCCGCTTACGGATGCAATGATTCAGGCAGTCGATTTTTTTGCCTACGATCCGGTGCCGCATGCACAGGAACATTCGATTGAAGTGATGCTTCCGCTCCTTGCCCGGCTTGCACCGGAAACGAAAATTTCTGCGGTGGCAATGTCGATGTCCTCTTGGGAAATGATTCGGCGTGGGGCGGCACAGTTCGCAAAATTTTTGGCAACGCTCCCGGAAAAACCGCTGTTGATTGTTTCGTCGGATATGAATCACTTTGCGAATGAAGAAACAACTCGCCGGGTGGATCATATTGCTCTCGATGCGATTCAGCGGGCAGTGGCGGAGCAGAACCCGGAGTATGCTTTGCGGACGATTTACGAACAGCAGATTTCGATGTGCGGTGTTGTACCGGCAGTGTTCGTCATGGAAACGCTCCGGCTTTTGGGTCGGCTCGACCGGGTTGAAGAAGCCGGTTACACGACGAGTGCGGAGTCATCGGGCAACAACAGCCGCGTCGTCGGTTATGCGGGGTTGGTGTTTTATTCCGAACAGTGAATTGTTGTAAAATTCTGCTACGGAAAACAGAGAAACATTGCGGAAAAAATTTCGTGTGGGTCGTGTTGAAAAACAAAATAGAAAAATTGCTTTACAATCTTCGTGGTTGCATGAGGCGGCGTTTTTGATATACTCGGCGTGCTGTTGTCATACCTTCTACTCTCCTTCAATGTCCAAAAAGAACGCCGAAACAGGATCGTCTCCAGAGTCGAAAGCAACCGAAGCGAAAACAAAAGAAAAAAATTCGGTGTCTCCCGAACAGGATGTTGCGCGCCGGGACTTTCTCAAAGTCTCCGTTGCCGCCGGAGTGGGAGCGTGTGCTGTCGGCGCACCGATCTGTGCTGCCGTCCAGGTCATCACGGCTCCTGTTTTTACCGAGTCGGCTTCGGGAAAATTTTACCCGCTCACCACTCTTAACTCATTGACCGAACGACCGCAAAAATTTGCCATTGTCGATGACAAAAAAGATGCATGGTCAACATTACCCCAGCAAAAAATCGGCACACTCTTTTTGCGAAAAACCGGCGATACTGTTCAAGCATTCCATTCGCTTTGTCCGCATGCGGGTTGCATGATTCAATTCGGCACCAAAAAAAATCCCAAAACGGGCGTGGACGAAGAACTTTTTTCTTGCCCCTGCCACAGTGCCCACTTCGATTTAGATGGCAACCGATTGGACGGTGTCGCCCCACGAAATATGGATTCCCTCGAAGTCAAAATAGACGAAGGTCGGGTTGAAGTTAAGTTCGAAAATTTCACTTTTGGCATTGCCGACAAAAAGAGCACTTGAACCGAAGTACACTGTGCTACGCCATAAGATGTCTGTCTTTCTTTGCGCTCTTTGCATAAACCTTTGTGCCATCTGCGGTAAAATTGAACCGCAAAGTATGCCAAGCGTGCGCAAAGACGCAGAGAATCAATTCGTTCCCGTTTACAATATATTATTCAGACGATCTAACGCCGCTCTGCGCCGCCGCATGGATTGTCCAACCACGATGGGCATCGTAAATCCAGCCGGGAGACCAATAATGATAAACGGAAGTCTCGCAATCCTGCCGGAAATCCATTTTTTTGCAAAGCGAAATCGCAGGTTCGTTCTCTTTTTGCACGATGATGGCATTGACCGGAATATCCAACGAACTGCACCAGAAATCGCACGCCCTGATGAGATTGGCTCCAATGCCCTGTCGCCGATGT
>Ga0082212_10010974_pt1 | contig 11529 bp, 7 predicted proteins | sample TergutNt197P3_FD_71548 | JGI IMG/M metagenome (GOLD analysis project Ga0082212, IMG submission 71548) | Neocapritermes taracua P3 segment gut microbial communities from Petit-Saut dam, French Guiana - Nt197 P3 | ecosystem: Host-associated > Arthropoda: Insects > Digestive system > Gut ... | reverse complement strand
CCCCCCCCCCCCCCCCCCCCCCACCCCACACCCCCCCCCACCCCCCCCCACCCCCCCCCCCACCCCCCCCCCCCCCCCCCCCCCCCCCCCCCCAAACACCCCCCCACCCCCCCCCCCCCCCCCCCCCCCGTCGATCAGCTCGGAGGGCAGGCTATTGACTTCCGGTAGCAGGCTGACGACCGCAACCGTCTCCGGCTGCATGCCTTCCAAGTCGAATACCTCGCCCATCTCCGGTACGGTGACGGGCAGCCCCAGGCTTCCTTCGACGATCTCTCCCAATTCGTGGATCGCCTCTTCTTCTCCATGCACTAGAAAAACCTGTTTAGGCAAGGCCTGATCATAGCCCCGGAGCCAATTGATCAGCCCCTCCTGATCCGCGTGGGCGGAGAAGCTGGATATCTCCCGGATTTCCGCTTCCATGGCGACCTCTTCGCTATGGATCCTGACCCTCTTATCCCCGTTGAGTATCCTGCGGCCCAAAGTGCCTTCCCCCTGGTACCCTACGAACAAGATAGTGGATTCCTTACGCCACAGGTTGTGCTTCAGGTGGTGCTTGATCCTGCCAGCCTCGCACATGCCGCTTGCGGAGACGATAATCGCGCCTTTTTTAATGGCGTTCACTTGGATCGATTCCTGTACAGACTGCACGTAATGGATGTTTTTGTCCTCAAATAAGCTCGCCGCGTGGGCGCCCTGCATCTCCGCCGTCGCCTCGTCGTCGAAGCACTCCGGATGCTCGATGAAGACCTTGGTCGCCTCCACTGCCATGGGGCTGTCGATATAGATATCCGCCCGGGGGATCACCCCGTCGTCCATCAGTATTTTTAAATTGTATATCATATCCTGGGTACGTTCCACTGCAAAGGAAGGGATGATCAGGTTGCCCCCCTTATCCAGGGTGTCGGTAACCGCTTTTGCCAGCAGGTCAATCCGATCTTCGAAGTCCAGATGGACCCGGTTGCCATAGGTGGACTCCATGATCACATAATCCGCTGAGTCGATAAGCGTCGGGTCCCTGACGATAGACTGGCTCACGTTGCCGATATCCCCGCTGAATACGATCTTGGTTTCTTTTCCTTTTTCCCAGACGAAAACCTCTATCATTGCCGCGCCCAGGATATGGCCGGCGTTGCGGAAAACGACCTTCACGTCTTCGCTGGCTTGCACCGGCGTATCGTAAGCGAAGCCTTCGAAGTATTTCAGGCATTCCCTGGCGTCCGCGGCGGTATAAATGGGCTCGAGGGGCGCCTTGCCGCTGCGGGTCAGTTTGCGGTTCTTCCGCTCCACTTCGCTCTCTTGGATATAGCCGCTATCCGGCAGCACCACGCCGCACAGTTCCTTTGTCGGCGACGTCGCCAGCGTCCTGCCGGAAAAGCCGTGCTTGTACAGCTTAGGCAGCAGCCCGCAATGATCCACATGGGCATGGGAGAGCAGGACGAAGTCCACATCTTTGATGGGGAAGCCAAAGGGCCCGTAGTTGAGCTCTTTCAACTCCTTTGTCCCCTGGAACATGCCGCAGTCCACAAGAAAGCGGCTTTTCTCCGTGTCCACCAGATAGCATGAGCCTGAGACTGTTTTTGCCGCGCCCAGGAATTGTATCCGCATGTTGTCTTCCCCCATTCATGATCGTAAGTGGCTGGTTTTTTGCCCTTTTGATAGAATACCATAGATAGGGAAAAATGCAAATCTTATCGTCCCGAAGGCGAGATGGATCGTGGGACACATGCGGCGTCGTCAAGTAACCGTGCATTATCACTGGTGAATCCTGTTGCTTTGTGTTACGATAGGGCTGGTTTTCATTAATAGTTTATTCAATGTTTGTGAAAAGGATCCTGAGAGGAAAAGAAAGGAATGGCGAAAATGAGCGAACTCAAAGGCAGCAAAACAGAGGCGAACCTGATGGAGGCTTTCGCCGGAGAATCCCAGGCAAGGAATAAGTATACCTATTTCGCTTCCCAGGCAAAAAAGGACGGCTACGAACAGATCGCCGCTTTCTTCCTTGAGACAGCGGAAAACGAGAAAGAACACGCCAAGATTTGGTTCAAACTCCTGCACGACGACGCCGTCCCCCCCACGCCGGACAACTTGCAGGCAGCGGCAAGCGGCGAGAACGCCGAGTGGACAGATATGTACGCCCGGATGGCCAAGGAAGCCAAGGAAGAAGGCTTCGATAAGATCGCCCACCTCTTCGAAGCAGTGGGACAAATCGAGAAAGAGCATGAGGGTAGGTATCTCGCCCTTCTCAAAAATATCGAAGAAGGCAATGTCTACAAGAAAGCCGAGAAGCAGGTCTGGCAGTGCGCCAACTGCGGTTATCAGCACGAAGGTACGGACGCGCCTGGCGCATGCCCCGTCTGCAACCATCCCCAGAGTTATTTTCAAGTGAAGGCTGACAATTATTAACCGCTTTCGCGTTGGTAGGGTTGGTAAAACAAACATGCAGGCTGCCGACCGTGTTATGCTTCGGCAGCCTGCTCTTTGGCGCTATTCTTTCTCTTCAAACTGATCTTTGCTTACGCCGCATACCGGACAGACCCAATCGTCCGCTAACGCGCCAAAAGCAGTCCCCGGGTCGACGCCATTGTCCGGATCGCCTACAGCCGGGTCATACACATAGCCGCATACAGAACATACGTTTGTCATGTTGCCCTCCTCCTTTCTATGTTACATGGGGGGTTGCCACCCCCCATACCCCCCTCGTGATCGGCAAGTCAATTGCCTATCCCTCCGTAAGCTTCGCCTTCTGGCTGCCTAAATGTGGATGCTGCTAAGGCTTGCTTACGCTCAGCTTTGGGTTGCCACCCCCTATACCCCCCTCGTGATCGGCAAGTCAATTGCCTATCCCTCCGTAAGCTTCGCCTTTTGGCTGCCTAAATGTGGATGCTGCTAAGGCTTGCTTACGCTCAGCTTTGGGTTGCCTAAATATGGGTGTTGTTTAGGCTTGTCCAAGCTGTGTGTGGGCGATCATGCCTTCTGTGCAAGGAAATCCCGAATCGCCTGCCAGATGATACCGGCTATCTCCTCGTCCAGGGAAGCAATCTGCAAAAAATCCGGGTACGACCGGATCATCCGGGAAAGGTATCGATCCGTCTTCGACCCGGCGATATCGCCCATCGATTGCCAGACGCCTTTCCTTATCTCTGCATAGCACGCGGCGACCGCTTCGTCCCTTTCTTCCGCATATATAACCATTTCTTCCTTGAGCAACGCCAGGGCTTGTCGCAATGCGTCGTTTGCCTCCTCCATCCGCTCTTGATGGGCGCTTTGCCCTTCAGCCCCCTGCGCACGGAGCAGAACAGTCGACCCGGTTACTTTTTGGCGCCATTCCAGCCGCAAAGCCTCTTGCTTCATCTTATACGCTTCGACATGTTTCGCGTATGCTGCCTGTAATGCGTGGACGTCCACCGCGACTGTACTGCCCAGCCTTTCCAGCCCATGCCGAAACACAATCACATTTCGCAGCTGCAAACATGCAACAGCCAAATCTGCCGCAAAGCACCCGGCGAACAGCATAGCCGCGTATTCCTGCCAGCGCGCGCCGATGGCGTCTATGCCCCTGTGGAACAAGGGATATGCCCATACTACCATTCCCGTCCCCAGCAGCCCCCAGAGTACTGCCTGCAGGAAGCATACCCTACCGGACAGGTTACCCTTCCTTTCGGAATAATCCCACAAGCGCAGCCCGGCAAAACGCCCCATCCCCCAGCTAAAGAGATACTGCAGTACCGTCAGGAGCGTCGCCGCCAGCATGAATAGCGCTATCGGCTGCTTCGCGTATGATTCAGATAGGTAGTGGGAGGCGCAGAGCAGTAAGGTAAAGCCAACGCCGTAAGCCGGGAGGATAGGCCCCCGGAGCAATCCCCGGTCGACCCAATGCCTGGTGTAAAGAAGCGCGGATCCGCATTCCATCACCCATCCGATAAAGGAAACCAGCAAGAAGAAAAGCGAGCCTTTCACGATCATTGCAGGCATGCCAACCTAGCCCTCCATTCCACGAACAAGTATACCCGCAAGTCGTTGAAGGCGCAAGTGCATAGCTTTACAATGTATACATGGCTATGCTATGATTTCGTCGGGAGATGAATATTGCTGAGAGAAAGCGAGGAATGCCTATGTTAAGCGTCAGAGAGAACTTCCTGCGCGCCCTTCGCGGGGAGATCCCCGAGTATGTCCCCCGGTATAGCATCATGTGGGGAATACGCGGGTCATTTATGAACGGCGATCGTGTGGGAGGCGTCGGCAAGGATATGTATGGCGTCGAGTGGACGAAAGAAGGCAGCGCGATCGACGCGACTTTGCCCAAACCAAACGACTTCATCCTCGACGACATCCGCAAATGGCGGGACGTCATCAAGTATCCGGACTTTACCAAGATAGACTGGGAAGCCCAGTCGAAAAAAGACTTGGAAAACGCAGACCCTGACCTGCCCAGAGGCGGCGGTACTGCCGGCATCGGTTTTTTTCAAGCACTGATGTCTTTCATGGGCTTTACGAACGGGCTGATCGCCTGCCACGAGGAGCCGGATGAGGTCAAAGAGCTGCTCAACTATCTATGTGATGGCGCCTTGAGTTTCGCAGACAAGTATGTATACTACTACAAGCCGGATTATATTATGTTTGCCGATGATATCGCCCACGAGCGCAACCCCTTCGTCTCCCTGGAGATGTTCCGGGATATCTTCGAGCCGGTATGGCGCCGCTATATCAAGCATTTTAAGGATCAGGGCTATCTTGCCGTCCATCACAACTGCGGGCATTTTGAGCTGTTCCTGGACGATGTGGTGGATATGGGCTTCAATGCCTGGGATCCAGCACAGATGTCCAACGACCTGGTGGCGATCAAGAAGAAGTTCGGCAACAAGCTGATGATCTGCGGGGGATTGGAATCCCGGTCTTTCCTCCCGCACATGGATGTGAGCGAGGAAGAAATTCGTGCGTTGGTAAAAAAAGTCATGGACGACCTGGCCCCCGGCGGCGGCTATGCATTCCTTGGCGGCGGCGCCATGGGCGGCGACTCTATCGCTGCGAAACGCGCGGAATGGGTCAATGACGAGTACGAAAAGCTAAAGTTTACCTACTATTCGTGATGGATACAGTTTCGCCCCTGACGAACCCGCGCTGGGGAAAGGCTTTACATCCTGCGGTATTCCAGCGCTTCCGCCAGGGAGGCGACCTTGATCGCGTCTTCACCATTTAGGTCTGCAACCGTCCTGGCTAACAAGAGCATACGATAATACCCGCGGGCGGTGAGCTGGTTTTTTTCATAAGCCAGCGCCGCCCATTTTTTGCTTTTTACGGACATTTGCCTGTGGAGGGCTTCGATATCCCCTGCCTCCCCCCTGAGCATCTGCTCCGACCTGTCAAGCCATGCAAGCCCATTCCCGTCTTGCTGTACCAGACCTACTCCCTCTTGCTGTACCATCCCTACTCCCTCTGGCTGTATCATCCCGGCATCCTTCCCTTGTACCCAGTCGCCCCATTCTGCTTGTGCCGGCGCCGGCGTCCCCCCGCCCCTTTGCGTAAGCCCTCTCTGGCCTCTTTTCGCGGATCCAGGCCAGCCCTCCTTCTCCCGCCTTAGCCACACTTCCGCGACCCTTCTTGCCACAGTATAAGAATCCTCCTCGTGGGAGTCGACGGTCAGGCTTTTCACATCCAGGCGCGGAACGGTCACAATCATATCCATACGATCCAGCAGCGGGCCTGAGAAGCGGTTTTGGTATCGCCTTATTTCGTGCTCAAGGCATCTGCACCTTGGCGGGTATTCGCCATAATACCCACAAGGGCAGGGGTTGGCGCTGGCAATGAGCTGGATCTTCGCCGGCAACGTTACGCTGCCCCAGACACGGGATAATGTGACCTCTCCCTCCTCAAGCGGTTGACGCAGGCTCTCGACACAGTTCCTGTCCATCTCCGGCAGCTCGTCGATATACAAGACGCCGCGATGGGCGAGGCTGACCTCCCCTGGCCGGAAAGGGACGCCGCCGCCGAGCAGCCCTGCTTTCGTCACCCCGGCATGGGGGCTGCGGAAAGGCCGCCTGCTGATCCATGGATTGCCCTTGCCCAACATGCCGGCAGCGCTATAGATCCTATTGACTTCCAGCATCTCTTCTTCCTTCATGGGGGGTAGGATGCCTTGCAGGCATCGGGCAAGCAGGCTTTTTCCGCTTCCAGGCGGACCCATCAAGAGCAAATGATGCCCTCCTGCCGCAGCGAGCTCAAGGGCACGCTTCGCTTTGTTTTGCCCTTTGACCATGCTCAGATTCCAGAGGATATCTTCCCCTGCGCCCTGTCCGAAACGTATATCTCCAGCATCATCAGGTTCACCCCGCCCGCCGCCTGCTCTCAGCACGCCGCCTGCGCCTTGCACGCTGCCCGAGGTTTGCTTCATACGTATTCCCATGCCTACCTTGTCCGCTTCATCGCCCCCATAGACCGTATCGCCATCATTGCGCGCACCTTGCCCATCGGTGTCTTGCTCATCAACACCTTGCCCATCAGCGCCATTCGCCTTCTTTCCTTCAGCGGATCTAATCCCATTTCTAGCATTCTGGATACTTTCCCTCATGCGCTCGTGATCCCCTAGCTGCGCCAGGGACTTAATCGCCACTACCCTGCCCGTGCCCCGCAAGGCTTCCTCCTGATTGTCCATGGGCACAGCAAGCACCTTGTCCGGCCAGCTGTCCATGGCGAGGGCTGCAGCCAGGATCCCTCTGGTCTCCCGCAAACTTCCATCCAGTGACAACTCCCCGGCAAAAACCAACGCGTCTGCGTCCAACTCCGGCAGCTGGCCTGAAGCTTTCAGCAGGCTGACTGCTACCGCCAGGTCAAGCCCGGAGCCTTCTTTGCGGATATGGGCAGGCGCAAGGTTTACCAGCATCCTGCGGATCGGCCAGTCAAAGCCGGAATTCACCATAGCCGAGCGCACCCGTTCTTTGCTTTCGCGCAATACCGCGTCCGGCAAACCTACAACAGTCAAGTCGGGCAGCCCATTGTATACGCCGGCTTCCACTTCCACGGGCAAAGCATCAAGCCCTTGTAATGTAAATGCCTTAACTTTTGCGATCATTTTTCTCCCCCTTAAGCGAAATCCCTTTCACGATGCATCCCTTATTACCATAAGCAATCTGTATATGTATATACGCGCCATATATGCCATATTATACTTTGATTTCTATATTTTGTCATTCCACATCTTTTCATCAAAAAAATAGCGTCCACAATAGAGTGAACGCCTCATTTGCTGTCGCTTGATCTATATAGCCTCAAAAGTCCTCTTCAGGCCCTCTCCTCATCTTAGCCTGCCCCTTCCACTACCCCAAAACGCTTGGGGCATACTGCGCGGCATTGATAACACTTGATCAGGAATTTTTTATTCTCAATCCTAAAATACTGGGAACATCCTTTTTTTCCGAAGGGGGGGATATCGTCCAAAGCGCCCGCAGGGCAGGCTTCGACGCATTGATTACAACCTTCGCATATGGACTGCGCAACCCTGTCATCCGGCGTCAAGGGCGCGTCGGTCAGGACGGCGCTTAGCCAAAGGAGATTGCCATACCGCAGGCTGGTAAGCAGATAATTCTTGCCAATGACGCCTAAGCCCGCTATTTCCGCCGCGTGTTTTAAAGAAATATACCCAAAATGCTCCTTCCTTCCGTCAATTTCTACTGTTTTCCCACCGGACGCGCTAATCGCTTTGGATTGATATCCATCAGCCTTTATCCGCTTTGCCACTTTTTTTGCGATGTCCGTCATCTCCGTGAGTTTTTCGTTGCGAAGGGCGGTATAGTCAGGCGGATCCATCGTAAGCGCTTCCTTGGGAGAGGGAACGCCCAAAACAATGACCGAGAGGCAATCCCCCAGTATGTCTGTGGGCTTAAACCCGTCCGGCGCCAGAAAAAAATCCTTTGATGCGGCTATGCCTACCACACTAGCCCCGGCGCCTAAGCCATATTCTTTGACTGTTTCACTACTTAATGCAATCAAGAGCAGCGCCCTCCATCATTTCGCTTCTGCATTTTTCATCCATACTGTAAATCCTTCACTAAAGTCTCAATCTGCAACTGCACCTGCACCTACAGCTACTGCTACAGTTTCTGCTACAGTTTCTGTTACAGTTACTGCTACAGTTACTGTTCTGGCTGTCCCTCCTGCAGCGCCTCCAGGATCTTTTCCCAGGTATCCTCATCCACAACCCCGTCCTCTTCCATCTCCATCTTCTTTTGGAAAGCCTTCACTGCGCCTTCGGTAATCCCGCCAAAATCCTCGTCCTGGGCGATTCGCGTGAGTTCCGGATAAATTGCGGCTAAGGCGTTTAGTTTGCCTTGGAGCGCGCCCACGTCCGGGCCTTTGTCCCCCCTGCGGAGGATGGGCATCCGCATCGCCATTTCCCGATAGGGGGAGATCGCTTCCGCTTCCGGTTTTTCCGCCAAAGGCGTCTTCCCGGTATCCGACGCGATTTCCCGCAGCTGATGGACCGGGCTATCCCCCGCGAACCAGCCGTTCACGCTGCCGTGATGGTAAAACAGCAACGCAGCCAAAGCCAGCGTCAAGACCAGCCGCGCAAGAGTGTGGGTTTTCGCCGGGCTTCTTTTGCTTAAGGATAGGGCATATCTTTTGAAAAAGGACATCTGGATCACCAGGAACAGGAGCAAATATAGCAGCAAAAACACCAGCATAAGGACAAGGGCGAATTCCTCCCCCACTCGGCCTTGGAGCGCGCCTTCCACCATCGGCGTAGCATAGTACAAAAGGCTTGCGCTAAAGAGCAGCGCAGCCGGGACATGCAGCAGGAGCAGGACACTATCGATCAGCTGCTCCTTTGGCGCTTGATAGGCCTCGGCGATGCGGGCGTAGCGGCTGATTTCTCCGTCAAAATCGAATTCCGGCTTCAGAACAGTGTTGGGGCTGGACGCGATAAGCTGGCTCACCCTCGAACTGATGTTCTCCATATCGTCAATACTCTGCTGCAGCCTGTTATGGATAGACTGCACAGCGCGGACATACTTCTCCCTCCTAAGCACCCTTGCCATTCGGGCTCCATGCTTCACCAAAAACCCGGTCATATACAGGCACAAGGAGAGTAACGTAAGATAGGTCACCCATTCCATAGAAATACTGCCCAGGCCAAAGGGGGCTGCTATATCCGCCAGCACCCTTCCCGATATGCTCGGCGGCAGCTTAGCCAAAACATCGCCCCAGTTGAGGATGGACCATACTAGCGCAAACCACAACACAGCCAGGATAGCCACCGTCCTGACCAGCCCGGGGAGGCTCCCGCCGTCGCCCCTGGCGATCTGGTCGCTGATTCGTACTGTCTGCCGGGAACGCTTCTCCAGCTCGCGCCTTGCTGTTTCGATATATTCTGTCATGACCGTGCTCGCCATGGCTACCTCCACCTATCGCCCATCGCCTATCGCCCGTCATCCGTCGCCCGTCATCCGTCGCCCGTCGCCTGTCGCCTGTCATCCGTCGCCTATCGCCTGTCGCCTGTCGCCTATCGCCTGTCGCCCATTATTCCACGATCATTCAATTCCCATATAATGGCAATACCCCATAGGTACCTGAATGCCGAAGAAATCACCAGCAAAATACCCATGGGTATTCGCCGTAGTGATCGGCTTCTCCCCGTCCTCTAAGGGGATCCCCAGCGCAGCAAGCAGATAATTCTCCTGCAAATACCCCCGGAAATCCTTCACATATTGCCCCAGCGAAGTGAAAGCCCTGCTGATCTCCTCTACGCTCATCTTGCTATTCATGCTTACACCGGTGATCCTTCGTTTCACTTCCTCAGCTTCAGGCGAATGGAAGGCGTATAGCCCCATGTTTTGCGCTAGCCAGTGGAGATAAGACCTGGGTCCGTATTGGATGAAATGCTGGCGTACCGCAGCCTTGTCCTTGCATATCTCCTCGAAGAACCGATACAGCAGCGCCAGGTCGGAAATGCCGTCCTCGGTGATGAATGTCCCGGTCAAGGCGTCCTTCAGTGCCCGGGCGTTGGCGCCATATCGCCCTCCATAGAATCTTGCCAGCTCCCTGTCGCTCTCCAGCATCTCCCGTGCTTTGCCCAGCCATGCCTCTTTGCTCGTTGTCATCTCCTTGAAAATCTGATCAGGGTTCAAGTCCTTCTCCGCCGATACTGTTGTACAGGAATACATAAAGGCATAACAGGCAAACTGCGGATATGCCTCCGCCATGTCTTCGATATCCTTCACCGCGTTGACCAGATCATGCTCCGCCTCCCTTTGGGCGTCCTGCAGCGTTCTGGTCAATAAGCGGGACTGCAGCAAGGAGACAAAAGGCGCAAGCCCATCCCCCGCGGCGCTACGTATAGCGGAAGAGATATCTGTCAGCTGGCTGTATATGCCGCCCATCCAAATGATCGGCGCCTTCTCCAAGGCGAAGGCTTTGGCCAGCTCCTGGATAAATAGCGCCAAACCCAAGTCGTGGGCATAAACGGTGTCCCCCTCGTTCACGATCCGATAAGCCAAATCCGCCACAGTAGGGTTGGTTGGCGCGAAGAACTGATGAAAGGTATTACTATACAAATACCGCTTCGCTGTTTCCCATTTGCCCGCCATCTCCCTGATCAGGTCCTCCGCTGCATGGCATTCCACACCATCAAAGGTGAAGGAGAAGTCCATCCCCGCTACCGGCCAGGGCGCCCAGGTAAAATGCTTGGAATCCTCCAGCCACGCAAGGACGTCTTCATGCTTTGCCCGCATGTCAAAATCATACATGGTAAGGGCATTCACCAGCGTTTGCAGATCCGACTCCCCCTCCGGACAATCCAGGGGTAAACCTCTTTTCTTCATCAGGTTCAGCATTTCAGCCGGATCATTCTGCCCGTTGTCGATGACCCGTTGGTAGAGATGCTCCCCTTTATACAGAGTCGCAATGGTACAGCCCAGGGAATAATAATCCGAGGAGAAATGAGGATACCCGCCCCACGCCTCCGGCGCAGTGTATCCATTCGTGCCGCGCCTCGTCAGCGTAATATAAGCGGAAAACTCATCCTCGGATAGGATTTTACTGGCAGTCCCAAAATCAGCGATGACCACCACGCCATTGTAAAGGTAAATATTACCCGGTTTCAAGTCTCGGTGGATCAGGTTGGCAGTGTGGAACAGGCGCAGCGCCTCTGCGATCCCCGGGATGATCCTATCTTTTAAGGATAGATAACTCCACTGCCCTGCCTTCTTCGTGACGTCCCCTTCCGGGCATACCGGGATGACGTCGACCGGTATGTCCGCGAATACATCCCCCGCTGCACTTTCCAGCTGCACAAATCCATGGTCGATCAAGGGCATAATATGCGTTTTGGTGTAATCTGACTGGTCTTTGAGGAATTCCAGGGTGCGTCGGCGGTTGCTCCTGATGATCGGTTCATTGGAATACTGGTCGTAGACCTTCGCCGCAAACTGCGCGCCATCGGACATGCGCTCAGCCATATAGACCAGAGATTCCCCCCCTTCGCCGATCAATCGCTCGGGAAGAATCCGATACTGGCCTGTACCGTATTCGCCGTCGATC
>Ga0082212_10010973_pt1 | contig 11531 bp, 14 predicted proteins | sample TergutNt197P3_FD_71548 | JGI IMG/M metagenome (GOLD analysis project Ga0082212, IMG submission 71548) | Neocapritermes taracua P3 segment gut microbial communities from Petit-Saut dam, French Guiana - Nt197 P3 | ecosystem: Host-associated > Arthropoda: Insects > Digestive system > Gut ... | reverse complement strand
AATCGTGGTAATGACCAAGTCTGAACCCCCCTGGCCAAACCCGCCGATCCTGGCGGATAAAACTGTTGTATTAACCGATAACCCGTATACATACGACGGGCCGTATCCTATGTATCCGGTGGTGTTTTAAAAAGGAGGATTTTTTTAATGAGAATTATTGCTAAAAACGGAGATGTTATTTTTGTTGACCGCGGCTTGTACAGGCATTATGGCGTTTACAACCATGCCGGGAGTGTAATTCATTTTTCGCCGGAAAGTGGTGCGGAGATAAACCCGGATAATGCCTATATACGGGAAACGTCCCTTGTGGAATTTTTAAAAGACGGCAGTTTGCAGGTCGACACATCAATAAAGAAAGCTTTTTCACCAAAAGAAATAGTCCGCCGTGCCCTTTGCATGGTAGGCACGAATCTAAAAGAGTACAATCTGCTGTTTTTTAATTGCGAACATTTTGCCCATTGGTGCGCTACTGATAAACTGGAATCAAAACAGGTAAAAAAGGGGTTTGTTATAGCAGGAAGCATTGTAACTACGGCAGCAGCAGCGCTTTTTTTAAAAAAGTTACTGGAAAAAGACAAGTCCGGGTAATTTATTTCAATGGAGATATAAATGATAGAAATTACCGGAAAACACAATACAGCCAGGGTTTTTACAAATTCATTGGATGAACTTTCACGGGAGCAAATTGAAAGACTTTGCGATCAGCCTTTTGTTTCAGAAAGTATAATAAGGATGATGCCCGACGTACATGCCGGAGCCGGTTGTACAATAGGAACAACCATAGCAATAAAGGATAAGATTGTTCCGAATCTTGTGGGTGTTGATATTGGCTGCGGTATGGAAACGCTGGTCATTCCCGCTGATACCGGGGCGGCAAAGGATTTTGATCCGGGCCGCCTTGACGAAGTTATTCACCGGGACATTCCAAGCGGAATGGATATTAGGCATGAAGTACATGAATATTTTAATCAAACATCGGTAAGTAGAATTAAATGTCCGGTTATTAACCATATGCGGGCGGGAAAAAGTATTGGAACGCTGGGCGGAGGTAATCATTTTATAGAAGCAAACCGCGATGATGAAAACAACCTGTACATTGTTATTCATTCAGGCAGCCGCCATTTAGGGACAGAAATTGCCGAATATTACCAGGAAGAGGCATGGAGGCAAAGGAATAAAAACCGGAAAATCGATATCGCTGAATACATTGCAAAAATGAAAGCTGATGGAATGGAAAAGGAAATTCAAAACAAGATAAAAGAGATCAGGGAACAGGTTATAACCAATATTCCCAGGGAACTTGCATATGTGAGCGATGAGCTTTTTGATGATTATATACATGATATGAAGATTACCCAGTATTTTGCCCTGCTTAACCGAAAGGCAATGCTGGAAGTGATCATGAAAGGCCTGGACATCCCTATGGATACAGAATATGAACAATTTTCTACTATTCATAATTACATTGATACAGACAAAATGATTCTGCGAAAAGGAGCTGTTTCGGCAAAGAAGGGCGAGAAGTTTATTATTCCCATTAATATGCGCGACGGAAGCATTATCTGCGAGGGGCTTGGAAACCCCGATTGGAATTATTCTGCTCCCCATGGAGCGGGAAGAATAATGAGCCGAAAAAAGGCCCTTGAAGTATTAATGATGGAGGATTATGAAAAATCAATGGAAGGGATCTATTCAACCTCTGTAAAAAAAGAAACACTGGACGAAAGCCCAATGGCGTACAAAAACATGGATGAAATAATTGCAAATATTGAACCTACGGCAAAAATAATAAAGATAATAAAGCCTGTCTATAATTACAAGGCATCTGAAGAAAAGAAGGTATGGAAAAAAACAGAATAGTAATCACAGATGATGACCAATTGGTTAATTTTCGTGAGATCTGCATGGGTAAGATCGTTCCGGGTATACTCTACCGCTGCAGCAACCCGCTTAAAGGCGGTGAACTGAAAAAAATAAAAAAATCGTTGGCGGTTAAGGCAGGAATTAACTGTGTAATAAATCTGGAGGATAGCATATCCGTCCTGGAAAACCTGTCGGAAGATGTACCATGGTATCACAACCTGGTAATAGCAAAAAAAGTGATAGCACTGCCTATGACTTTTACTATTATTGGCGTTGAATTCAATGAGAAAAAACTGAAAGCAGCTTTACAATTTATTATCACCCATGAAGGCCCATACCTCATTCATTGTTTTGCCGGTGTTGACCGTACAGGTATTGTATCTATATTGCTGGAAGCTCTTATGGAGGCGACACTGCACGATATTACTGAAGATTACCTAAAATCATTTAATAGTTTATATGATTCAAGTATTTACAGCAGGGCAAATAGTAAAAATACCCAGGTGGTTACACAGCTTTTGTCGGCAATGAGTAACTATATGCCAATAAATGATCAAAATTTACCGAACATCGCGAAGCGTTATTTGCTGAATAAAATTGGCTTGTCCCTTGAAGAAATAACGCTTCTCAAAAGGAAACTGGCGGGAGAAAAATAGTAGCTTTACTGTGTTGATATATGCGCCTTGATCTCTGCAAGTCTTCTTAATGCGAGTTCTTTTACAATATCTTTTGGAAGCATTTCCAGAAATTCTTTATAGTATGGGCGTATGCTTTTATGATCTTGTTCAGTCATAGGCGGAATATCAGAATAATCAATTGAAGAGTTTTCCATTTCTTCAATTTCAGCCAAGATATCTTCTTGTGTTTTCATAATATTCCTCCTTTTCAAGTTCATCGGCTTTTCTGGCTGAAAAAATACGAATTAATTCACCTCTGGGAGTGAACGAAACTGTTATAAATACTACCCTGGAAGAAATTATACCAGTTGTTTTATAACGATCTTCTTGTTCTGTCGAATTTGCCAAATCATACCCGACAATGGCAAATGGATCATAAAATACATCAGTTGCCGCTTCAAAACTGATTTTATGCTTCTGTTTATTTAGCTCATTTTTTAGGTTGCGCCAAATAAATTTACCTTCAAAAACTATATCATCATCCATCTTTTTTTACCACCTATAAAGAATTATTCAATATCCCAAGTGGGAAATTATTATATATAGGAGTCTTAGAAACGTGTTGCTTGTATTACTGCAGAAAATATTGCTGAAAAATGTTTAATTTTGATACAAACAATTTCTAGTTATGGGAAAAACAGCTACCGTATACAAAAGTATACAGTAAGGTTTTAAATTAATCCTTTACGAAACCGGCTAATCCTGCGATAATATACTATAATATGAAGCGTTCTTTCATTTTTACGGTATTTTTCGTGCTCTTTTCCGGTATTTTTATTATTGGGGCTTTTTCCCAGTCATCGGCAGGGCTTTCCATTATCGTGGAAGAAAATAACGGAAATCTGACCATTGTTAAATGCAAGGGCTATGTAAAAGAAGTGGTTATTCCGGCTGAAATTAACGGTATGCCTGTTACGGCAATCGGGGATTATGCCTTTGCCAAGCGGGAGCTGACCAGCGTTACCATTCCGGAAAGTATTACCGTAATTGGCAAAGGGGCCTTTACGGAAAATAATCTTACAGAACTCAACCTGAGTGACAACATTACTTCCCTGGGGTTTGGGGCGTTTGCCTACAATAAACTGACAAAAGTTACCATTGGCAGCGGCATTACCGTGATACCGCGGGGCTGCTTTCTGATTAATAAACTCCGTTCGGTTGAACTTCCCGAATCGGTTACTACAATAGAAGACTATGCTTTTTTTGGAAATCAGCTGTCGGGGATCGCCATACCGCCTGCGGTAACAGACATAGGGGAAGGCGCTTTTGCAGGGAACCAGCTAAGGATCCTCACCATTGGCCCCGGGGTGGCAAAGATAGGGGACGGAGCATTTTTTAACAACGACCTGAATAATATTACCATTCCCGGAGCTTTGGAAGAACTTGGGCAGCGGGTTTTTAACAATAAACCCAAGAACAACAGTTTTGCCAAGCGGGTAAATTACTACGATACTCACGACAATCTTCTCTTTTCTACAGACGATAGTTTTGATACCTATTATAATTCCCAGGGAAGACAAAGCGGCACCTATGTTTTTGCAGACGGCGCGTGGTCCATATCAAACTAACAAACTGATAATTGAGATATTTTTAAAACTCTGATAAAATTTAATACATCATGATAGTAATGAAATTCGGCGGAAGTTCGGTTGCCAACGCCGAGCGAATAGTCAACATGGCGGATATTGTCAGGAGCCAGATCAGGCACAAACCCATACTTGTTCTTTCTGCAATGGGAGATACGACGGATCTGCTGCTGGAGGCTGCCGGCAATGCATTAAAAAACGGCGTTGTCTCCATCGAAAAGATAGAAGATCTGCATCTGAAAACGATTAACGATTTGGCATTGGGAAATGCTTTACAAAAAGAAATAAAAAATCTTTTCTGGGAATTAGGGAGCCTATTAACCGGTATTTCGTTAACCAGGGAATTGACCGGCAGGACCAAAGACTACCTTGTATCTTTCGGCGAGCGGATTTCTGTGCGCATTGCAGCAGCGTACTTTTGCAGCAAGAAGATTAAAGCCCGGGCTTTGGATGCCTGGGATGCAGGCTTTCTAACCGATTCATCCTTCGGCCAGGCAGAACTCCGCAAGGAAAGTTATGTGCGCATTGCTTCTTCAATGCGTATGCTTACCGCCGAAGGAACGCTCCCCGTTGTAACCGGTTTTATTGCAAAAGACGAGAACGGCAATATCACCACTATGGGGAGGGGAGGCTCTGATCTTTCAGCTACTGTGATCGCCGCAGCCTGCAGGGCAAATGAAGTTCAGGTTTGGAAAGATGTAGACGGCATCCTTAGTGCAGATCCCCGCCTGGTAGAAGATGCAAAACCGGTAGAATTGATCAGTTACGAAGAAGCGGCAGAGTTGGCTTATTTCGGCGCCCAGGTACTGCATCCCCGGGCTATGCAGCCCTGTATACAAACCGGGATTCCGGTGCTGGTAAAAAATTCTTTTAATCGTGAATCCCCCGGAACAAGAATAGAACCAGGCTCTATCAAGGATTCTACGCTGGTTCGGGCGATTACCAGTAAAAAAAGCGTAACGCTTATTGACATTGTCTCTACCCGCATGCTCGGTCAGAGCGGTTTTTTGGCAAGGTTATTTACCGAATTTGCCAAAGCAGGAATCTCCATTGACATGATCGCAACAAGCGAAGTTTCCGTTTCACTTACACTTGACGCAGATAATGATTTGTCCGCAGTATACAGGGAACTTTCAGAATACTCCAGTGTAACAGTAAAAACAGGCAAAGCCATTATTACGATCATTGGTGATGTGCGCCGTTCTTCTGAAATTTTAAGCGAGGCTTTTGGAATTTGCAGAAAATTTGGTTTTCAGGTTCAAATGGTTTCCCATGGGGCCAGCAAGGTAAATATTTCTTTTATTGTTAACGACAGCGAAGCGGATTCTATTGTAAAAGAACTGCACAGTTTTTTCTTTTCTGCTGACATATTAAAAAAAACGAGGAAGACAAAATGAAAATAGCTTTAATCGGCTACGGAAAAATGGGAAGAATGATCGAAACAACCGCATTGAACCGGGGCCATAAAATTACCCTTGTAATCGATCCTTTTGCCCCCGATACTCAGCCGGTAAGCGGCGCTGTTTTGGTTCGTTCATTTCCTGGTACAGCTGAAGAGGCAGGTAACCCTGACCTCTTTATAGAATTTACTTTAGCAAAAACAGCACCGGAAAATATTAAAGCCGCTGCTGCCCTGGGGCTGCCCATTGTTTGCGGTACTACTGCCTGGTTCGATAAACTGCCGGAAGTTTCTGCTGCTGTGGAAAAGGCAGGTACATCTTTGCTCTGGGCGTCGAATTTTTCACTTGGTGTAAATCTTTTTTACCGTATCGCGAGTTATGCCGCCGCTTTGGCTGAGCCTTTTTCCGAATACGATGTAGGAGGAGTAGAGGTTCATCACCGGAAAAAAGCGGACAGTCCGTCGGGTACTGCTAAAATACTCATGGAACAGGTGCTGGCAAATATGAAGCGGAAAACAAAAGTGTCTTGGGATATACCGGATGGAGAAAAACTGGACGAAAACACGGTTTATTTTACCAGCCAGCGCTACGGCTCGGTACCGGGCATCCATTCGCTTTTTTTTGATTCTCCCGCAGACACAATAGAAATAACCCACACCGCCCGGAACCGCGAAGGATTTGCTTCCGGGGCTGTAATTGCCGCTGAATGGCTGGCAGGCGCCATGGAAAAGCGGCGTGGAATTTTTACCATGGATGATGTTTTAAAAGACATATAGGAGTTGTAATAATGAAGGAATTCAAAGGAGCCTACACTGCGCTTATAACACCGATGAAGGATAACGGTGATGTTGATTACGACGGGTTTAGAAAACTCATCAATATCCAGATTGAAGCCGGTATTGACGGTCTTGTTCCTCTGGGCACTACCGGAGAAACTCCCACCCTGGATGACAATGAAGAAGAGAAGCTGATCAAAATTGCGGTGGAAGAAAACAAGGGCCGTGTTCCCCTTATCATTGGTGCGGGCTCGAATTCTACACGGCACATGGAAGGCTATGTTAAACGGGCCAGGGATATGGGGGCCGATGCAGCTCTGGTGGTTACGCCTTATTATAACAAACCCAACGATTCAGGATTGATTAAGCATTTTGAAATTGCCGCTGCCGCGGGGCTGCCGATCATCATTTACAACATCGCAGGCCGTACGGGGCGCAATATCCCCACTTCGCTCATGGAAAAACTTGCCGTTATTCCGGGAATTGCAGGAGTTAAGGAAGCGTCCGGGGATATAAACCAAATGATGGAAGTAATAGACCGTATTGCCCGGCCCCGGAAAAATACCGGTAATCCTTTTTGGGTGCTTTCCGGAGACGATAGCATGACCCTTCCGCTCCTTGCCCTTGGCGGAGACGGGCTTATCTCGGTTATTTCGAACCTTGTTCCGCAAAAGATCAGGGCCATGGTTAACGCCTGTCTTGCAGGTAATTTTGATGAAGGCCGGAAACTCCATTATGAACTATTGCCTTTAATGAAGAATGCCTTTGTTGAAACAAACCCTGTCCCGATTAAGACGGCAATGAATTGGGCGGGACTTCCTTCGGGTCCGGTACGGCTTCCTCTGGGGCCGCTTGCGGAAAACAGCGAACAGGTTTTGCGCAAAACCCTCTCCGGATTGGGGATTGCCTTTAAGTAATTTTATTCATTATATTATATGGAGGAGTGAATTATGCTCGAAGAAAAAGTAAAGAGTGCCCTGGAAAATGTTCGTCCCTCCCTTCAGGCCGACGGGGGAGATGTTGAATTTGTTTCCGTCAGCTCAGACGGCAAGGTTTCAGTTAAACTTACCGGCGCCTGCGGTTCCTGTCCCATGGCTACCATGACCCTGAAAAACGGAATTGAAAAATACCTTAAGGAAGAAATTCCTGAGGTTTCCGAAGTAGTAGGTGTCTAGGTTTTTGCAACGGCATATAAGCATTGCATGTTACATAAGCTGCATATTGCGGATTTTTTTGTATTTTTCATTGCTGTTGCAATCACTGTTTTTTGTGCTGTCAGCATATACGCCAGGAATGATTCCGCTCTGCATGTGATTATTCAGGGAAAAAACGGAAGCTGGGTTTATCCATTAAGCCAATCTGTACAGGTAGATATTCCCGGCCCGTTGGGGCATACGACTGTAACATTGAAAGACGGACAAGCACAGGTAATTGCATCCCCCTGTGCAAACCAGACCTGTGTTACTTCCGGCGGGGTTCAGCGCAGAGGCCAGTGGATAGCCTGTCTTCCCAACGCTGTCTTTGTGCGCATTGAATCGAACGATGTTAAACAGCCAGACAACTTAGAACTTGACGCAGTGGTCTGGTAGAAAGTCCGGAAGATGATCCTTAACGAAGAAAAAACCGACCTTGCCCTTATGGGGGCATTGTGTCTTTTTTTATCTGCCCTGGAACATTTAATCCCCAAACCCCTGCCATTTATGCGCATTGGTCTTGCAAACCTTCCCTTGCTTCTTGCGCTCGGCTTTTTTTCCGTAAAAAGTTTTTTTTTGTTGGCATTTGTTAAGGTAACCGGGCAGGCGCTGATTACCGGAACACTTTTTTCGTATGTTGTTTTGTTTTCGTTTGCCGGCACTGCATTATCCGCTGTTACCATGGTTTTACTGCACCGGAAGACAAGCCTTGTCGGAACAAGCATAGCAGGAGCATTTGTGTCCAATGCTGCCCAGTTAATCCTGGCGCGGTTTATATTATTCGGCGAAGGGATCCTGTATCTTGCGCCCCCCTTTCTTGCCGCGGGGATAATCAGCGGCGGCCTATTGGGATTTTTCGCAATGAGGTTTACCGCCAGGTCGGAATGGCTTAAGCGGAAAAGCAGAAATGCAGCGGGAGGTTATAATCACGAGGGATACGAAAATCGAGGAATTAATAAAAATAAACAAAATAATGATTTATCCATGCCATCAGTGAAAATCCGTGAACTCCGTGGTAAAAAACCCAAAAAATATCTATGGGACATTGTCCTGTTACTTTTTGCTGCTTTTTTTCTGCTTGTCCCGCAGCTTCCCGTTCGCGCCGCATTGTTCTTGCTTTTCTGGTTCATGGCCATTATTGCAAAAAGAAAAACCCGGCCATTATTTACCATACTCAGCATGGCTATGATCACATTCTGCAATCTTTTTCCGCCTTTTGGACAAATTCTGGCAAAAGCCGGTCCCGTTATTATTGCAAAAGGCAGCCTGCTGCTGGGCTTACAGCGGGCAATAACCATGTCAGGGCTTATCATGTTTTCCAGGCTCGCCCTTACTTCTGTTCCGCAATTACCTGGAAAATTCGGGAGTTTGCTGCAGGAATGTTTTGGCATCCTGAAAAAGATGAACAGCATTTTCTTTGGTGGAAACAGGGAAAACGCCGGGCTAAAAAACGAAAAGTTCACCGGCGGGCTGGTGAAAAAACTCGACAGGTTGTTGTGTGAGGTTAGCGGAGTATAACAGCTTTAGAAACTTCCCATTGCCAGCGCTCCGGCAAAGGCGGGGATGTTTTTCCAGTGTTCGGGGGTAAGGCGGAGGGGGCTGTCGCTGGGTCCGTTAAGGCTGCGCCATGTCTCCGGAATTAACCGCCTGTCTGTGTTTGAAAAAAATGCTTTTTCGTTGCCGCGCACCAATGCCGCTTCGTTGTGGGGCAGTACGGTGATGGTTTGGGCTGTCATACCGGAGAGGAGGAATCCTGCGTCTTCGGAAAATGGGGTGGGGAGCAGCAGCACTTTTTCCAGGCGCGCTGTTCGTGCGGCTTCCAGAGCTGTGCGCCGCAGGGTTTGAGCCTTGCGACGGGCTGTTGCTGCTCCTTCTCCGCTTTCTTCTTTTAAAAGCTCGTCTGATGCGGTAGAAATGATCAATGTGTCTCCCGTTCCGCATGCGTCAAAAGAAAATATGGGGTTGTTTCCAAGACCGTTTTTTTGCAGGAAGAGTCCCAGGCTGTAAGAACCTTGCTGCCGGAGGCTTTGCCCTTTTTTAAGTTCTTCCCCATCGGTAAAAATGAACAGCGCATCGTTATTATTTTTCCCGGAAGCACAATTCAATGACGATTCAATTAATTGAAAAACCGCAGCACCGTTGTCATTGGCGCCGGGGCTTTGAGGGGCTCTGTCGTAATGGGCGGTGAATATGGGTCTGCCGGAATCGGTCAAGCTGCCGATAAGAATATGGCGGTTGTCTTCGATTTCCAGAATGTGATAGGGCAGGGAACAATCATCAAGGATCGAGCAAAGCAGGGCAAAACGATCTGCCTGTACGGAAATAAATTCGTTAAAGTGATTGTAAGGTCTTTTTAAGAAAAACTCATCGTTAAACACAATTCACACTACACTTGAGGCTTTAAAAGGAGTTGCATCGGAAGCAATTTTATCCTGTGCCGCAACAATCAACAGTTCCCGGCTTTTTTCCTTTTGCGTCGCTTCCAGGATTCCAAAGACAGAAGCGGCGGTTAATTCCAGACTTAGCCGGATATCTTTTGTTGTTAGATAGCGGGAAAGAAAAATCGATGTGGTCATATCCCCCGAACCTGCCATAATCATATCGCCTTCTGGCGATAAACTATTATAATTTCCTTGCGCAAAAGACAATTCAGAGGTGGAAATTCTATACGCATCTTTTCCGTCTGAAACAAGCATGCCGATTTCTGAGTGCATTTCCGGAGTTTTAAGGCTTGTTACAAGAATAATTTTTGGGCCGGCGGCATGGAGGAGTTTTACCGCTTCCAGTACATCTGCCAGGGTTTCAATAGTAATCCCTGTAAGCGCATTAAGCTCAAACTGGTTGGGCGTTACAATGTCAGCTAATGGGATCACTTCATTTTTAAAAATGTCCGGGATTTCCGGCTTTACATAAAAACCCCGCCCAAAATCTCCCATGACCGGATCGCAGCAGTAGACCATATCCGGCGCATGGCTGCGAACTTTTTTTACGGCGGCAATAATTGCCCTGCCGGTGGCAGGATCGCCAAGGTATCCGGACAGCACCGCTTCGCAATGTTTCAGCACATCCCGTTCTTCCAGACCCAGGACGAGGTCTTCTACCAATGCCGGGTTTAATGCTGTTCCGCGCCATGCCTTGTATCCGGTGTGATTGGAAAACTCAACGGTATTGATTGCCCAGACTTCCCTGCCCAAACGCTGCAAAGGAAAAACCGCAGCGCTGTTTCCGGCATGACCGTACACAACATGTGATTGTATGGAAAGAACTGCCACATTAACCTCTTCTTCCAAAAATATTGGAAAAAAATGTTTTTATCAAGCCGGCAAAGGTAGTACGCGGCTTGCCGTAGCGTGAGCTGAAATCACGGGCTGCATCCTTTACAGAATAATGAAGGCCGTATTTTTTCTTTAAACGATCCCAATGCCTTGCAATCCATAGATAAAGATCGCTGGCTGTACGTTCAGGAAATAAAGCGCAGAGTTTTTCTTCGTTAATAATGTGAATAATAGGAGCGTAAACCTTGCTGTACCATGAAACAAGCGCCTCATCAAAAGTAAATTCTTCTTCCTGGTTTTGATTCATAAAATATTTGTGAACTTCAATATGATTGTAGATCACGTCGTAGCGGCCGGGTATGGAAAAATTCATGTCTTTGTATCCGGTTAGTTCGTCAAAACCGGTCTTCTTATAAAATTGTTTTTTTTCGTAGAGCAGCAGTGAATCTGTAAGTTCTTCCAATGTCATATCGGGAGTTAGCTGTATTTCGGTAGAAAGGCTTATCAATTCCGCATCAACCATTTCCACGCCCTGGGTCCTTGCTACCGATACCCGGTGGTTTCCGTCCCTGACAAAGTAAACCCCTCCAATCTCATAAAGCTGTATGGGCGGCAGGGTAATGTCGCTGAGCCGTGCTTCGTCCACCCTTTCCCAGCGCCTGCGCAGGTGTTCCGATTTGGGCAGAAAAAATTTGTTAAAGTCCTGGTAACGGCCTTCGCTTCCCACGATTAGATTTATCGGTACGGTTTGCATGCCCTTG
>Ga0082212_10010972_pt1 | contig 11532 bp, 7 predicted proteins | sample TergutNt197P3_FD_71548 | JGI IMG/M metagenome (GOLD analysis project Ga0082212, IMG submission 71548) | Neocapritermes taracua P3 segment gut microbial communities from Petit-Saut dam, French Guiana - Nt197 P3 | ecosystem: Host-associated > Arthropoda: Insects > Digestive system > Gut ... | reverse complement strand
GAACCTGTGGACTGATGGATGCGATCTCTTCCTTTGATCCAAGTCGCGGAATACGATTTGAGGCATTTTGCCTCACCCGAATTCAGGGAGCGATGCAGGACGAACTTCGGTCGCAGGATTGGGTGCCGAGAGGCACACGAGGAAAATCGACGAAACTAAACGAAGCGACCAAAAAGTTGGAGCAACTGCATGGACGCAGACCGACAGATCAGGAAATTGCCGACGAACTTGGAATCTCCGGCGAAGAACTACATCAACTGTATGCCGAGACGCAATATCTCAATGTTACGAGTTTGGACCGCACGTTTTCGGAGCGAGATGGTTCCAAAGACATTCGGGAAATTGACATGGTGGCGGATCGCCGGAGTGAAGACCCGACGGAGCGGCTGGCGAAAATCGACTTGATCCGCACGTTTACGAAGGGTTTGAACAAAACGGAACGTATGATTGTGATTATGTACTATTACGAGGACATGACGATGCGTGAAATTGGAGCGGCACTGGAAATTTCCGAGAGTCGAGTCAGTCAACAGCACAGTGCGATTGTCGAACGGATGAAAAAGATGTACGGAAAAGTCGCATGATTCCCTCGTTAAGCCGGTACTTTGGCTTTGAATACAAAGTTGTTCTGACCTATACAAAACACAAATGGAAGAATTCCCTCTTGTCCCGGAACCAGACTCGCCGAAAAAGAACATTGTCCGCCGTCTTTACGACTGGGTGCTCTCTTGGGCAGAGACTCGATACGGCACACCGGCACTGTTCATACTTGCGTTCTTGGAGAGTTCCGTCTTTCCGGTGCCGCCGGACGTGTTGCAGATTGCCCTCTCCGCAGGAAAGCCCAAACGTGCCTTTTGGTATGCAACCGTTAGTCTAATCGGTTCCGTATTGGGAGCGTTTCTCGGTTTTCTCATCGGCTACGCTTTTTGGACGGCAACGCAATACTTTTTTTTCAATTACATGCCGGGCTTCACGGAAGAATTGTTCGACAAAGTCAAAGGATACTATCACGACAATGCTTTTTTTGCTATTTTCACGGCGGCATTCACGCCGATTCCGTACAAGATTTTCACGATAGCCGCCGGAGTTTGTCACGTTCCGCTGTTCACGCTTTTCACCGCCTCGGTCATCGGACGCGGCGCACGGTTTTATGCGGTTGCGGCAATCATGTACTTTTTTGGCCCGACGGTCAAAGTTTGGATTGACAAATACTTCAATTTACTAACGGTCGTTTTTACTATTCTCGTGCTTGCCGGACTTGCGGCAATCAAATTTATGATGTAATACCGTAGGAATAGCATTTGTGAAACGATGGACTACAGTGATGCGAACACTTCTTTTGCCGCATCAATCGTTTGTTGAATTTCGTCCTCCGTAATCTCGGTGGACATGAAAAATGCCTCAAATTGGCTACACGGAAAATAAAAACCACGCTGCAACATGCCCCAAAAGAATCGACCATAGTGATCCGTGTTGCACGACGAAGCGGATTCCCAATCGGTAATTTTTCCGGAATAACTGTTGCCGCTTGTACTGGTTGCCTTTGACCGGGTAACTTGACCGCCGCTTGCGTTCACATCCAAAACATGATGATGAACGCCGGAATAGTCCGTACCTGTAAAGAATAATGTCATCATTGAACCAATCTGTTCGACGTGCACAGGAATTTTGCAGACACGCGCTTCGTCTTCCAATCCTTCGGCGAGCAGTGCCATCTTACGTTCCAATACATTAAAGCACTGTTTTTCGAGGAGCGTCTTGATCGTTGCAATTCCCGCCGCCATCGCAAGGGGATTGCCGCTGAGTGTACCGGCTTGAAACACTTTACCGGCGGGTAAAACGTGATCCATGATTTCTGCTTTTCCTCCGTAAGCCCCGACGGGTAAACCGCCGCCGATCACTTTGCCGAGCGTAATCAAGTCCGGTGTGATGCTGAATCGCTGTCCCGCCCCCCCTTTTCCCACACGGAAACCACTCATGACCTCATCGAAAATCAGTACCGCTCCGTTGTCTTGTGTCAAGTGCCGTAACTCGTACAGGAAATTGGAACTGCCGATGATACATCCCATGTTTCCCGCAACCGGTTCGACGATGACTGCCGCAATTTCGTTGCCACTATCTTGAAATGCTTTTCGGAGAGCATCGACGTTGTTGTACGGCAACAGGATCGTATCTTGAACGGCACCCGGCGTGACTCCCGGCGAATTGGGCACACCGAGCGTTGCCGCCGAACTTCCCGCCTCTACGAGAAGCGAGTCGACGTGTCCATGATAGTTGCCGATGAACTTGATGACTTTATTTCGACCGGTATAGCCGCGTGCCAATCGGATCGCACTCATCGTTGCTTCGGTGCCGGAGTTCACGAATCGAATTTTTTCCAGGACGGGAATCTGCTCGATGAGGAGTTTGGCGAGTTCGTTTTCGGCTTCGGTGGGTGCGCCGAAACTTGTTCCATTTTTCAGGGCGGTTTCGACAGCGGACACGACGGCGGGATGAGCGTGTCCGAGAATCATGGGACCCCAAGATTGAACGTAATCGAGGTACTTGTTACCGTCCACGTCATACAGGTAGGCACCTTCGCCTCGTGCGATGACGATAGGATTTCCGCCGACGGCACCGAAGGATCGGGCGGGACTATTCACACCTCCGGGCATGAGGGACTGGGCTTCGGTGAAAATCGACAGACTCTTTTCGTGATTAAGCATTACTGAGGGAAGACTGATTTACAGGCAATCGTCCATTGTACCAAAAAAGTGTTTTAATGAAAAGGTGTGGAAAAGATTTGAATCAATCGGGACTCACCGGCATACTTGCCCCCCTCACGAGGAAGGCTCCTCACTGGTCCATCGTTTTTCAAATACGATTGCTTAAGTTTTTTGGGAGTCGTTTGCATTTCCATTTCATTGGTTTTGCCGTTTGATTGTAAAACTCGATGTATGCCAAAATCTTTTTCTGAAACGATGGGGAATAAGGCTCTCGTCGGAAAGTATTGTACCCGTTAGACCGTCATTTCGCTGCGCTCCATTCCGGCTTGTAATTGGTTTTGAAAAAATTGAAAAAAGAAATTCGGAAAACTGAAACGGCACGAAGTGAATGGAATTCTTTGACCCCAATTTCCGGCGTTTCCATTGCAGACACCTTGACGTAAGTCAATCAGGGAAATGGGTTTATGGTTGATGAAAGTACCATGAACTTTACGGCTCTGGGCTGGTTGCCGCACCCAATTATTGTTTTCAGAACACCGGAGGTACAACGCACAAAACCTGACCCAATGCCTAGCCCCTAACAATTTACAAGGCACAGGGGCTGTCCCTAGTCCATGCCGTTTCGAGAGCAACCGGCACCCTTGCGGGATGCCGCTCTTGCGCTCTCTGTTAACCGAATTTCAATTTTCAATGCGAAGTTTATCATGTCGAATGTCAGAAAGCGTCAGGAAATCTCCTGACAAGCGTCATCTCGACGCAAAGTAGATGAAAAACGGTACAATATTTTTGCGTGAATGACGGGATTTTGGTTATCATTTTGCGTTTTTCCAATAGTTTTTTCTCTGGTCGCTCTCCGATTGATCCTCTCCACCCTCCACTTTGTCCACGTCTGCTGCAATCGCTTTCCAATCAAATTTTTACACGCATCCTCTATCTGCCCCCCGCCAATCGCCCACCCCTCCGCCAGTCGCTCGCGATTGTTCTCCGAATACTCCCACAACCGAGTATTAACGCACCTCAAAGTCAGTTTTTCACCGCTTCCGAATACGCCCGATAAATCAGGGCGGTACTGACCGCACCGGCATCGAGAGTGCCTCGGCTCCGTTCACCGAGATTTTTGGCACGTCCAAACTTTGCGGCTAATTCTTTGGTCGAGTCCGCCCCCTTTTGCGCAGCATCGGCAGCCGAAGCGAAAATATCGGCAAGCGACGGATTCTGTCCCTTCAACGTACTCATCGCTTCGATGGCGGGAATCAACGCGTCCATCAATGTTTTGTCGCCGACATTTGCCCGAGATGATGTGCGGAGATTCGCCAAACCAGACTCGAACATGGTAATGGTCTGCTTGCCGTCGAGTTCCTCGCCAGAAACAGCCTGCGACATACCGATGAAGAAGGAACCCATCAGTGCGCTAGTCGAACCGCTAGTGCTCGACATAATGTCCCAGCCGATGGTTTCGAACGTTGTTTTGAGTGTTCCCTCTTTTTGCGAGGCAACGGTTGCCGCTTTCATGGCTGAGAGAATGGCAGTGCCGTGATCGCCGTCGCCGATTGCGGCATCGAGTTGGTTGAGCATTGCCAAATTGCTTTCGACTGCCGACAAAGCGGCTTGCAACATTTTTTGAAGCAAAGTTTTCGTGAATAACATAGATTCTTGAGTTCCGTACGCGGTCTTTGTTTCCATTGTCCCCAAAAAACGGCAAAATGCAAGGGGAATCAAATTTTGACAACGCATCACGGTTCCTTCGGAAGCGAATAGAGATTTCCCGCTTCCGGCAAGAGTCGCATCCGAGGCGAATCGATGAACTCCCTAAAATTCTCAACCAACGGACTGTCCGGTGCCGGTACGTAGGGCGTATTGTTGCTCTGTCGCCAAAACATGAAAAACGCAATCTGCAACGACGGTTCGGCAAGTGCTTTGCCGTAATATCCCGTGTAAAGATCGGATGGAATCGGCTTATTCCGATAGCCGACTTCCGTGAGTGCCGCTATCTTTTCGTGCTTGACCGCAAAGTCGGAAATGATTTTCAATTTTTTTGCGGCGGCATCGATTCGGTTTCCCTCAAAATCGGAATAGTTATCGAAACCGACGAGGTCAACGTACTCATCACCGGGATAACGTTCCAGAAATTCCGCCTCGCCGTTGAATCGGTTATCCGGGGAAAAAGCGTAAAGAAAATTTCGAACGCCCAATTCATCACGCAGATATTTCACCGTGAAACGCCAACATTCGACGAACTCCTGCGGTGTGCAGTACGGTTTTCCCCACCAGAACCAGTCGCCGTCGAATTCGTGGAACGGTCGAAAGATGATCGGCGAAAGCGTGCCGTTTTTTCCTTTGACTTTACCGGCAAACTCGGCGATGGTACGGAGTTGCTCTTTGTACCATTCGTGTCGAGTGCCGCCGGGCAACAGACTACGAAACATCGTCCGCTTTTGTTCGTCCGTGAGTTCTCTGGCATAAAACGATTGGGCTTCAGGAGAACGCATGTGCCAGCAAAAGACATTGACGATTCCTTCGTCGTAGGCTTTGACTGCATAGTCAAGTGAGCGGGCTTCCTGACGTTCTGCCGCTCGGCGCACTTCATCACGATTGGGAGCATCGGGCAACGTTCCTTTGGCGATGTCCATGAAATCATGCCCCCAGACCGCCAGTTCTTTTCCCGTGAGCAATTTGATGTCGGTGGTATCTTGTTGCCTTGCTACGGCGACGTTGGGGTCTTGTTGTCCGACCAGCGTTTTGCCTTCGGCGGCAAGTTGCCGAAGATTGTAAAACAGAGCGGCAGTTTCTGGTGTGGCATTTTTGTCCACGAGTGTTTTTCGGACGGCATCGACTTGTTCGGCAATCAATGGTGTGCCGCAAAAACAGGTGATTAGGCAAACAATACAGAGTGTTCGTAAATGTCCAGACATCGAAAAATACGAGGTTAAAATGGCTAAACGGTTTTCTCTTCCCGAATTTGCTTGATGATCGCACTCAAATTACGTGTCATCGCATCCAACTGTTCCGTTGCCGATGCAGTGCGCTGGGCAGTGTCCAAATTGTTTCTCGCCACCGAGTCGATCTGTTCCAAGCCGGAACTGATACCCGATATGGCTTGACTTTGCGTCTTCGACATCGTCGCAATCGACGACACCTTCTCGGTCGATTTAGAAACCAACTCGGAAATCTGATTCAATGATTCCGATGTTTGATCCGCAATTTCCACTCCGCTCTGTATCTGCTTGTTGCTTCCTTCCAAGAGTGCCGCCGTTTCATGGGCGGACTTGGCACTTCGGGCAGCGAGGTTCCGCACCTCTTCGGCAACCACTGCAAAACCCTTGCCGTGTTGCCCCGCTCGTGCCGCTTCGACTGCCGCATTGAGTGCCAACAGATTCGTCTGAAACGCAATGCTCTCAATCGTCTTGATGACATCCTGCGTACTTGCCGACGTTTTGCTGATTTCCTGCATCGACTCAATCATCTTCGACATCCGCGATTGTCCTTCGGTGGCAGCCGTCGTCGCTTCGCTGGTGAAACGATTCGCCTCTTCGGCATCCCGAACGCTCGTTTGCATCTGCTCATTCATCTTTTGGATTTCGCTGATCATCGACTGGAGATGCTGCGTCTGTTCGCTTGCACCGGAGGAAAGCGCACCGGCATCCGACGCAATCGCTCCGACACCGGCGGCGGTCTGTTGCACTACGTTGTCCAGTTCCTTGGCAATTTTCAGAATATGTTCACGAGCAGAAACGTCTTGGAGAATTTCCATCATACCGATTTTTTTCCCGCCGATAGCGGTAATGTGATCGCAGAAAATTTCCCAGTCAACCCGGTTGAAATTTTCCAATGAAACCTTCTGTGCGCTTCTTTCAAGCAGATGAAGCGATTGTCGGTCTGCCCCGACGGTTCGTTTCCAAGTCTGTTCCCAATCCTGTCCGAGGACGGATTCTTCCGACTGAACGTTCAGCAACTTTGCCGCCGCCCGATTGACCAACGTGATTTTGTGTTGACCATCCACGACGGAAATCGGTGTCGGTGATGTATCCAAAATCTGCTGATACCAATGGTCTTTGGCAATAATCGAATGATTGACCCTGCTCGCAAAAAAGATGCCGATGACACCGGAAATGACCAACACGATGATCCCGGAAATGATTGCTGTTGTAAACATTTGGCTTTGCGCCTTCTGCATGTTGCTTTTGAGGAACGTGATGTTTGCCGCCGATGAGTCCACCAAATTCCCCTCACTTTTAACCAGTTCCGAGACAATATCGGCGTTACTTTTTTCCATCCAATCCTGCTGGTTTTTGAACAAATTGTCCATCGTGTTTCGCATCACTTGTGCTTCCTGTGCCGCGTTATTGCTGACTTCCATCACTTTCGATTTTTCAACGACGACGATGACCGTCCACGGCACTGCGATACTTCCTATCGTGACAGGCACATGGATTTTGAGCGTTTCTTCACCCGGCTTGATCGCAAAGGTTGTGTCATAATAAAAAGCAGGCGTGCCTTCTTCGAGCAATTTCATAAGTTTTGCATTTTCTTCGCCGAGGACATCTGTAATCGATTTGGTCACGTACTCCGTATTCGGATGAGCGGCAACGAGACCATCCGGGGCAACGAAAATAGCGTAACCCGTTTCGAGCGGCTTTGTCTCTTTGATCAGGTCGGCAAAAGAATAAAGATTGATGTCGAGTCCGACGACACCGAGAATGTTTTTCTTCGTGGTGCCGTCTGGAAAAGTTTGGGTGAAACTGACCGGCGACGCAAGTCCCATCACCCAATATCCTTCGTCATCGTAGGGCGGATCGACGTAGTCTTCGCCTTGTTCATACGGGACAAGAAAATAGGTCTCCTCCAAAAAAGATTTGCAGTAATCGTGAACGATCACCATTCCTTCCGGCGTTTTGACTCGGTGGAACCAAGGGGAGTAGCGACCGGTTTCTCTGGTGGTGGGTCGGGCATTTCGCTCTTCGGGAGTCATTTTTAGCGCATCTTCACCGCGTGGAATTTCCGGTTCTTTGGTTTCCTCATCGAGAGGAAGATCCGGGTGGTCCGCCAAGTATTTATGGTATGCGTCAATGTACTCTTGGTCTCTTCCGTCGAGGGCGTTTGCTCCCCAGACGTTCCATATTGCGAGCGCACCCGGCTGCGATTCGAGGACGTTATTGAGAATCATATCAAGTGCCCGACGGTCGGGAAGCGTTCCGGCAAGATCGCAGGAACGTTTGTACGCGCTGAGGGACTCGGACAGAGTACGTGATGATGTAACAAAGGTATCGACGAGTTGTTGGATTTGCGTACCGATTTGTTCGCCGACCGCACGAGCCTGATTTTCTCCCATATCGGAGGTTTTTTGCCCCATGTCTGCAATGAGTTTCCCGAAATCGGTTGCGATGGCGTTGCTGACCTGTTGTCCTTCCCTTTTTTGGGCTACGGCGGCACTTTCAAGCATTGTTTTTTGAGTTTCGAGCAACCCTGCCCACTGTTCCTTTTCGGTATCGCCGAACCCGGCGAGTTGTGTTTCAATTTCATCGACCATGGTGCCGATATTTCGCACCATGACACCGGTAACGGCAACGACGGTCAAAAAAGTGAGAGCGAGAATACCAACAATCAGACTTCGGCTAATATTCATGTCAAATTTACGGAGTACAGAAAACCCTAATTGGGGGGATATTTTACACGTTTTTTTGCCGTTTGTACAGTCCCGGTCGGTGCCACTCGGCATCTCTCTGCGAGTCAATTATCGTAACACCTCTTCCAACGTCTTCTGCGTATAATAACCGCGGATTACCTTCGGTTGCGTCGGATTTGCCGGATCAAAAATTGCAAGCACGGGAACCGCTTCCGGTCCGAGTTGCCGTAACAATGCCGTCGCTTCCCCCTGTCGAGTGCAGTCCGCCACCAAAGAAATGATCTGCTTCTTTTCCAGCAACGCCAATGTTGCGTCTGATTGCAACACCGTTGCTTCTAACCAGTGACAATTCATGCACCAGTCGGCAGTGAAATCGACAATCACGGTTTTGCCCGATGCGAGTGCCGACTCCAGTGCCGCATCGCTGTACGGTTTCCAATGCGGACTCTCGTGTCCGTAAATCCGCACGCGCATTGCCGACTCCAACGTGTAAGGATTCGGAATGCCCGGTAGTTTATACGAAAAGACCAACACCAACGCCAACACGACCGGCGAAATGATGTAATTCCGTTTTTTGATTCGACCGGCAAGTTGTTGCTCGCCGAACAACCAGCAGACGAACCAAAGCGCAAAGAGCAATACGACGGTCGGCAACACTTTTTCCACGGGAACGAAGTACAAAATCCACACGACCGCGAGGAGCAAGCAGAATCCCATCGTCTTCTTGAATGTTTCCATCCATTGTCCCGGCTTCGGCAGAAACCGTAGCCATTCAGGAAACGCCCCGAGCAGTAAATACGGCGATGCCATTCCAAGTCCGATGACGGCGTACATCAAAAAGACCTGCGGCATATTTCCTGCCCGGATTTGCATATCCGCCCAGTTGACGGCAGGACTCAAAAAGGGCGCACCGCAGGGAATTGCCAAAAGCGTCGTGATAATTCCTTTGAAAAATGCCCCCAATGCTCCTTCCTGACTTGTCAATTTGCCCGATGTTTTGCCCCCCAGTGCGCCCGGCACATTCAGCGTCCAGATGTCCATCAAACTCAACGCCATCACAAAGACGATGCATGCCATAATGATGCCGAACAGGTCGAACGTAAACAAAATGCTCAAACCGAGGCTCAAAAATGCCAGCAAAATAAACACGGAAAGCAATCCCAGCGAATACCAAATGTTCAGCATCAACGCTCGTGATCGGCTTTGTCCTGCCTGCTCGAAGAAGGAGAGAATTTTCAATCCGATGACCGGCAACACGCACGGCATAAAATTCAAAACGATGCCGCCGAGAAAGGCTAAACCCAGTGCCCACCAAAAATTGTCGACGTTGACGGTTTCCTGTACGTCGAATTTCCCTGTCTTCTCCGTGCCCTTTGTGTCTCCTTTGTGTTCTCCGTGGTTGAATCTTACCACAAACCGCTCGGCAATGGATTCGGCTTGTTTTAGTAGCGGTTTGGCATCGAGGTTGGAATCGAATTCGGCTTCAAACGGAATGGTCAACGGAACACACATTCCCCCTTCACCGGATTGGCAGACTAATCCATCGAATTTGCCCTTGACGGTTTTACCGGTGGGCAACTTTTCTTGGAACGTGAGAATCCATGTCACGGAATCATCATGTTCCTCGACATCCACGTCAAAGAACGGGGCATCGGTAACGACACGCGGAGCGATGGTGGGTCGGATTTCCTGTACCGTCAATTCCGACAATTCAAATTTGAACGTCGAGCGAGTCGTGCCCCCTTCCGGCTGGGTAGCGGAGTAGAGATGCCAGTTCGGTGTAATTTCGGCTTGAATGACGAGATACTGTTCGTTGAATCGACACGTCAGCGTAACGTAATCTTTCGGCGCTTGCAGGGTGGTGCCGACGAAACCGAAATCGTCGTACAAGTCGCCGAGTTGTTGTGCCGCCAGGAATGGACTGAATAACCAACAGAGGACGATGAAAAAAAATGGTCGGGACATCGTGATAACTGGGAAAAAAGCGGTATTTATCCTAGTCTTGATGCGTGGTTTTGTCAATCCGGCATTTTTGAATGCGCCGCTCATCGTTTCCTGCCACAACGAGGTGCAGGTGGGTTCGTCTTCCGACTTTTTATCGTATTCAAAAGAGCTTCGTTTCGTCGCATCATCGGCGATTCCCACATCTGTTTGAACAAATCAGGATAATTTCCCTACATTTTGAGCAACACGCCGCTGACGATTTTCGTCAATTTCGGTTCTGCGGCATTGGCGGTGGCAATGATTTCCGCCACGTCTCCCGGCTTCAAGGCATCGGGAAGTGCCATGTCGGTAACAATCGACAAACCGAGAACCTTCATGCCGCAATGCACCGCCACGAGAACTTCCGGCACGGTGGACATCCCGACAACATCCGCTCCAATGCCCCGCAAAAACCGGTATTCCGCCCGGGTTTCCAGATTCGGACCTAACACTGCCACGTAAACGCCTTTGTGCGCCACGATATTCTCTTTCCGAGCAACTTCCAGTGCCAAGTCGATCAATTTGTGGTCATAAGGTTCGCACATGTCGGGAAATCTCGGACCGAGCCGATCATCGTTGATGCCGACCAGCGAATTGATGCCGAGCAAATTGATGTGATCCTCGATGACCATGATGTCTCCCCGCCGATACTGGGGATTCATTCCACCGCAGGCATTGGAGACGACGAGCATTTCTGCTCCGAGTGCTTTGAGAACGCGCACGGGAAAGGTGATCTGCTTGGAATCGTAACCTTCGTAAGCGTGAAATCGACCTTCCATTGCGGCTACCGGAATACCATTGAGGGTTCCGACAACGAGGTTGCCCGCATGAGTTTCGACGGTCGAGCGGGGAAAATGGGGAATCTCTTCGTAAGCAAATGTCGCTTCGGCTTGAATCTGTTTTGCCAAGTTACCGAGTCCGGTGCCGAGAACGATCCCGACCTTTGCGGTGCCTTGCCATTGGGTGCGGATAAACTGAAGCGATTCCTGTATTTGGTCGTAGATGTGTAGCATAGTACCTATTCTATACTTTCGACACCTATTTTGCAATGGGATTTATCTCTTTGAGTACTCGATCCGCAAATACGGCATAACATTGTTTGCATCAACAAGTTATGGCATTTTTGACATTTGGCGTGCGAGTTGACATCAAACGGAATAACGTGAAAACGAATCGCCTCTGCTTGACCATGATTGCCGAAGGGTGAACAAGCAAACATTT
>Ga0082212_10010971_pt1 | contig 11533 bp, 8 predicted proteins | sample TergutNt197P3_FD_71548 | JGI IMG/M metagenome (GOLD analysis project Ga0082212, IMG submission 71548) | Neocapritermes taracua P3 segment gut microbial communities from Petit-Saut dam, French Guiana - Nt197 P3 | ecosystem: Host-associated > Arthropoda: Insects > Digestive system > Gut ... | reverse complement strand
TCATCGGCAACTCCGATGCCAGCCGTCAGATTTCCTTTAACACAGTCATAATCAAAGCCTCCGATAGAAAATCCTGTCCGGATAGAGATTAAGTTTATCACATCTACGGCGGTTGATATTTGGTACAAATCCAACCCTTTTAACGCCCTTCGACAGAGCGCTTCTGCCGATGGACGGTAACGGCTGGGGTCTTTCCCCGTGTTTTTATATGCCTGACGTGTAGCGGCAATTTCGGGTTGATTTTTCACCGTTTCCGGCGTATAAGACCGTTTGAGCGTAGCAATTTCGTCTTCTATCGCGCTCCACAACGCCTCATTGTGAGGTTCGTTTCGGATGTCGCAACAAAACACGCCCAATGCCAAATCAGGGCAGCATTGTTTTAATTCGGGGGTGATGGTGATGATATGTTTCATCGCAGTAAAATATCTTTTCATTCGTTCAGCGTTCTCCGGTTTAAACCACAAACCTCATCGTAAATATTGTTCCTTCTCCGATTTCCGAAGCGACAGAAATAGTGCCGTTATGCTCTTCTACGATGGTTTTCACCATCGGAAGTCCCAAACCCATTCCGGACGATCGGGTGGTGAATGTTGGCACAAAAATACGATGAATTGCCTCTTTTGGAATGCCGTGTCCGTTATCTTGTACGTTAATAACCAATAACTTGTCATGTTTTGACGCGGTGATGGTTATTATCCCTGTTTTCTGTTCTCCGAAAGATTCAACAGCGTTTTTAATCAAATTATTGAACACGCGCAACAATAAATGTTGGTCGGCTTTCATATAAAGCCCCTCAAAGCCCGAAATATGGAATTTAACCGCCGAATTATTGTGAATTTCAATGGCAGCGGAGATGATTTGTTTCAGTTCGATGACCTCAAAATGCGGCGTTGGCGTTTTTGCAAAGTAGGAAAACTCGTTAGCGATGTACGATAGCGCGTCAATTTGTTGAATAATGGTGTTGCAAAAGCGTTCCACTTGCTCTTGCGTAGGTTTGGAGTTTTGATTCCATGTGCGTTGCAGATGTTGAACGGTCAGTCGCATGGGCGTGAGCGGATTTTTAATCTCGTGGGCGACCTGTTGCGCCATATCGCGCCAGCCACATTCGCGCTCAGACGCCGCCAATTGCTGCGCCGAAGCGTCCAACTCGTCTATCATTAGATTATATTCTTTCACCATTTTTGCAAATTCGTCGTTGCTGTTCCACGTTATTTTTTTATTTTTTCCGCCGATGCATATTTTTCCGAAATAAGATGTCAGCAATCGAATAGGTCTCGTAATTTGGTTGGAAAGATAGAGCAAAATAAGCAGAAACACCAGAAAAACAACGATATAGAGATTGATAAACGTTGAAACAAATGATTCTAATTCGTGTTCATGCTGTCCCGAAGATGAAAAATGGGCGACATTCAGAACTGCAACAGGATTACCAAAATCGTCGTAAACTGCTGAATATGAGGAGAAAAACTTTTTGCGCCCAATCGTTTCCTTTTGCGTAACGGAATGTTCTTGTTTGTTGGTAAATGCCGACAAAATGTGATAATCCATCAGCGACGAAAGAAATCCGTTGTCGAAAACAAAGGGATTGGAAGTGGCATACAGGTTGCCCTGAGCGGTATAAAGGTTTATTTCGGAATAAAAAACGGCTGAAAGTTCGCGCAAAAGTTGGTCGGCGCTTTTTTTATCAAAATCGAGCAGATGTGGAATATTTTTATTGGAATTATATAAAATATTTGTCAGCGATCTGGTTTTTTGGTTCAGATTGTCCTCATTTTTCCGCTCGTTCAAAATATTCACAAACAGCAACGCCGTGATTCCGATGACAGTAAACGCCACCGAAAGCACCAGAAAAATCGCATGTTGCAATTTGTCGCGCAGCCGTGAACGGGAAACTTTAATGCCCGCATCAAAAAAGAAACTGACAGCGTAAAAAAGAAGAAAATAAACCACCAGCAAATAGGTGAACGGCGACAAAATTTGCGTAAAAGTTTTATGTTGACGACTTATTATCAGTGTTTTACCATCGCTCATTCGGAAACGGAGATTGTTCCAATTGCGATATTTATAGAAAACATGCGACTTATCGGACGTCCACTCATCGAAAGGTTTCAGTGTCAGCGGATAGTTTGCCTCTCCAAAAGAGTAAATCAGGCTGCTCGAATCGTAAATGGCGTAACTGTAACGAGAGGCGTCAATCACATTCAACGGATACTGTTCATCCAAAAAATCGGGATGATCGCCCTCGCTGTAATGCTGCAAAGGCGACAGTACAATGAAAAAAATCGGCAACGGCTGATTGTTTTTCGCGGCTTTCGGCTGGATAATTCCGATGTAAGTATAAGAATAATGGTCGTTTGTAAAAAAATAAAGATTCGGCGACAAAGTCGGCTCGCCCGCTTCCGTTATTCGGTTGTAAAAATAGTCGAAACACGTCTCTCCTTCTTCATTTTGCCCTACATACAAAATATCTTTCGCCGTGCAGATGTTAATTTCGGCGTGATAATCGTACCAACTTTTGCTTAAATACTCATTTACAATATGGTTACAAATAATTTTGTCATACTCAACCGGCATGGTGTCGTTAAAATTCCGCAAAAATCCCTGTACGTCCTTGTCTTGCAAGATTTTTTCAGACAAATTTTGAAAGAAAAATTCACGGTCTTCCTTCCTACCCTGCTCCGAGAAACGTTCTGCCAAGAAAAAACGATTTTTTTCTTCGGTTTTATCGGAAAAATACTCCAACAACGCCGCCGAAAGCAGCGAAAAGAATATCAAATTATAGAACAAAAATCGAAGATGCAACTTGTTATCATAATACAATATGAACACGGGAACAAGCAGCCACAGCAGACAAAGCAGCGACACAAACACATTAAAACCGCAAACAACGGCTATTATAACGGTTATCGCCAAACTCCATCCGCTCAAAAACAACAATCGTTTCATCGAAGGCAACCACAGTTTTTTTACCAAAATCAAATGGAAAAACAGCAACGCCAGCGAGCAATATAAAACGGAAATGATGTGTAATATGGAATAAATGTTGATTCGGAAAAGGAACGAAAGGTCGGTAAAAATGGCGGCATTCATTATCAAAACTTCGTTTGCCTTAAATAAAACATAAAACAACGCCCCTGAAATTACCGGATATAAAACGAACAGCCTCGATTCTTTGCGTTGAAAAGTAAAGGAATGATAGATGAAATACCCCGTCAATGCCAACGCAACGGAGATGAAAAATGTTTGCCCCGAAGATGAAAAAATCCGGTTGTAAGCAAAATAATGCGGCGAAAAGAAAGAATGGTTGAAAATAACATCAGGAAAACGGAAAAGCAACATCGCCGCTGTTACCGCCACCACCGCAAAGACAAATCCGAATAACAGTATTTTTTTACGTTTTATACGTTGATAATAAAAAAGATACGTTTGATAAATAGAAAAAATAACGCACAAATAAAACAGTAAAAACAGCGCAAAAGCAACACGATAACTCCACCCCTTGAAAACCATTTTTGGCGGAAAAACAACGCTGAATAAAAAAGTACCATCTTTGGAATGAACGCCGTGCCGGTCTTCCGAACACGACATCAAACTTCCGCGCGGCAACTGCAAAAACTCCGAAAAATGATCGTCGAAATAGATATTTTCTATCGGATAATGGTAATAAACAGGTATCAACGCCACAAAAATACTGTCGCCCTCATCTAAAACGAGCGGATAAAAAGTCCCGTTTTTCAACTCTACCAAAGTCTGGTTCAAATCGTCAACCGCAGAGAGCAAAAAAGGAACAGGTTCACGGTTATTGCTCCAATATACCAGCGTATCAAGGTGATAACACAGATAAGTAATGGCGCGTTGTTCAAGGTCATTCGGCACATCTTTTCTTGATGACAACGCTTGCAACGTCGTTACGGCGTCGGTTTCAGCCTTGTGAAACAGTTTATTAGCGCGTTTGGTCAACAAATGTGGATTCGCAAATGCAAAAAAGAGATAAACGCACACCACCAGCGCCGCCGCCACTAATGCCGCTATACCCCAGTAAATACTTAATCGTTTTTTTGTCAGCTTCATTTTATCCGATTTTTTTCGACGGCAAAGATACGTTATTTGGGTGAAATTTGTACTTTTGCAGCGTTAATTAAAAATATACGGAAATGAAAAAACTTTTTATCATCGGAATTTTTATGATAGTTGGCGTTTTACATGCGCAACAGCCCATCAGCAATAAAGGAAACAGAACTCAAACTTATCCGAATGTAACCGCCGTCGATCCTCAAATAGCGGATTTGGTAGCGCAGGTTTCTATGGAAAATTTGGAAAACAGCATTCGCTGGATGCAGCAATTTATACGCAATGCCTGCTCGCCGGAAGCATTGACAACACAAAATTGGTTAATCAATCAATTTGAAGATTTCGGTTTAGATGTTTATGTCCATTATTTTCCGGCTACTTCCACTGGTTTCGGTCTTTGTACAGTCGGCGACACCCTTGACGCCGGTAATGTGGTGGCAATTCAATGGGGAACGGAGTTGCCGGATGAGTTTATTGTAGTTTCATCTCATTACGACCATCCGGACGGACCCGGAGCCGATGATAATGCTTCCGGAACGGCGGGCGTTTTGGAAATTGCCCGTATTTTGAGCCAACATCAATTCAAACGCTCTATTATCTACGTTCCTTTTAATGGAGAAGAACTTTGGATGGTGGGCAGTATGCCGTTTGTGCAAAAATGCGCTATGGAAGATATGAAAATTTTGGGATGTTTTAATTTGGACATGATTGGATTTTTCCCTGAAGGCATCGGTGATTTGACCATGTATTCCGGTTCTTCAAAAATTTCAGACCGTTTATGGGAATATTATCAAACCGTTGCTAATCTTTATGTTACCGACATTCCAACACTTCGTTTTACGGAAGGCGACTGTTATGGCGGCGACCACGTACCGTTTAATGTTTACGAATATCCTGCTTTATATATTGGCGATGTTGAATATTTTTATTTACATCCTTGTTATCACAGACCTTGTGATACGATTGGAAGTGGTGTAAACAGTTTTCCTTTGGCACAGGGATTTGTTAGAGCAACTTTGGCATCTACCGTTGAACTGGCAAACGGTTGGTTACCGCCGCAAAATTTCAGCGCTGTTCCTGCCGATTCAAAAATTACCGTTAGTTGGGATGCCGCACCGGAAACATCGAGTTATAAATTATTCAAAAACAATATTTTACTTACAGAAACCACTGAAACATCTTACATTGATACCGATGTGGTGAACGGAACGGAATATATGTACTACGTGAAAGGAATCCATGCCGGAACCGGAGAAGAAAGCCCCGAATCGAACCGAGACAGTATTGCCGCTTCGTTACCTTTGGAATTGCCTTATTTTACTGATTTTGAAGAAAATACAGACGGTTGGAGATTAAGCGCTGACTGGACACAGACAACAACGGAACACTATTCTGGAAACAGTTCTCTTACTTCCGGTTATGTTACTCAAAATTATTTTTCCACAGTTGAACTATGCTGGTTTTCCATCCCCGATACTGTTACCAATATTTCACTCAGTTTTTACATTAAAGGGAAAATGACGGGCATGTGGGATTTAATAGGTCAGTGGGGAGAATCCGAATCCAATGGTTTTATAGAAGTTTCTACCGATAGAAAACATTGGGATAAACTGATGAAAATATCAGGATCGCTTAACAGTTGGAATTCTTGTCAATTTTCTTTGAACAAATATATTGGAGAACCTTTTGTGCAGATTAGGATTCGTGTAGAATCTTCAGGAGATGACTACGTTCATTATCAGAGTAGATTATTTTTTGACGATGTAAAAATTGACTATAGCATTCCTGCAAAACCTGCTCCTGAAAACTTACAAATCTTATCATATTCCGATTATCCCAACTCTGTTCTGTTAGGCTGGGATAAACCCGAAATTCCCGTAAAAGGATACAATATGTATAAAAATAACACAAAAATCAACACCTCGCTCATTAGCAATCTATATTATAGAGATAGCGATGAATCAGGCATATTGCCTAATGACTGTTACCACGTAACCGCCGTCTATCTTGACATGGAAAGCGGATTTTCCAACGAAACCTGCATCAGCGTTGGCATTAAGGAAATTATCCCGTTTTCCGGCGTTAAAATCATTCCCAATCCTTCCAACGGAAAAGTTAGCATTGAAACCGGATTATCAACCGCTTGTCATCTTTCCATTTTTACCGTGCAAGGGATAAAAGTATTTGAAAAAGAATCATTTACAGACGGAATGTTAGACCTCTCACACCTTCCGAAAGGCGTCTATATTTTGAAAATCACCACCAAAGACGACAGCGTAGCAAAGAAAATTGTGCTGCGATAATTATGAAAAACACATTAAAAATATACGGAAATGAAAAAACTTTTTATCATCGGATTTTTTATGATAGTTGGCGTTTTACATGCGCAACAGCCTATCAGCAATAAAGGAAACAGAACTCAAACCTATCCGAATGTAACCGCCGCCGATCCTGCAATAGCGGATTTGGTTGAGCAGGTTTCTATGGAAAATTTGGAAAGCGACATTCGCTGGATGCAGCAGTTTAGACGTAATGCCTGCTCGCCGGAAGCATTAGAAACGCAAAATTGGTTAGTTGACCGGTTCGAATATTTTGGTTTAGATGTTTATGTACAGCATTTTCTTTCTCTTTCCAACTTCCATTCAGGTTGTACAGTTGGCGACACCCTTGACGCCGGTAATGTAGTAGCAATTCAATGGGGAGCAGAGTTGCCGGATGAGTTTATAGTGGTTTCATCTCATTACGACCACCCATCGGGTCCCGGAGCCGATGATAATGCTTCCGGAACGGCAGGCGTTTTGGAAATTGCCCGTATTTTAAGCCAACACTCATTCAAACGCTCCATTATCTACGTTCCTTTTAATGGAGAAGAACTTTATATGGTGGGCAGTATGCCGTTTGTGCAAAAATGCGCTACGGAAAATATGAATATTTTGGGATGTTTTAACTTGGACATGATTGGATTTTTCCCTGAAACCATCACGCCTTTGACCATGTGTTCCGGTTCTTCAAAAATTTCAGACCGTTTATGGAAATATTATCAAACCGTTGCTAATCTTTATGTTACCGATATTAAAACATTTCGTTTTACGATAGGCGATACTGGTGGCGCCGACATCACGCCATTTCATGTTTACGAATATCCTGCTTTATATATTGGCGATATTGAATATAGCAATCCTTGCTACCATAAACCCTGCGATACAATTGGAAATGGTGTAAACAGTTTTCCCTTGGCGCAAGGATTTGTTAAAGCAACTTTGGCATCTACGGTTGAGTTGGCAAACGGATGGTTACCGCCGCAAAATCTCAGCGCTGTTCCTGCCGATTCAAAAATTACCGTCAGTTGGGATGCTGCGCCGGAAACATCAATCTATAAATTATTCAAAAACAATGTTTTACTTACAGAAACCGCTGAAACATCTTACATTGATACCGATGTTGTAAACGGAACGGAATATATGTACTACGTGAAAGGCGTCCATGCCGGAACCGGAGAAGAAAGTCCCGAATCAAACCGAGACAGTATTGCCGCTTCGCCGCCATTAGCATTACCTTATTTTACTGATTTTAAGGAAATTACAAACGAATGGAGATTAAGCGCAAATTGGACGCAAACAACATCTGACTATTATTCGGGAAACAGTTCCCTTACTTCCGACTATGTTGCTCAAAATCATTTTTCTACAGTTGAACTATGCTGGTTTTCCATTCCCGACACTGTTACCAATATTTCGCTCAGTTTTTGCTTAAAAGGGAGTCTGATAGGTTGGTGGATAGGTCTGTGGGGTGAATCCGAATGTAATGGTTTTATAGAGGTTTCCTCCGATAGAAAACATTGGGATAAGTTGATGAAAATATCGGGAAATCTTGGCGGTTGGAATTTTTGTCAATTTTCTTTGAACAAATATATTGGAGAACCGTTTGTTCAGATGAGAATTAGTGTGGCATCTTCCGGAAGAGACGGAGGAAGTGTTGGCAGGTTGTTTTTAGATGATGTAAATATTGATTTTTGCGATCCGCCGATGCCCGTTCCCGGAAATCTGAAAATAGTGGCATATATGGGAAATCCAAAAGATGCCAAATTGTCATGGGACAACGCAATGCCCGCTATGGGGTATAATATCTACAGAAATCATCTGAAAATCAACACATCCCTTGTTACGGAAAAATTTTACGTTGATAATGATTCTCCTTCTCCAAACGACTGCTACCAAGTAACCGCCGTTTATTCTTCCGATGTTGAAAGCGGATTTTCCAACGAAGCCTGCATCAGCGTCGGCATTAAAGAAATTATCCCGTTTTCCGGCGTTAAAATCATTCCCAATCCTTCCAACGGAAAAGTCAGCATCGAAACCGGATTATCAACCGCCTGTCATCTTTCCATTTTCACCGTGCAAGGGATAAAAGTATTTGAAAAAGAATCATTTACAGACGGAATGTTAGACCTCTCACACCTTCCGAAAGGCGTCTATATTTTGAAAATCACCACCAAAGACGATAGCGTAGCAAAGAAAATTGTGCTGCGGTAATTATGAAAAATGCATTAAAATCCCACAAAATTTTCATTTTTTTTGGATAAGGTGTTAATGGTTAGTTGTTAATAATAAGTTATTGATTGTTAATGACTTATATTGTTTTCGTATTGATGTTAAAATCAAATAGTTAGAAATATTATAAGTCCGAAGATTTTACTGTATTTTTGCAACATGAAAGAGCCGAGAATAGTACGTGGAAAGTTATATCAATTTACTGCTTATTGAAAGGGCGTAATCAATGGATATTATAACGATTACGCCCTTTCAGTGCTTGAAAAGAATTATTAAGGAACGACTAAGTAGGGGTGGGTTAGTGGAAAGAAAATAACTCTCCACTCTCCACCTGACTTCGGCGCTTTCCAAGTCCACAGACCATTTCAAACGGTTGATAACCAATATAATGGGACATGAAAAGATTTAATAATTTGTGGTGAATATCTTTGGAGGGATGTTTAAGGAAAATTGTAAATGGAATTAATTCAATATTAATACATTTGACAACTGACATGGGTATTCGAAATCAGATTCATTAAACGTTACTAAAAAATTTATATTTAATGTATCATCCAATATCATCAATCGCAAAATCTCATCTACGAGGCTAATGGAAGTATGGTGAGAAATATTCAAATCGAAAACGTTTTGTAATGCTTTTACCTTGTAGTTTTCATCTGAAATTTTTCTAATGTTTGGCTTTAATAAAAATCGTTGAAATGCGAAAAGATTTTCCTTACGTCTTGCCAATCTGGTATTCACAAATTCATACAAAGTAGGCCATGGAATAACAATTTCGTTATTTTCCAAACTATCAACAATTTCTGTCGCTTTCAAATAGTTTTCGTCCTTTGGCGTATATAACGCAATCCAAAATCCAGAGTCAACTAATATTTTCGATTTTCCCATAATCAGAAAGCTTCATCTTCTTGATTTCCGGCATATAGGTTCGAATAACCATTCCATGGAGGAGTTTTCCTACTGCCAAAAAGGAAACGTCCTTTTACTTTTGTACTAGGTTCATCGTCATCCCTCCAAATGGCGTATATTCTATCTGAAGAAACCGAGATGACTTCTTTCAATTCCTGTTTCAATTGCATAATTAAATCATCCGATGTCAGTGCTTCTTCACTTTCGTAGATAAAATATGCAGAACCATCTCCACATTCTATAGCTTTATGATTATCCAAAAACGTAAATAGGACGGAATAATTTCCTTTTAACCCCAAATCATAAGTGATCCAAATTGATTTCTTTTTAGTTGCCATATATTTCATTTATAATTTATTTATTGCCGCAAAATTACGATTTTTTATCAAATTCGATTTCACTATAATCTACACTTTGTATGTAATTGGGTTACGTTTAATAATTTGTGGTGAATATCTTTGGATGGATGTTTAAGGAAAATTTCATTACCTTTGCAGTTTCAAATTAATACACGTTTAAATGAAAACTTTTTGTGTCTCTTATGACTTAATCAGTAAGATTAAGGACTATGATAGTGTGAATGAAATATTAGAAAATCTGAAAGGAGAACACATTCAAGGAAGTGTTTGGCTTCTCAGATTAGATGATAAATATACTTGCAAATCTTTATTGAACGAGATATTGAAATATGTGAACGAATACGATATCGATTTATATGTTGCGCAAATCATCCAACATTCACGTCATAAATCTAAAAACGATTTATGATCTTTTTCCTTTTTCCATAATATTCGCAGAAGTTAAAATTCTCATCAAATCCACAAGAAAATGTTTCGTCATTTTCAGCTTTCTTGAGCCATTCATAATATTTTTCGAGTTGCTTATAAGCAGCAGGATAATAACCTACCCTGAATCGGGCAGGATTTTTAAGACAACATATCCACCTTTCGAAAATATCAAGTTTTCTTTGTGTTAATTCGAACTCTAATGGCTTGATAGTATCATCATACAATATTACACCATCTTGTTTTATGGTTCTTCGCACCATAGGTTGTCCGTCTTGTTCGAAGGAGTCTTTTTCTATGGTAATGATTGTTTTTTGCATATTTAAATCAATTTATATATGACAATTTGCGTTTGGCAATGAGATTGACAATTGACCAAATACTGGCAATACTTTTCAGTAAATGCTGAGATTGTGGGAGATGGTAAGTTTCTCAATACTTCGAACGCTTCTTTGAATATGTGTGTTGCGAGCGAATAAGTTCCATCGGAATTATTCTGATAAAGAACATAGCAGTGGTCGTCCTCTGCAATGTGGCAGACTCCTCCATATTCATCTTTTAACGTTGCTATCGGACAGACAATACTTCCACCCTTGGATAATCTGATTTTCGACGTTGCTTTTGTTTGTTTATACATAACAATTTGTGTTTATCACATCAACTCAATATTAAACCCCGAAATAGGCTGAACTGTAATCAGAAAAAATACCACCCCGAAAAATTTTCGGGGGTGGTTGGTTGTTTGGTGCAAAAATTGTTGTATCTTTGCACGTGGAAAAATCACCTCAATTTGAGGTGGTAAAAACGAGAATATCGTAAACGGAAATTTTTCTTTTTCTAAGCGTCCCTCATTAAAGATACGTTATATACTCAATAGAATTTCTGAATGATATAGCAAGATGTATCATATTCTTCGTTTATTTTTCTCGTTAATATGTAACCAATAGGGTGAGCTATAAATTAGTTGAAATGTAATCAGAGAAAAATAATTTTAGGTTATTTTTACTCCTAACCTATTGAATGTCAATTATTTTCATTATATTTGCATGGTAAAACTGTGGTGAATATTTGTGGGAGCAAATATAACCTGTGGTGAATATTAAAGCAGTTAAAGCGTTAGCAACCAAGTGGTTAACAATGGGGGACGCCGAAGACAGGAAAACATCAGGTTTGGTACACATCAGCCAACTGCGCGAAGGCTTCGTAAAAGACCCT
>Ga0082212_10010970_pt1 | contig 11533 bp, 13 predicted proteins | sample TergutNt197P3_FD_71548 | JGI IMG/M metagenome (GOLD analysis project Ga0082212, IMG submission 71548) | Neocapritermes taracua P3 segment gut microbial communities from Petit-Saut dam, French Guiana - Nt197 P3 | ecosystem: Host-associated > Arthropoda: Insects > Digestive system > Gut ... | reverse complement strand
CACCCTTTATTAACACTCAAAAATTTGCAGGATGAAAATAACAACAATATTTTTGAAAAGATGGCGTTTTTACCATAGAATACCGCACGTTAGGCGTTCGGCATTTTGTTATTCATTTTTCTTTACTGTTATCCCTTTTTCAGGTGCATTCTCTTCAAATGTGTATTCTTCCAAAATTTCACTTAAACAAGAATATGTTCGATAATAGTTGAACCTTTTCACTTCAAAGGAACTAATGTGTAAAAATCCTAAATAATTTTCATAACCCGCTCCACAGTATCCCATTCCCAACGAGCCGGGATTGGTAGGTTGGGCAAATGAAAATATCAAATAAAAATCATTGCCAACTTTCTTTGAGGTTTTAAGTTGTATTGTATCAATATAAGTACCTCCAATAGTATTTCCGAAAACATCTTTTAAATCTTTCAAATTGTCGGTCAAATTAAAAGAAAATATTTCTATATCTTTGACATATAACAAAATAGAAGGTTTTGTTTTTTCAGAAGGTCTGTTTTTTTCTTCCAGTTCAACAGGTAGAAATGAATTGCTGTTGTTTGTTCTCCATTTCCACTGCAATAACTCGAAAGAGTTTGTTTCATTCGTAACAAAAATTTCTTTGTAATTTTCCAAATCACAACTATTTTCGCGAATACTGTCAGATATGTCTGTGGGTACATATAACGTTACTTTGCATATATTGAACCTGTCAGAGTAAGGTAAGGTTTCGGAACCAATCAATGGTAATTTTATTTTTCTATTATTGTAGTAATACCACCCTTTTAGACGATAAACAACATTTCCTCTGTATTCATATAAGCAAGACCCGTCTCTTTCCAAATACATAGTTATTGGATATTTGTCGGCAATGCTACCCTCCAGCAAATAATGATTATTCCTTTCAATTTTGGGTTCAAAGTACCAATTAGTTTGAGCAAATATGTTCAAACTCGTAAGCAAAAAAGTTAAAACTATAATATACGCTTTCATTTCTCTATTTCGTTAACTTGTCAAATCTCAATTTTCTCGTCTTTGTCCACCGCGCTGTCGCCCGCTGATGCCTAACGTCCAAGCGGCTTGGGGCAGGCGGGGCTTCCACTGCTGCTCGGACGGGTGCGAAACTTGCAAATTTGCACAAACTTTCAGGCGAATTACTGCCCCGCTTGCGCCAAACCGCCCGTTACCTGCTGTGGCTTGCTGTTTCCTTCTTCTGTCAGTTTCAACCGCTACTTTCATTTTTACTTTTCTCTATTTCACGACACATTGTCTTGAGCGGGTGCGTTGGCACGCAAGCGACTGCGATTATTCTTTTATCAACTTCTGCACCAATTCTCCGGATGCGGTTTGCATTTTTAGAAAATAGGTTCCACTCGACAAATGCGCAATGTCAATTATAATGTCAGATTGTAGATTTACGATTTTAGATTGTAATAATTGACCTGCAACATTATATATCTCAACGCTTTCAATTTTCAATTCTCCACTTTCAATTATTAAAACCTCTTTCACAGGGTTGGGATAAATTTTTATGCCTGCACTTTCAATGCTTGCTATTCCTGTTGTTCCTACCGTTACACCCTCTATCGGTATAAAGCCGGTGGTTGTGCCGCTGGTAACCGAAATACCGCTGTTGCTGCCCTGTTTTGCCCATACTGCCGTTGCCGCGGCGGGAAGTACCAAAATATCATTGCTTGTACCTGCCGTATAGGTGGTGTTTCCTGCCGCCTCGTCCCACGCCACCAGTACTACACTGTTTAGAGGAGGAAGCGTATATGTGCCATTGATGACATCCGTAGATGCTGTGCCGTAGGCAAATAGAATTCCGCCGCTGATGGTTAGCGTTGTTCCGCTGTAACTGTTGTTAATTGCATAGCCCCCTTCGGCAAGTATCGTGCCTCCGCTGATGGTTGCCTTTCCTGCTGAACTTTGGAATGCAATCGCATAGTTGCCGCCGCTTACCTGCACCGTGCCGCCGCTTACCTTAATGATATTAGCCATAATTCGACCATTTACCGTACCGCCGCTTACCTCTACTGTGCTTGTACCTAAGGCGCCGTAGATAGCATTTTCATTTTGGGAGGCACTTACCGTGCCGCCGCTTACCTTAAGGGTAACCGTTTCGCCGGCTGAGATAGCAGTTTCAGGTGCATTTTGTATGACGGAACCTCCTTCCGCCACTTCAAATGTACCGTTACCTGCCAAGATAAGCATTCTACTATCATACGATGTGCCCTCATACGCCGCTTTCCACAAGACGGTTACGCCTGCGTCAATGTTCAGACTTAAATACTTCGTTACGCCTGTAACGGTACCTGTAACGGTAACGGTGTTTCCGCTTACCGCGGCGGAGAGTGTGCCTGTGCCGCCGTGGTCAAAAGTTACAATAGTTGTTACTAACTGCACTGCGGTCTCTGCATACGCGCCGCTTGCGCTCAAGCCTAAAAAGGCGAGCATTACTAAAAATGTTCTTAACTGTTTCATAATGTTTTTTTGTTTTAAAAAATTAATACTCATTTTTATTTAATTTAAAGTTTATATTTTGTTTAATTATTCCCAAATTGTCAATATTCCTTGCTTTTGCGTGGTCGCTGCCCCGCCATTGCAGGTAACTCTTAAATATGCGAACATCCTCTTTCCGCCCTCACTCCACATCCACCAACTCTACCTCAAACAACAAGGGGGAATAGGGCGGAATGCGTCCCGCACTATTTTCCCCGTAAGCCAAATGAGATGGAATCAAAAGCAAGGCTTTTCCGCCTTTTTTCATCAAGGCAATGCCTTCGTCCCAACCTTTTATTACGCGTCCCTCGCCCAAACGAAACGAAAAAGGCTCGCCTCTATCAATGGAAGAATCAAAAACGGTTCCGTCCAACAACCTGCCGGTATAATGTACCATTACTTGTTTTCCGTTGGCAGCATTGCTTCCTTTGCCCGCTTGGGTTTCGATGTAGTACAATCCGCTTGCTTGGGGCGATGCGGTTAAATTGTTCTCTATCAAATAAGCATCAATTGCTTGCCTTTCCGCTTCCAATCGTGCATCCACCGCCGTCTGTTTGTATTGTTCCAGACTTTGAATTGCATCAATTCGGATGGTGAACCAAAGCATCATATCATCGTTTTTTACAAAGGCAGGAATTTGTCCGTAATTGTAAACCTCAAAATATTTCTTGGCATTGATGATAAATTCCGCCGAATCGCCCTCGTGCATGAGAGATAATGCTTCATAAATATCTCCCTTAAAACGAGAGGCTTGCATCATAACCGGAATTTGCTTGGAAGCGGCAACAATGGAATCTTTTTCCGTCCGTATGCTCATTTCCAAAAAAATCACCTCATCGTTTGCAGGTGCATGACGGGTTGGATTTTCCGTGTGAAAACGATAATACAACCCGTTCCCTGTCTTCTTAAACCCTTTGTATTTATTGCCACAAGCAACCACTAACAAACATCCCGCAAAAAGGAATGCTATTTTACGTATATTCATAAAATATTGTTTTTATGGATTTTACTCAGCCGCTGCTACATCGGAAACTTTCAGCAATTCCACCTCAAAAACAAGCGGAGTATAGGGAGGAATCATATCGCCTACCGCTCTTTCTCCATACGCCAACGCCGAGGGAAGAACCAAAGTCGCCTTTCCGCCTTCTTTCATCAACAGGATTCCTTCGATGAAACCGGGAATCATTCCGCCGCCCAACACAAACTCAATCGGTTCGCCGCGTTCTACGGAAGAGTCAAATACGGTTCCATCCAGCAATTTGCCGGTGTAATGCACACTAACCTGTTTGCCGTTTTCTGCTTTTGCACCATTTCCTTTCAGCATTTCAACATAGTACAATCCGCTTGCCGTAGGCTTTACGGTAATTTTTTGTTCCGCAATGTAACTTGCCAAAGCGGCTGCTTCCGCCGCTTTGCTTTCTGCAAGCATTGCCTCGTACTCTTGCCTTTTGATTGCCATTTCCTGTTCAAACTCTTCCGGCGTTTTCACTTCATTCAATTTGATTCTGAAATGCAACACATCTTCCGGTTTCACAGAAGGCGGCAATCCGCCCGTCATTTTCAAGAAAAAGGAATCGGCTTGGATGTAAAACTCTCCTTCTTCCCCTTCTTTCAACAACGAATAGGCTTCGTAAACGTCTCCTTCAAAAACAGACGGCATCAAAATATCCGTCATTTCCCGCATTGGAAAAGTAAGCGTTGAGTCAAAATCGGCATCAAACGATACTTCCAAATACAAATAATCATCGATTTGAGGGATTTTTCCCTCAGGATTTTTGGTGGTAATTTTGTAATACAAACCAGTACTGGTTTTGGTAAAGCCCTTAAATTTCTTTTCGCCGCAAGCAGCAAAAACAAGGACAACAGCGCAGATAGCAAATGCTATGAATGACAATCTCTTCATTTCTTTTTGTGATTTAAATTTATACTCTGATTTATTTTATATTTATTTAATTTTCAATTAATTTTGACTAATTCTATTTCGCATATCAAGACCGACAAGGCGGGAATTTCTACTCCATCGCCCGAAATTCCATACGCCAAATAGGATGGAATAATGGCACGGGATTTTTCGCCTTCCCGCATCAATTTCAACAGTTCGTGCAAACCCACGGGGTCGTCGGAACGATTGATTACAAACTCTTTAACTCCATCTACATTTTCGTTATATACTTCCGTTCCGTCTTGCAAATAGATTTTTCCTTTTATCGTTACTCTATCTTTTGTTTTGGGGAAATTTCCCGCTGTTTTGTTCAAAACCTCGTAGAAAAAACCCGAAGAATCTTGCAACAAATTCCAATTGTATCGCTTGGCAATCAGAGCAATATCGGCATGTTCTCTACGGACAATTTCCTGATTGAGCGATACTTTTTCTTCTTCAAACGTTCCAACAATTGTTTGGCTTTTCTGTATGGCATTGTCGCCGCAAGATGCAAACAACAGCACTGTTTCTGCCGAAAAAAGAAGAAAAAATAAATACCCCAATCTCATCATGCCGTCAATTCTGTTTTGTGTTTTTGCAATAACGCTTTAAAATCTCGTATAGTATCGTTCATACTCGCATAAGAATTGCCTCCGCTCGCATTTTTGTGTCCGCCGCCATTGAAGTACTGCCGAGCAAAATAATTCACATCAAAATCGCCTTTTGAGCGAAACGAGGCACGAATCCGATTGTCTCTTTCCGTAAAAAGTGCCGTAAAGCGAATGCCGCTTATGGACAAGCCGTAATTCACAATCCCTTCAGTATCACCTTGTTTATAATCAAACTTTGCCAAATCTTCCTTTGTTAAATAAATATAAGATGCAGCAAAATCGGGTAAAGTAACCAACCGTTCCGCAAGGCAAAATCCCAGCAATCGGATTCGGCTTTCGGAGAAATTATCGTATATTCGTTGATGAATTTTCCCACCGTCAATGCCCAGATGTATCAATTCGCCCAAAACATCGTAGGTGGATTGATTGTTGCAAGAATAACTCAAAGAGCCTGTGTCAATGATAATTCCAACGTACAAACAGGCTGCCATTTCTTTGGTAATGTTTTCTTTTTCATTTAAAAGGTGTGCCAAAAAATGATACATCAACTCGCAGGTGGAAGATGTTTTGTCCGTTACCGAATAGACAATATCAAAATAGGGCGAAGGGTCTATGTGATGGTCAATCAATATTTTCAGCTGTTTTGCCTGTTCAAAATACTCCTGCAAAATGCCCACCCGTTCAAATGTATTAAAATCCAAACAAAAAATCATATCTGCCGCATCAATTTCCGCCTTACATTGTTCCAACTGTTGTGTTGCAACGAGAATTTTATCAATTTGCGGCTTCCAATCCAAAAAATAAGGCAGCTCATTGGGCGAAAGTACGGAAACTTTATGCCCTTTTGCCTGCAAAAATAATGCTAACGCCAATGCCGAGCCAATGGCATCACCATCAGGGTTATAATGCACTGCAACAACTACTTTCTTTGGAGTAGCCAGCCTGTCCGTAATGCGAAGAATGTCTTTTTTATCCAAATTTATCCAATAATTAAACTGTGCTACAAAGATACAATTTTTTTTTCAATTTTCCACTCATCACCCATTTTTTTTATCAAAATCCGCATCCCATTTTGCACTTGTTTATAGTCCAACAGTTTATTTTCCGTATAAATAATAAGCAGATCCAATTGCACGGATTGTTCTTGAAAAAGACTGTAAATCAGATGTTTCTCCAATCGGTAAGTTTCTCGTATCAAGCGTTTAATCCGATTTCGGTTGGCGGCAAGTTTAAATTTCTTTTTGCTGACCGAAACGGCTATTCGAACCAACGGTTCCTCCGCCTCTTTCCAATGAAAAACACAGCGAAAAGGATAGGAAAAAAAAGATTTTCCATCGGAAAACAGCAAATTAAAATCGTTTCGATGGCATATTCGTTCCTGTTTGGAAAATCCTTTTTCTTTTATCATTTTATTGTAATTTTATAACCTCAACTCATTAAATATCTTGCAAATAACAGCAGCGGTAAAACATCAATACTGCAAAGATACAACAAAATTTCAAATAATTTTAGTTTGGAAGATAGAATTATCCATGAAAAAACGAGCTTATGCAGGAAATTTGCACAAAAAACCAAGCAAATAATCCAAAATAGATAGTTGTTTTCTGTATAATGATTGATTATCGCCAGCGGAAAACCGACCAATGCCCAAACAAAATTGGCATAAACAGCCATTCGTATGCGATTCGATGCAACATCCTCCAATTGAAACAGTCCCGCAGCCATTTTTTCCAAAAGATACTTCGAGAAAAAATAAGAAAATATGAGCAAAAATGCAAAAAATAAAGGCTCAAAAGGGAGTGAAAAATCGAAAAAAGACAATATTTCTATAAATGCGATGGAAAATCCTATCCATGAACAGATTACCAATAAAAACACACCCGAATTTTTGGACAAACTTCCTGTTTTGGGCAATATTTCCTGTTGCTTTTTTTTACCTAAAACCAGTTGAAGTGAAAGAAATAGGCTGGGATTTTGCAAACGAATAAATGCCAAAGGAACTAAAAATAAGAACAATACTACAAAAAACCAATCAAAAGGAAAATCCGACCGATTGGTTTCTTCGTAAAACTCCTTTTGCTTGGAAATGAAAAAGTTGGATGTGCAATCTTCTGCCGCATCGCTGCTTTTTATAGCGTTTGAGAAATTATTTTTCAAAACTTCAGCCAAACTATCGGTAAAAGAAAGCTCTTTCGCAGACAAATAGGGTAGGGTAGTGCTATCGCCAACCGTACTTGAATTAGATGCCGTACTTTCCGCTTGTCCATAGATTGGAACACGAGTTAAAGTATAGATAATCAACAATATAAATAGAAAAAAGGGGGGATATTTCACCTGCATGGCATTGGACGGTTTTGATAAGTCCATCGCATTATTTTTTGCGTTCATTGATGATATCCCGAATGGTTGATGCGGCTTCAAAATCTTCTATTTCAATGGCTTGTTTCAATTTTTCCTCCAGTGTTTGGGTGGATTGACTCGCCAAAGCGGTTTCTGTTTCCGGTTGTTCCTTTGGCGATTTTGTTTCGGAAAAGATGTGTTTTTCCATTTCGGCAGTCAAAATTCCCAATTTTTCCAAAATGTTTTCTTCCACAAAAATAGGCGTATTGTCTTTGATTGCCAATATAATAGCATCTGAAGGACGGGCATCTATTTCTATTTGTTCATTATCTTTTTCGCACAGCATTTTGGTGTAAAAAATCCCTTCCGCCAATTTGTGAATGTAAACCTCCTGAATTTTTATCTGAAACGATTGCAACAACGAAAAAAACAAATCATGCGTCAAAGGACGCTTAATCTCCACATTCTCCAACTCTTTGAGCAGGCTAACTGCCTCATTATCTGCAATAATTATGGGGAAAGAGACGCGATCATCCAATGTTTGCATAACCAACATCCGCGCGTAATCATTGTTCCAATTTAAAATGCAATTTACTTTTATTCCAACTTTTCCCATGTTCGTTTCCTTTGCCATGTTTTAACTAAAAACGGATGGGTATATCTATTTATTGTGATGGAATGAAATTGGCTAAAAAAACTTAGATGTCAAAAAAAATTAACTTTTTTTGACAAAAGAGTTGCTTTTTCAATTTTTTTATTGTATCTTTGCAAAAGTTTGAAACGAGGTAGCCGAAAATCGAAAACAGAGTAGGCAGTTATTTAAAATAATATAAAAACATGAAAAAATTATTAGCCGTAGTAGCAGTAATTGGATTAGTAGGTTTTGCAACTTCTTGCAAAAAAGAGTGTAAATGTACATTGGATGGCGTTGAAATGCCTACAGGAGGCGTTGCAATTGATGACAAAGCCGCTTGTGATGCAATTCAAAAATCTCAAGAGGAAGCTCAAAAACTAGCCGCTGAGTTGGCAGGAATCACAGTTCCTACCGTTAAGTGCGAGTGGAAATAGTTTTCCAATCCAACTAAACATGAAAAGATGCCAAAATTTGGCATCTTTTTTTTGTTTATTCGTTTAAAGAAAATCAGCTAACTCTAACGATCTTTTAAAATTTCATTCACTTGTTCCATTGTCAATCCTGTGATAGTGGCAATGGTTTTGGTGGGTATTCCTTCGTTGCGGCAGTTGAGGACTACTTCGGCTTTGCCTTCGGCTAATCCTTCTGCTTTCCCTTTCGCTTTGCCTTCGGCTAATCCTTCGGCTTTGCCTTCTGCTAATCCTTCGGCAAAACCTTCTTCCAAGCCCTCTTCTTTCCCTTCAAACCAGCCTGTGTAAATAACGCTTTTTTGATAACGCAAGGCTTCTACATGGGCATCATATTTTTGTCGTTCTTCTTTATTTAGGGTATCTCTTTTTAATCGTTCTCTCGCTTCTGCCAAGCCGGGTGCCTTTGCATTTTCAGGAATTTCGCTTGTTTTTAAAAAGGATATCCATTCGTCCAAAGGAGTAACCGCATTTTTGTCAAACTCGTCCACCCGCAAAACGAAATATTCGGGATACAAATCGCCAACTTCCTTATACTGAAATTGTTTCTGCTGCTTGGCGGACAAACAAAGCAAATCGCCATGATGAATGCCCCGAAATTCCGTACGACCGTGATAGACATAATCTTTGCCCTGTCCCAAATCAAAATAAACAATATTGACGGAATATACTTTTTTAATTTGGCTATACAGGTCGCCTTCATAAATATATTCCGTAATCGCCTTGGAAACGCCGTACAGCATGCGGTGAAAATAACTCAATTCTCGGTCGTTTTGCACCTCAATAATCACCAATTCGCCACGACCATTTTCTGCAAGCATGTCCACACGATTGAACTTGTCATCGGAATCATTTTTATTGCCCTCGCTTTCCAACATCCTTACAATCTTGATGTTATCGTTCAGCAAGACAGACAAAAAACCTTCCAAGACCACAAAATTGGACTTCTGCCGCAACAGCCGTTTGGCTGCCCAATCAAAACGAATTAATGTCTCCTTTGCCATAATAATCAATCTTTGAAGTGTATAAATACAAAGATACCATTTTTTTTTATATAAAATGGATTTTTTTGGTTTTTATTTCAAAAAATCCACCAATTCCTCTTCGGAAATCCCGCGCAGGTTGATTGATTTAATCACTTTTCCATCACAAACATACAAAAAAGTGGGGAAATGTCCCGCGGTGATATCCATTGATTGATAGATAGATATGTTGAAAAATGGGTAATTCAACAAAGCGATTTCCTTTTTAAATTCTTCTATTGTTTCATCGCTGCCGCTGATGCATATTTTAATCCGATTGATGTCCAATTGGTGTTTTTCCACGATGGTATTGAGTTTTTTCATGCTCAATCTGCAAAATTTGCACTTTGAAATGTAGAATGCCACGAGGTAATTTCCTTGTTTTATGTTAAACTCTTTCAAGGCAGTATCCTGTTTCAAGGCTTCAAATGCCGTCAGATTTATCGGGTCATCGGGCGATTTGAATTTGTTATACAAGGCATCCATCGGAACCACGACAAAGGGAATAATCACGGCAACGGCAAAACAGATTCCGACAAGCCATTTCCGAAATCGGAACTGATAATCAGTCTCTTGCCGAATAAATAGCAATAACCCTATCGTAATTAGGTTTTTTACAATGGAATGCAGCGGATTGAGTTCTACAAAATCGCCAAAACAGTGGCAATTGGCATCGTTGCGGAAGAGGGCTACGTAAATCAAAAAGAGGGTAAACCCTGTGAGTGTCAATTGCATAAGCCACCAAACTTGCCTGTAAAATTGCTTCAATGCGAGCAATAGCCCCATCAACAGTTCAAAAGCGATGACCAACCGTGCTAAGACGGTAACAGTCAAATAGTTAAAGATGCCGAAACTGTAAATATACAGTTCAAATTCGTCAATGGACAGCAATTTTAAGACGGCGGCGGCGATAAACATGCCCCCGACAACTAAGCGGAGGATTCCTTTTGCGATTTTTATTGCGGTTGTTTTATTCATATTTTTTATCTGTGTAAATTATTATAAATCTGTGTTATCCGTGTGTTTTTTATACTGCAAAATAACTTTCCAATTCCTTCAACGTCTCCTCATGGGTTTGCAAATCTTTCACTATTTTTCCTTTTTCCAAGATTACGATGCGTTTGCAAACTTCGGTAATGTGGTTCAAATCGTGACTCGAAACCAATAGAGTGATGTTGAATTTTTCCTGCAAATCGTTCAAAAAACGTTTCAAACGGATTTGCGAAGAGGGGTCGAGAGCGGTAAACGGCTCATCTAAAATCAAATACTTCGGATTGCCAATCAAGGCGGCGACTATGCCGATTTTCTTTTGGTTTCCTTTGGAAAAATCGCGGATTAACTTCTTCGTTCCCAGCACTTCCCCGTTGAAAAACTCCTCCATAGATTGTAGAAAAATGCCCAAATCATCTTTTGACCAATGATGCAGTTTTGCTACAAAATTGAAATATTCCTCCGCTGTAAGATAGTCAATCAGAAAACTTTCGTCCAAAAATGAGCCGACTTTTGACTTCCATTCATCGTTGCGGACAACAGGTTGCTCGTCCAAGACAATTTCGCCTGTCGTTGCCTCTATCAAATCCAAAATAAGGCGGAAAAAAGTGGTCTTCCCTGCACCGTTATTTCCCACTAAACCAAAACTTTGTCCATCGGGAATGTTCAAATCGGGAATATCTAAAACGCATATTCCGTTGTAATTTTTTTGAAGATTTTTTACAGTTATCATTGTTATATAGTTACAAGTTATAAGTTACGAGTTACGAGTTACAAGTTATGGGTTGCGGGTTTTTATAGATTTTATTAACGATGTTATCATTCTAATTATTTCATTGAGAAGATTTAAACATACGGTTGCTTTTTCTTTTGCTAAAAAATTTAATTCAACGGATATTATAATTTGGGTTTCCAATTCCGAAGACGAGCCTAAGGCAATGTAAAGAAAATGTATCAATTCCTTGTCTGAATTTCGACCGCAACCTTCGGCTATGTTTGAAGGTATTGACACTGAACATCTTCGCATCTGTGATGTTAGACCAAATTGTTCC
>Ga0082212_10010969_pt1 | contig 11533 bp, 11 predicted proteins | sample TergutNt197P3_FD_71548 | JGI IMG/M metagenome (GOLD analysis project Ga0082212, IMG submission 71548) | Neocapritermes taracua P3 segment gut microbial communities from Petit-Saut dam, French Guiana - Nt197 P3 | ecosystem: Host-associated > Arthropoda: Insects > Digestive system > Gut ... | reverse complement strand
GAAACAAGGTCGTGCCCGATGGGGGAAAACAATAAGACCGCCACGGTAAGGGGGATCATCATAATGGTCTCCGCCGCTATACTCAACACGCTTTCCACCCGCGCTATTTTTTTAATGGCCCCGTATATGGAAAATAAAATAGCCAGCGCCACGGAGATCAAAGGAAAGCGGCCATAGTGTATGGCGCTTATGGCTACGCCGGTAAAAGCCAGCGACATAGCAACAAGCATAAGAAAAGTAGGCCTTTCCTTAAACACCGCCATGCCCAGGGCGAATACAACAAAGGGGCTCATAAAATAGCCCAGGCTGGTGTCCAGTACATGGCCGGAAAGCACGGCATAAAGAAATACGCTCCAATCCGCCAGCAAAAACAGCATGGCAAATGCCAGCAGCTTTATCTTTTGTTTATCGGCAAAAAGCGCCTTCAACTCCGGCAGACGCCGACTTACGGCCAATACGCCCGTAGCGAACACCGCCGACCAGATTATGCGCATCACCAGGGTAAGCAAGGGATCTATATGCCCTGTAAGCCCCCAAAACAAAGGCTGTGCGCCCCATATAATATAGCAGGGCAGCGTCAGCAAGATATTCTTTTTTTCCATTATATATGCCTATATAAGCCCTTTATTTTTATAAGGATAATATGCTGTACTTTTTAGTAGCGGCGGCGGCAGAATACGATGTTTTTGGATTTTTTGCCCACGGCGTCCATCTCTTCCCAGGTTTTTACTATTATCCAGCGACCGGATCCCATTCTGGCAATAAATTCCGGTAGCCGACCATTTACATCAGTGACTTCTGGCTGCACAACATCTTCATCTGGCTTTATCTGCCCGTCTCCTGCGCTTATATCAAAGGGTATTTTCCGCTCCCGCACAACGGCTTTGGCAAACACGACAACGGCGGTGGAGACGCTCATGCCAAAATCGTTGCATAAAGCGCCAAATTGCTTTTTTAACGCTTCGTCCAGGCGAACAGTCATAGTAGTCTGCGCCATTATATCCCCCCTTCTATATTTCTCTTACAACAATAGCATATTTTATAAAATATGTCAATGCATAGCTGCAAATGTGTTATATATGCAGTTAAATATAATACATTTGCTATTATTTATTATATAATGTAACACATTTGCAATAAGCTTGCGGCTTTATATATGGCAAAACACGGCGGCAATTATTTTATAAAATATACGGAAATTAATTGCCACAACGCAATTTTTTTTGATATAATCTTAACAGACTCGGATGATTTTACGCGGAGGCTGTACATGAAATGGCGTCTTTTGGAGGATATCCCTTTTTCTGTTGACGCGGCTGATTTTCTGGCCGAAATGCGGCTTAAGCAGGGTTCCGCGCGGGAGGCCTGCTGCCGGGAGCTGATAGGCCAAGCTCTCCTTCTTGCCAAGCCGCGGGCCGTTTATCTGCCGGCGCGCGTGGAAGCCCTAAACAAAGATGGTATGACTGCTAATGGTGTGCTTTTTAAAAGCAGTCTGTTTAAGCCGCGCCTTAAAGCCGGGGAGGAAATATATTTTTTTCTGGCCACCTGCGGAGCCGAAATCAGCCGTTGGAGCGGCAGTTTTAGCGACGATATGCTCCGCGGCTACTGGGCGGATTGCTTGGCGGAGAAGGCGCTGCGTGCAGCCGTGGCAAAGCTGGAGGAAACGCTGCGCCCTTTGATAGCGGAAGGGTATCTGGCCGCTATGGATCCCGGTTCTTTGGCACAGTGGCCTATTACGGAGCAGCGCCCCTTGTTTGCTCTTTTGGGCGGCGCGGCGGCCGCTTGCGGCGTAAGCCTTAACGACTATTACGTTATGCAGCCGCAAAAATCTGTTTCCGGCTTTTATTTTTGCTCCGCCGCCGAATATTGCAACTGCGAGCTATGCCCGCGTTTTAGCTGTTACGGCCGCCGCGCCGCTTTTTCCGGCGTAGCGGAATAAGCTGTAAAACAGTCAAAAAACTTTTGTAGGAGGTATATCATATAATGAAGATAGTCATTGGTATAAGCGGAGCCAGCGGTTCTGTTTTAGGTGTAAGCCTTTTAAAGGCCTTGCAAGGCTTTGCCGAAGCAGAGACCCATTTAGTGGTCTCCCGCTTGGGCTGGCAAACGCTTGTTTACGAAACAGGGCTGGCGGAGGATGATGTTAAGTCGCTGGCGCAGCATAACTATGCCGCGGATAATATGTTTGCGCCTATAGCCAGCGGTTCCTTTGCTGCGGACGGGATGATAATATGCCCTTGCAGCATGAAAACAGTAGCCGGTATTTGCAGCGGGTTCAGCGATAACCTGTTGCTGCGGGCCGCGGATTGCTGCCTTAAGGAAAACAAGCCTCTTGTGCTGGTGCCAAGGGAAATGCCCTTAAGCAAATTACATCTGCGCAATTTAAGCGCCGCGGCGGAGCTGGGCTGCGCCATAATACCGCCGGTGCTGACCTTTTATAACCACCCCCGGCAGGTGGAAGATCATATAGACCATATCATAGGAAAAATACTGGCGCAGTTTGGGCTGTGTTACAGCAATTTTAGGCCCTGGGAGGGAGAATGATGCGCGTAATAGAACGTTGCATAGACGATGCGGCTTACAGCGTTTGGGCCACATTGACGCTGCTGGACAAGGGCGCAAATGTTTGCCTGGGCGGCGGGCAAAGCCATGTGGGCGCTATTGTTCTGGCCCTGCCGCGGGAAAGCCTGCTTGATAACGGCAGTATATCCTGCACGACCTCTGTTATAAATGTATTGGGGCATAAGGATGATCTGGTGGCACTGCCCGTGGCGGAAAAACTGTGCAGGGAGTTGGATATGCCGGTTACGGTAACGGCAGGCATACATATAGATAAAGCCACCGCCGCCGATATAGAACGCTTGCAAAAAAACGTGCTTTATCTTGCGCAATTATTATGCAACGACCTGCGCGATATATGGCCGGCGGGCAAATAAAAAACCAACGCAAGTTATTTTGGAGGTCGTGCAATGCTGCACGATGGCCCCGTAGGTTATTTTGGGGGTCGTGCAAAGTTGCGAAAGCTTGCCGAAGCGATTTTTGCAGGTTTTACAAAATTGGGATGGGTTTTTACAGCGGCGGTTTTGGGTCGTGGCAGCCGTTATCGAAAAACGCCGTGGACGCCGTTCCCTGTAAAAGCAAAAACAAAAAGCCCCTTAAAGGGCTTTTTGCTTGCGGGACGATCGATGATAGTCCCCTGCTTGTAACGTTATCCTTACTGCTGATTCTGGTTTCCTTTGCTGTTGCCCTGGCTGTTACCGCCCTGACTGTTACCGCCTTGGCTGTTACCGTCCTGGTTGCCCTGGCTGTTGCTTTTGGGGGCTTCCCCTATGTAGCACTCGCGGATCTGGTCATTGCCCTTGGTCTCCACATAGACCCTGTAGCCGCCCACTTCATAGGTGCCGGAGGCATTGTTGCTGATGTTGAACACCTTGGTATAGACCTCCACCCGGCCACTGTTCCAGTATTCCGTAACGGTTATGGTCAGATCGTTTTTGCTGCCGCTCTGTTTCTTTACGGAAGCGGTGGCTACCGCGCTTTCCACCAGTTCAAGTACGAAATCCTCGCCCAAAACCGTGGCAACGGCCAGTTTTTCGCTGTTGGTCTCGGAGGAAACGGTGGTAGCAATTTCCAGAGCTTTCCAATCTCCTTCAAAGACATCTTCTTCTATCTCGATATAGACCGGCACCTGGATGGTCTCGCCCGCGCCCACGGCATACAGGTCGTTAAGAACCACGCCATCCGTTACCACACGGATTATATCCGTGGCTTCGCCGGTATTGGTTATGGCATAGCTGGCCACCGCTACCTTGCCGGGGATATCGGCTTCCAGTTCAAGCAGTTCCACTTCCAGCTCGCCGCCTACCGCCGGGGCCGCGCCGTGACGCACGCCCACGGTGTAGCTTATAAATTGCTCCGGCACGGTTTTACCCGGCAGTGTCCTGCCGTCATGCTTGTTATAAGCCAGTATGTAGAAATGCAGATTGTTATAAGGGTCGTGGAATTCGTTGACTGTGTCGCCGGAAGCGATCTCTCTGCCGTCCCGCTCTTCCCAGCGGTGCTGGCTGCCCGGCTTGATCATAGCTTTCTTCCATTCCACGTCGTAGGTGCTGGTATTCAATTTTCTGGGGGTGGCTTCGTTATAGTGAGGGTCGGCCGGGTCGTATTCCGTGCGGTAATAACCCGTATCTACAAAGGATTTGCCGGCGTGGAAGGCGCCGTCCCACAGATGGAAGCCCTGACCAAGCTCGTGAGCTTTGTAGTCGTCCGGCGCGCCATCCACTCCGGGGATCATATAGTCTATCAGGCCTATGTCATAAAGGTGGGAATCTATGACATTCCAGCTGAAGCCAGTACCGGTACCGGCGCTTTGGTTGCCTATACGGGTCAGTATCACGCCGTGATCCGGGGCAAAGCTGTCGTAACCCTTCATATCTACCACTTCTATGCCCATCCAGCGGGCCGCAGTATTGTTGGTGATATTGCCGGAACCCGCTCTGTGCGTCCAACTCCAGCCCGTTACATTCTTGGGCGCCTGATCCGCGTAGGTGCCGGAGGTAGCGAAGGCCAGCTGTACACCTTTATAGTAATTGGGGCTTACCAGACCGTATTCTTCCAGCTGGGGATAAAGGCCATTGTTGTTTAAGGGGATATTGCGGGCCACTACCTCCACCACCAGGGGTTCGCTGGCAGCGGCCAGGCTCTGCACATTTACTTCCAGTATATCGTTGGCCTTCGCGCCGGTGGCCGCGATGGTGCCGGAAGCATTTGCTGTAGCCATATCATAGGCTTTAAGGGCTACCTTATTGCGCATGGTATAGTTGGTAGCCACGGTGCCGCCCTGTATGCCGGGGACTTCCCAGCGGGTATGATAACCGAAGGGGCCGCCCAGCTGGCCGCGGCTCATGGCGTCCCAGGGCTCGGTAAGGGGGCTGTTATTGATGGTATAGGCCAACTGATAGTTATCCGGCAGTTGTCCTATATGACCGAATTCGTGAGCAAAGGTACCCATGCCGTCGTTTTCCCCCTGGGTGGAATAACGTATATTCCGGCCGGACCCGGTATTGGAGGTGGATGAAGTAGCCATATGAGACCATTCCCCCACAGCCGCTGCCCAGCAGGTAAAGGCCACATAACGGGTATTCCTTTGAGTAAGGTCATTGTAACCGTTTACCCAGGTCCAGTCTGTATTGGAAAGCTTGAATTCATATAGCTCCGGGGTTCCCGCGGCTACCAAAGCGTTATACTTGGCCAGCTCGCCCGCCCAGAAGTTGGCTACTGTCATATTTCCGGAAGCTGTGCTAAGGGTAGAGGTAGCGCTTCTGTATCTTGTGGCATAGGTGGTAAGCCATTCCGGGTTTGCGGTAAAGAATTCTTCCACATACGCCATACGGGGGCCGGGGCCAAGTTCGTAGGGGATATCCTTTCTGCTGGAAAACTGAGCCATGCCCAGCTGTTGCCATACGCCGCTTTCGTCATACCCGGCATGTAAAATAAAGAAGAAATCCAATTGGGCATAGGGCAGCCCCGCGTCCCGGGTAAATTGCATGGCGGCGGTATCTAATTGCATATATCCGCTGTTAGCGGTACCGTTGCCCATACGAAAAGCCGGCGGCACATCCCTGTAGGTTTGAAAACCACCGTTTTGGATATCATAGCCCATAGTCTCAAACTCGAAATAGGGTATAGTATATGGGCCGTAACCGGTAAGGTTGATACCCATTTTTCCGAAGGAGTTTTCCAGGTAGTATTCGTCTATACTGGTGTAATTGTTAAGCGCCTGGGGAGTATTAAGATAATCCGCCCACCACTGGGAAAACTCCGCGTCCGTAACGGCGGCCATCTCTTCCGGGGTAACGGATGCGTACTCGCCTGGGGTAAATGCGTCGGTAAGATAGCTTTTGTTAAACTTTTTGGCGGCAGCCACTATCAGTGCGCCGCTTGCCACCGGGTTCCTGGTGATCTCGTCTTCCATACCGCGCACACTGCCATCCGCTAATTTAACGGGGCCTTCCGCCTTATACATATAAAAGCCTGTGGGGTCGCTGTTTGGGGGCTGGCGGCTGATGAATTTGCGGTCCAGATACTCAATCATAACCAAACCGCCTTCGATCCTTCTGTTGTAGCTGGGGTTGTTGGGGTTATTGGGAACGGAGCTTTGGTCGACCGGCCTTGATAAGCTGGCAGGGTTAAGATCTGTCAACCAGTCTATCACAGGGTTGGGATGATAATCGTCCCAGGTAAGGTCGCGGTTAAGCACCCAGCTTTGGGGGTCTATGGGGGGCGGCACGGTATCCAGGGCCGAAGCGCTCATAAGCGGCGCGGCCACCATTATCAACGCTAACAATAGTCCTATCCAGAGCAGTTTTTTCATCGTTTTCGTCCTTTCTTAAAACAAAGTTTAGCGACCGGTGCAAAAAATCATTTCCCCTTCAGAATACGGCCACCTCCTTTCGTACATACGGCAGGCGACAAAGACGAAACATAAACTAACGGCCATACGCGCGCCGCCCGTATGCTACAGGCGGCATACCCGTAAACTAATCCACAACCAACTCCTGGCCGCGTTCGTCCATAACAGTAAGCTTGCTTAAGCGCAAAGCCACATACTGCCCGTAAGTAAAATCCACCATTTCTATTGTACCCACTACCTCTATCCAGTCGTTAGGCTCGGGCCGCTCGCCGTCGTACATAAATTCAAAACCATAGGGCCCGCCGTCGTCGCCGCAGCAACCGGGCGTTTTGCGGTAAACATTTTGTATAAACCTGCCGTTGTAATTTATATAATCCGCATACATGCCCTCCAGTATTATGGTTTTATCCCTATACTTTTCCGGGTTCGCCATAATATCTTCGCATTGGGCCATAAACAGCTTGTCTTTTATCCTTACCACATCAGTTCCGTATATCTCCGTAACAGGGGCGGCTTTTGCCACGGCTAAGGCGGGCTCTTCTGCCGCAATATCCGCCTGCGGGCTTAAAGCGGCGTCTGCCTCAAATTCCGCTTCCGGCGCAACAATTTGCGAACACCCGGCAATAAAACCGGTTATCAGGCATAAAATAAGCAAGGCTGCGGTCAGTTTCATGCTAATATCCTCCCAGTTTAATATCAAAAACCAAAAGTAAGCGGCAAATCGTTTTTAGTACAATAAAACGGCTTGTTGAGATTTTTTCTGTAACCGTGCAATTTAGGCGTTCAGTTTACGATATATATGATTACATTATATAAAACTTTATTTTAGTGGTCAATAATTATTTTCAATATTGTTAGTTTTAGCAATAAAATTACAATCAAACTGTTTACATTTTATGCAAACGCCTGGTAAAAAAGGCTATAAAACGCGGGACGAAAAGCATTACGCACCTTTGATATTTTATTTGCACGGCCTTTATATTTTGCAAAAACTGCGGTCTGTTGTGTAAAATTTATAAAAAATCTTAAATTTTTATGAATTTATTGATGAAATCAGTGACAGCTTTTATGGATGCATGTTATAATGATTTATATTTGCATATTATAGTGTAACCATTGCTAAAACAAGCGCCGGGAGGAGGAATTTCCCCTCATGTTAAGATTATTTACAGAATCGCTCGGCGCATTTTTGTTATCCCGCCTTTCCGGTATGCCGGAAAATCCTGTGATGTCTTTTTCCCTGCCGGGTGCTGTAAGCGGGCGAAACGCCTTGAACATTTTTTTGTCCGATATGGCGGAAAACGCCGAACTGCGATCCAATGAGCCGGAATACGACCGCTCGGAGTTCGGCTTTTTTGCGCTTAAACCGCCTCTTAGACTTAAGTGTACTTATATAGTTTCGGCCTGGCCCGCCACGGGGGATACAAACGAGGCCTCCCTTATACAGCAGGAGCTTTTAAGTGAGGCGTACAGGGTGCTTTCCTCCTTTTCCAAGCTGCCCGCGGCGTTTATCCCCGCACCGCTTAAGGCCGACGACCTTCCCGCTCCGGTTATAGAGTTTCCCAAAAACGTATTCCAAAACCGGCCGGAATTTTGGGTCTCCGCCGGGTGCGCCTTTCATACGGCGTTTTCTTTCTGCGCCACGGTCTCGCTCCCCGCTGTTCAGGAGAGCTACGATCATCTGGTGGAGGAAGTGCAAATAGGTTACCAATTAAAGTGATCGCCATCAGGATGTTTGTTATGTACCATTTGCCAAACCACAGCAAAAGAAGGAGGGGAAACAATGTCAGCATTTAATGTAGTAGAAAGGGCTCCGGGGGTGTATATGCAGGAGGAAGATATGCCGGGGCCGATTCCCGGCGTTTCCACCGGCGTTGCCGCCATTGTAGGCCCGGCGCTATCCGGTCCTATCAATACCCCGCTGTTCGTTACCAACTGGACTCAGTTTACCGAGGTTTTTGGAGGTTACAGCTACGATACGCCTGTATATGCGACCCATGCTGTGCGCGGTTTCTTTGAAAACGGCGGCAGCAGGTGCTGTTTTGTACGGGTAGGCACGGCGCGCTGCGCATCCCTTGCGGTAACGGATAGCTCCGCCAAGGGGTATCCGGTATTTATTGTTACGGCCCGCAACGAGGGCAAACAGGGCAACGGCATAAAGGTGGAAACAGCCCAAGCTCATCTTTGTGAGACCACCGCAGTACAATGCTCCGCCGTGGCGGAGGGGCTTTCCACCGATCAGCTAAAGCTTACCATGAAAGACGAGGATGACGCCAAGCTGTTTTGCGCTGGCGATGAGCTTCGCGTTTCCCAAGGCATTATTTCGGAGGAAGCACAGGTAGCAATGGTGGCCGGCGTTACCGTCATCCTAAAGACCGCCTTACTGGGCAAATTTGGCGGCGGCGGCATAAACGTAAGGCTGGACGACCCGCAGGGTAAAAAGCGGCTGCGGCTGGATAATACCGATAAGCTTGAGCCGGGCAGCTACCTGGAAATAAGCCAGGAAGCAGACGGGGAAGATATTAAGGTGTTCGGGCTGGTGGAGTCCTTGGACGGGCAAACCGTGCTGCTGCGCTCGGCGTTGCAGGGCGCCTTCAGCCTTAAGGATGGCGCTGAAGATATCTATGTAAAAAGCCTGGAATTCAGCCTGAAGATGGCCCAAGGCACTAAAGAGGATGAATACAAAGGTCTTTCCACCGTACCGTATCATTCGCGCTACTACGAAAAGGTTATTGGGGATGGCGGTTCCGTACCGGTGTTTATAACCCCCGCCGACCCGCCCAACCCCAGCCAGCCGCCGGATAACCTGCCCGACCCCACTTTTATAGGCACCCTTACGGGCGGCGTAAACGACAGCCTGGGCGGTATAACCCCGCAGGATTATAAAGACGCCATCACCGCTTTGGAAAAAGTACGGGTAAACATAGTCTGCGTACCGGACGCGTCAAGCTTTGACCCTAACGACCCCATAGTACAGTTAGCCCTGCTGGAACACTGCGCAAGCATGGGGGATCGCTTTGCGGTTTTGGATTGCGCCGCTAATCTTTCGGTGGGCAGCGCTATAGATCAGCGTAAACGCTTTGGTTCCAGCAGTTACGGGGCTGTCTACTATCCCTGGATAGAGATACCTCATCCCCTGGGCCAAGGCCGCGTAAAGGTTCCGCCCTCCGGCCATATAGCGGGGGTATATGCGCGTACCGACGATAAAAAGGGCGTTCATAAAGCGCCCGCCAACGAAGTTATTAACGGCAGCCTTGGCCCGGTAAGCATCCTTAATCATACCGAACACGGTTTGCTTAACGAATCCGGCGTAAACGCCATAGTTAATGTACCCGGCAACGGCGTCACCATTATGGGCGGGCGCACCCTTACGGATTCCAGCCAGACACAGTGGCGTTACATAAATGTGCGCAGATTGCTGTTATATGTGGAAAACTCCATACAGGAGGCCACGCGCTTTGCGGTATTTCTGCCAAATAACCCCTCTTTGTGGGCTACGGTAAAGCGTCAGGTATCCGACTTTTTAACCGGCGTATGGCGGGACGGCGCGCTCTTTGGCGCAACACCGGGAGACGCCTTTAAGGTAAAGGTTGACGAGGAGCTTAACCCGCCCAGCGTGCGCGCATTGGGCAAGTTGACTATAGAGGTGGTGCTGTACCCCGTAACGCCGGCAGAATTTGTGATCTTCCGCGTGATACAGCAACCCGGCGGCCCTTCCATAAGCGAGTAAGATAAGGGGAAAGCCCTACTCCCTAATCCCTAGTTTCCACTAATCACTGCTTTTAAAGGAGGATTTGTAATATGCGTAACGATCCGTATAGAAATTTTAGATTCCTGTTGGAAATAGATCAGATCGTGCAGGCCGGTTTTTCCGATTGCAGCGGTTTGGGCTCCAGCATAGAGGTGGTGCAGTACCGCGAGGGCGGCGACCCCGCTACCGTGCGCAAACTGACCGGCAAGGTAAATTACAGCGATATCGTGCTTAAATGGGGCGTAACCGATTCCCGGGAGATGTACGACTGGCATTTTAACGCCGTACAGGGCAATCCAAAACGCAAAAATTGCTCTGTGCTGCTTATGGGGGAAGACGGGGAGGAAAAAGTGCGCTGGAATTTCTATGAGGCCTGGCCCAGCGCCTGGAAGGGCCCGGATTTCAGCGGTTTGGGCAAGGATGTAGCCATAGAATCACTGACGCTGGTATGCGAGCGTATCGAACGGGGGTAAAAGGATATGGAAAATTTTATGGTGGAGTTTCCCTTTACCCTGCCCACCGGATACCTGGACGGCGACGGCGTTCTGCATAGGGAGGGTACTATGCGGCGGGCCACCGCCGCCGACGAGATAGTACCCCTAAAAGACCCGCGCGTGCAGTCCAACCGCTCTTATCTTATAATCCTGCTGCTTTCCCGTGTAATAACATCCTTAGGCGATGTGGCTATGATAACGCCCAAGGTTATAGAAAACCTGTACATAGCCGACCTTAATTATCTGCAAAACTTTTACAGCCAAATAAACGCGGCGGAAAACCCCTATTCCGGCGCCGTTTGCCCCCACTGCGGCAAGCCTGTTATCCCTATAGGTGACGCGCCGGGGGAATAATGCTCCGCTCGGCGGACCGGCTTTACGAGGAGGTAGCCTTTTTGGCCTTGCATCTGGGCTGGTCCTACGAGCGGCTGATGGAAATGGATCATTTTGAGCGGGAGCGTTGGATTTTGGAGACATTAAAGCTTACTCAAGGCGAAGGGAGGGAAAGCTATGAGTGAACCGGGCTCCCTTGCTGCCAAAGGCGCTGTTAAAACTGTGCAGCGCATGAGAACTATTGACGACAACAACCTCAGAAAGAACGCCAGCGAAAAAGACGCGGAAAAAACCCTGGCTAATGCCGATGCGATAATTGATAATAGCTGCGCCCCGCATACTATCAAGGCAGAGTGGCGAAATAATTTAACTAAAGCCTGGAACGAGTATATATCAAATTGGCATGGTGGACGGGATATGTCTTTTGCCGCTTTAGATTTTGATCCTCATGCCGGCCATGCTACTTTCCTTATAGCCGATCAGGCTACCATTGACATTAGATACAGTGAAGAGAAATTTGAATATATTGCAAAACTGCTTATA
>Ga0082212_10010968_pt1 | contig 11534 bp, 15 predicted proteins | sample TergutNt197P3_FD_71548 | JGI IMG/M metagenome (GOLD analysis project Ga0082212, IMG submission 71548) | Neocapritermes taracua P3 segment gut microbial communities from Petit-Saut dam, French Guiana - Nt197 P3 | ecosystem: Host-associated > Arthropoda: Insects > Digestive system > Gut ... | reverse complement strand
TCTGTCGGCAAATATTGCGCCCCTTGGCCAACAATTTGCATGGAGGCTTTTTCTGCTTCACAGCATTCCAGATAATTATAATAGCTAAGAGCCATCCCAAAAGCATCATATCCGCAACCAACATTAGCAGTGGTAGCAGGCACTCTTACCCTCATTCCTCATTCCTCATTCCCAATTCCATCAAACAGCCCTCCAACACCCCGCCTGCGCTGACAGTAAGAGCCGACAAGGAAAGCAGCCGGCAAAATGCCCCAACAATCATCAGCCCTTCACAGATAATTTCCCCGCGCCGTGAAAGCAGTGGCGAAAAAGCACAACGCTGACTAATGCTCAATGATTGAAATTTCTCCAGCAATTCCTCCACTTGCCCAATTTTTAGACTATAACCTGCCACAGACGCACGGTTGTATTCCTGGTGGCCTTGGACGAGGGCAGCCGCCGTAGTAATGGTGCCGCCGGCGCCTATGGCAAAAGCGGTTTTATCGTCTTCATTTTTTTTCAGTTCTTTGGCCAGCCTGCTTTCAATCTCCGCGGCTTGCCAACCCGCTGTTTGGGCGCGCACTGCCCCCATATTGAAGCTTTGGGCAGTCAGGCAGCCCTGATCCCAGCGGATAAGCTCACTGGAACTGCCGCCTATATCCAATAACAAAATATGCTTGAAGCCACTATCCAATGCTGCGGCAGATGCTCCCCAAAAAGAAAGGCGGGCTTCTTGTTGCCCCGAAAGCACTTCAACCTGCCAACCGCATTGTTCGCGTATTGCATCCAGCAGCAGGCGCCTATTTAGAGCATCACGTATAGCAGAAGTCGCCACGACGCGTAGTCTGCTGACGCCATGGCTGGCGATAATACCTTTGTATTCCTCCAACACAGCTACTGTTTCAGCAATACGCTCCGCCTCCAGCAGACCCGGCTGCCTGCAAGCGCCCAAACGGGTAGTCCGTAAGGCATGAAATAATAAAACAATATTTTGCGGCAACCCAATGGATTGAATCCTATTTGATGTAAATCTATTTAATGAAAGCAAGCCGTCTTTTGCGCGGCTTGCTCCACTATCTGATTTCTGACCTCTGGCTTTTACTTGTGCTACCAGCAATTGCACTGTATTAGAGCCAATATCTATGGCAGCCCATTTTTCCATATTATCTTCCCTTACGGTTATCCTGATGCCTTTTTAGAGTGGTTAGTTTTTCATTGCTTTCTTTCATAAAGCGGGATAGTTTATCTTCAAAATTATCGCTTGAAGGATATGATGATTCACGGTAGGTCGGCGGCGGCTTTGCTGACGCCTGCTTAATAGAAAGCCCTATCTTGCCTGCCCCCGGCATATCAATGATTTTCACCTTTACTGTATCCTGTTCGGAGAGGTAGTCGCTGATATCGCGCACAAAAGTATCGGCCACTTCGGAAATATGCACCAGACCCACGCGACCGTCGGGCAATTCAACAAATGCCCCAAATTTGCTGATACCGGTAATACGCCCTTCCACGATACTGCCTAAAGTTAACGGCATAAAAACAAAATCCCCCTGCTGATTGCATTATTCATAATAATTATAATTTTTTTAACTAAGTATGTCAATATGAAAATAAAAACTCTAGTGAATTATATCTTTATCCTTAGCCTGTCTATTAAGTTCACGCACATCGCTTATTTCTGCCGGGGAGATTACAATCTCTCCTAACTTGACCATACCCAAACTGCTGCGGGCAATTTGCTCCAAATAAGAATCACTATAATACAGCTTAAGCTGTTCCTGTAGGTTAATGTATTCCATTTTAGCTTGAGCGAGCTTTTGTCTATGTTGTTCAACTTCTTCCTGTATGGCCTGATAACGATGATATTGCTGGGTTAATTTGAACATAAGGAATAAAACCGCGCAAATACACAGCAGCCTAGACCAGCAAAAACGTTTTTTAGTTTTCGTCCGAGCTGTCTGCAAGCAAGTTTTCCTCCTCAGCCTCATACACCTTTAAAACCGCGCCTGGTATTACTATCACCGCTTCATAACCTTTAGCACGGGCGCGATTATATAAGGTGGCTACCGTGCTTTCCGCTAAAGCCAATGTTTTGGCAATTGCCTTTGCACAATGGCCGCTTTCCTTGAGCGTTACTACCTGTTTTTCCCGAAAACTCAGCCTTTCCGCCCCTCGAATCTCAATATTCACCGAATTACCTCAGCATTCGCCTCTTGACTCTTGAGTTTACCGATATTATATCAGTATTCTATGGACAAATCAAGTACAAATTTGCTACAAAATTATAATTTAATGCCGACGCTCAAATCCTATGCAGGAGACAGAAGGCAGTATTGTCTGAGATATAAACAAAAAGCCCGGCATTTATGCCGGGCTTTTTGTTTATATCTCTATAAGTATTCGCTTTCCTTAAGGTATGCTATAGCCGCCGCGTGGTCTTCATCGGCTACCAATACCACCGGCCCGGTACAGCCCATACCACTGCTGGCATAGATGCTGTTTTTCCATAACAGCTTTACCGCTTCCTCCAATGAGAAAATTTCAATGCCGGGTATTTCCTCTGTTACTACCTTAGCCGGCGGGGGTTTTACTTCCTGTAAAGATTTTTCCCCTGTATCAGCCAAGGCGTTTAATATCGCGGATAAGCCGGCTTTCTCAGCGGCTAAATATTCTTCGCGGATTTTTTTCAACAACGAGCCTTTAGCGCAAGCGGCGGCAAAATGGATAGCGCCGGCTACCACAGGCGCGCCCGAAGCGCGGGAGATGATATTGACAATACGGTCATAGCCTTTGCCCACACCGGGGCCATAACCGTCGCCTATAGCCTCATAACTGCCACCGCTGCTATATGCGGATAGCAGCTTCATCATTACATTGCCGCTGAGACTGTCCATGACCATGATATCGCAAACGCCTTGCAGCAAATCATTACCGCGCATCGCCACGCCGCCGTCGGCACGCGCGCTTTCGCTAAAGCGAATATCATAACCGCCTTCCACCAACTTATAGAGAGCACGTTCGGCCTGGCGCGCCCCTTCCAGGTTTAGCAGACCTACTGTGGGCGCGGGGTTGCCGCAGGCTTTGGCAACAGCTATGGCCGCGATAGTGTTTTTTAGCAAGGCCGTTACCCGGTCAGTATCTGAAACGCCGGTGGTATTGGCGATAAACACTTTTCTGCCTAGGGCCGGGGTAATAGCCCGGCCCACCGTTGATACGCCAATAGGGAAGCTATAGTGCATAGTTACGGCTGCCGCCAGTTCAGCGGATCGCAGCAAGGCATCCATCTTCGTATGGGCTTCACCTATATCGGCTGCTTCAATTATGGGCAAATCTGTACAAACACCACTACCAATAAGTACCACCTCAAAGGAAGCGGCTTCCCTTTGCGCCATTTCTGCCCCTTTAAGCAATACTTCCGGCCCATGCTCGCTGCCAAACAGCGTTAGCCCAATGCGGGGTTTTTCGGAATAAGAACCACTTTGAACACCTTTGGCTAGTTCCGAAAACACCTCGCCAATCAGCATTTTTAGTTGCGAACCCTCTTGCATTGGCCTTTTCTCCTTTGTGATGAGCAGTATTCTTATTCACCTATAAGCGAATCAGCGAATTCACGTAAAGCTTCCGCCACCATTTGGCGAACCGCGTCTTTATTCACTGCCACATCTTCGGCGCCAAGACCGCTGTTGGCTTCCACGATGAAGGAAACGCCATCGAACAAATTAGTTAAGCGCCCTAGAAAAAGGCTGCCTTTGCCCACTATCATCACACGGTTTAATTTAGTGTCCATAATCTGCTCCCGGCAATGAGCTAAAAATGGCACACCGGAAGGAATATGCCCTTGTGTGGGCGCAAAACCCGGCATGGATATACGCTTTACCACCGCGTCCAATTCGCTGCGTTCAAATTCTTTGCGCATTACACCCAAAGCCGCAATCATTTTATAATTAGCTTTGGGCACATCGCCCGCACCGGCGGATTCGGTGATCTCCGGGTTTTGCATCTCCACGGAAAAAGTGTCAACGTCAGCTATCTTTAAGCCAACTTTGTCTAAAGGATCGGCTACGATTGCCTGCATTACAGCTTGAGGCGAAGCGCCGCTGCCAATAGTGTGACGTCCCACTATATCTGTGCGTATCACCGGGCTCACACCATCGTTTTCACCGATATTTACGGCAAAAGCACCTAGCATATCCTCCAATAATGGCAAACCTTTCTTTACATGATCTTTACCATTCATGCCTAGTTTGGCTACCGCCCCCCCCGCCAATACCACCACCTGCTTATATACACCGGCTTGTACCAGAGCTGACGCTTCTACCATGGCATGAGCAGGCCCCGCGCAGAAACTGCGGGTATCTGACCCGGTGGCATTAAGGCAACCGCAGATCTCGCCGATGGATTTAGCAAAATTGCCGCCGCCGCGCTGATTCATATCACCACAAGCTTCTTCAGAGCATTCAATTATGTATTCTACCTCTTCCCGCTGAAGTTCCGTTTTATGGAACAACAGCTCCAAAGCAAAGGCCGCTGAAGCCTTGGAAACCAAGTTTTCAAACATCACATGGGAATTTAACGCCACATCGAAAGCATGGGCTTTTTTTACGCAGCCAATCAAGCTGTCCTCAAAGTAGAGCGGCTCGGCGTCATATTCCCCGATCAAGCTTTCGATCTGGGCTGAGGTGGCTTGATTATTCTTCAGCTTATCAAGGCATTTCCAACCGCCTACTACCGGATGGGCAAGTAGTTTGTTCTTAACAATTGCTTGAAATTCTTCTTTTAGCAATACCAGATCAAACACATCTACCGCCTGCATTAAGCCATAGAATTCATCTAAAGGCATTATCTCTCCATATTTGCCCTCGCGTTTAGCCTTAGGGAGCAGATTATTATACCAGGGACGCTCTATCCCGTTTAAGTCTAAAGGAGCATTATTGCCGATATAGACCTGGTTGGGCGGATAAGCCACTGCCGCCTCAAAGCTGCGCAAATGCTTTGGCAATTCCTTTAAGTATTCCGATTCCGCGTCAATACGCATTTGTGTGGTCTGGGTTGTGCCTTGGTGTTGCAGCATATCATTCGCCTGGATCAGAGCATAAGCAGCTCCTTTCAACACGGGATAATTCATTTTCGCCACCTCCTGGAAGTTAGAATACGGTTTGATCTATTATTTGGGTTTCTAAAGCGTGTAGAGCTTTTCTTACCAATTTGCGGCGTAATTCTTTTTCTTCTTCCCTGCTTAGTTTGGGGTTACCGAGGGGATATGGTATGGCTATTGTGGGGGTTATGCGATTTGCGCCTACCGTTAGGGAAATTGGGACGACCGTACACATATGTACTACCGGAAAACCGGCTCTTTCAAGTTCTTTTACCATCGTTGCGCCGCAACGAGTGCAGGTGCCTCACGTAGAGGTGAGTATTACCGCGTCCACCCGATCCTCTTTTAGCTGTTGGGCAATTTCGCCGGCAAAACGCTTGGCATTGGCTACGGATGTCCCATTGCCTACTGTGGCATACCAATAATCATGCAGGGAACCTATTTCCCCGGCTGTTACCATTTCTTTTACTACATCCAATGGCAATACCCTATCTAAATCTTCATTGGCATATACCGGGTCGTAGCCGCCATGGGCGGTTTGGCTGTTGTGGGGGGTGAAATCATCAATGTCTTTTAGGCAATAGCGCCCGTATTTGGAGGCGCTGGATGATTCGATGTGATCCGGGTTGCCTTTTGGTACCGGGCCGCCGGATGATACCAGGGCTATCCTGGCTTTACGTATATCCGGTACTGCCGATTGAGGAAGTACTCGGTCGAATATGGGCATGGGATATTCGGTGGTGAATTCTTCACCCTTTATTTTGTGCAGCAGCATCTCCACAGCACGCGCGGAACCGCGCTGCGCGGCAAAATAATTCTTGCGTATGCCTTTGGGCATATAGGGCTCTGTTATTTTTTTGCCCTCCAGTACCTGTTTTACAATATTAGCCATAGCCGGCAAAGCTACGCGCATGGATACCGCGGAATTGCCGGTAGGCACCACATAAGCATAGCGCTTAAATAAATCGACACCGGGATTTTCCTCGAACATGCCGGTAATCACCGGCACATGCAAGTTTTCCTCCACCAGTTTGGCTACACTACCACAGGCCATGCCATAGCGCCCGGCATTAAAGGCCGGGCCGGCAATAACCACATCCGGTTCATAGCTTTTTATCAGTTCTAAAACAGCAGCCGAGGCGCTTTCCAGATTCTCGTTAAAATAGCCGTCGCCGCAAATCACCGTGCCGCTTATTTCCACCTCATCGCCTAAAACATCCTGCAAGGCTGTGCCTGGCCCCACTGAGCCATCGCGTTTTTCCGGTGGGCAGTCTGCTTTTTCCTCACTGCCTATGCCGGCATAAAACTGATTGATATAATGAACCGCTTTTAATGTTTTTGCCGTTTTTCCTGTTTTAACTGCTATAGTCACTTAATCACCCCTTTATCCGGCAGCGCCGACTTTAACGCTACGGTAATTAGATACCTCGGCAATTATCGCATCTACATCTAATACCATTTCTTCCATGGCTATTTGTTCTTCATAGACGGTTGGGTCAATTTCACTTTTTAATTCAAACATATGATACGCTTTGAGTCCCAACGAGACCCCCGCTAACGGACCGGCAAATGTCGGGTCGCCTACGGATACGGTTTCGGCTGCCAGCCCCGCTGCTTCAGCCTCGGCTGCGCCGAGCACTACCAGCAGGTCTACTGCCCCGTATTTTTCCGCAAAACCTTTGATGCGAGCCTGATTTTCCAAGTCCATAGCACCGGCGGATGTTCAGACAAAGCATTCTGTTGTGGAAAAGACCACTTCTGCTCCGGCCGATTTTACACATTCTTCAATAGCTTGACCGGGAATGCCATCACGGTCGCCTAATATAATTATTTTTTTACCATTAAGCATACTTAATTTTTCTCCTTTCTTACTTTTATAAAGCGCGCGCGCTTAAATAATTGAATCCCAGCTCATTGGTGGCGCCTGTTATCACTTGTACTTCTGCTTCTATACTGCCGTCTGCCCGTAGGCTGCCTTCCCAACCGCCGGCTATGGCATTAGCCGCTTCCGGATAACCGATAACCGACTGCATGGGACCCAACACTACCACTTCATTGGCATTGCCGCTGGTTATAATGGCATTGCCTAAAGGCGTGGAATCGGCCAAGGATTGGGAAGCGCCATCCTGACCGGCGTATTCATCGGTGATCAATACTGTTTTAATGCCCAGTTTTTCTATTTTATTACAATTCATCACCAAATCAGCGTCCGGGTTGCCAAAACCCTCCTCAGAGATAATAACAGCATCCGCCCCTAAATGCTGTACCAGCTTAGCAGTCATATTTGAGGAACGCTCTTTGTCCAATAACGTTACATTCTCATTGGTGATAAAACAACCTAAGAAGTTGATATCCCTGCCATGTCGGTCATATAAATCAACAATAACAGGGTTGTTTTGATGCACATAAGTTGGGTTTTTATCGCAAGCGGAAACACAGTTGCCGCTGACGATAGCGCCATCGAAAGCCTCGGTCGGATACATGAAGGTTGGCACTATTTCTTTAACATCCACGCCATAATAGAAGGTATTATGCAATAAGCCCTGGGTTTGCAGCATATATACATAAGCTACCCTTGGTAATTCAGCGCACTCGTCAATTTGCTCAGCCAATGGTTTTGTTTCATATACCGTAATATCATCCGGTTTGAGTTCACGGGCAGCCTGTCCCAGATAGTTGGCTGCGCGCAGACCAGCCAAGCGTACCACTTCCTCATGTTCATGTTGCTTGATACCTGGTACCGGTTCTACTTTTACTACTACATTGCAGGTCTTGGAGAACGGGGTATAGCGGGCGCCTTCCCCGCTCATGTCGATGATGCCTTCCTGAAAACCCACAATTTTTCCTGTAGTAACTACCGCCGCGCCTACCAATACATTGGTGCGTCCATTGCCCACCTGTTCTACGCCGCTCATAAAACCGGGAAATATGCCGCCCGACCCTTCCACCTTTACCCGCGGTTCGATTACATCCTTTACTGGGACAATGCGTATACTTTCACCTGGCCTAGCCAAAAAAACTTCTACGCTGGCAATATGCTCATCAGCGCCAGTCTGACTAGCCAGTTCTTCCCGGTTGATATACAACACGCCATCCCTCACCTCAGTTTTCATGGCGAATTGCACATCCTTGATGAAGATCGAACCAACTTCCAAACGCATACAATCACCTCCTGTTGTATTGAACTTGGGGTACTTCTAATAATTATATCGTTTTTTATGCGAGTTCATTTAGCTTTGCTTCTACCGCAGTCATTTCTATGCTCTCTTTGTCGAAAGTGAAGACCTTTTCACCATTTTTATAAAAAACAAAAGTGGGTATGCCCATTACCTTTTGAGCGATGGAGAGGCGTTTATTGCTGGCTGTATCCAGCTTACAGAACTTTGCTTTGCCAGTATGCTTTTTAGCCAAAGATTCTACTTCTGGCAATAATTCCATACATGGGCCACATTTTGGACTCCAGAAATCCACAAACACCAAACCCTCCGCTGCCAATACCTCTGTGTCGAAATTTTCTTTGGTTACCTCAATCATCAACATTACCTCCTCGCCGCCTCTTTGAGGCGAAATTTATATTTGGGTTTTGCGCGATAAATACGGGCAGGCGCAGGGCCTGCCCCTACGGTTGGGGTAGGCTATGTAGCAGGTTAATAATATGTTCTGCGGTGATTTTGCCTGTCAAACGTCCTGCCACCTCACCTTTTTCAAATAATAATATACTGGGTATTTGACTAATATTAAAATTCGCGGCAGTCTTTTTGTTGCGGTAAGTATCTAACTTTACCAAGTCAATATGGTTGTTCTTGGCTGCGAACTCTTCCGCTATCCCCACCGCGGCAAAGCTTTCTTCCACCTGTGGCGCCCAAAAAACCAGCAATACCGGCTTTTCTGCATCCAGCACCTGTTTACGGAAGGTTTCTTGCTCGGCTAGATATTTTTCAGCCGCTACCGCCGCAATAGCGCCATCGGCGGCGGCGGTTATCACCTGGCGCAGGTATTTATCCCGGGCGTCGCCTGCCGCGTACACACCAGGTATATTGGTTTCCATCAAATCATTGGTGATAATATAGCCCTGCTCAGTAAGATCCACCTGGTCTTGCAAAAATGCTGTTTTGGGCACTGTGCCAACAAAAAAGAATACACCGTTGATATCCAACTGGGAAAGCTGGCCGGTTTTGATATTTTTCACTGTTACACTTTCTACCAATTCATCGCCATTGATTTCCATTAAAATAGAATTCCATATCCATTTTATCTTATCGTTGGCAAAAGCTTTTTCCGCGCTGGCTTTATTGCAGTCCAACACCCCTTCATCATGAATTACAATAATTGTAACTGTTTCCGCAAATTTCGTGAGGTACATAGCTTCTTCGATAGCCGCGTCGCCGTTGCCCACCACCACAATATCCAATTCCTCAAAGAAATCCGCGTCGCAGGTGGCACAATAAGATACGCCCTTACCGCGTAACCTATGCTCGCCGGGGATATTAAGGCTGCGCGGTTCGGCGCCGGGAGCCAAGATAACACTTAAAGCCTGATATTCCTGCCCATCTTTTGTGATTATTTTCTTTACAACGCCTTTAAGCACGAGATCCGTCACTTGACCATGAATAATAGCGCTGCCAAAGTGTTCGGCATGAGCCGCAAAACGTTTCATCAGCCCCGGGCCGGTGGCATCCTCAAAAAACCCGGGATAATTCTCCAATTCCTCCGTAGTGGCAGCCTGCCCGCCGGGGCGGCCTTTCTCAATTATCGCTGTTTTCAAGCGGGAGCGGCTCCCGTACAAACCAGCCGCCAACCCACCCGGCCCGCCACCCACCACAATAATGTCATAAACCTCAGTCATACTACTACCTCCTATTTAAATTAATAGACAACCCTTTTAGTTTTCCCTTTAACCCCATAAAAAACAAATAGATGAATGGACGTAAGCTGCGCCATTCATCTTTCTATATGTTACTTCATATACAAGTATAACACCTTGCCCAATGTTTGTAAATACCCAGATTGATTACTTATCTCCTCTACTACGGAAAATTCTGCTTGACAAGAAGGCTCCGTCAGATTAAAATTAAGACATAGAAAGGCGGCTGCCTGCGTTTTCAGGCGGTCGCTCCCAGAACATCTCAAACATCTGGTGGGAGGCCGCTCTGTAATACAGGGCGGTTATTTCTTATGCTTGAACTTGAGGCACAAATCGATGACCGCGACGATTAACCTGCAGAGCTGAATGATTTTTTCTTGTTTTAGCAGGATTCTAGATATTCAGCTCATTCTCTTTTTTAGTATAGCCCCCAAATCGTATTTATATCGTGCTAACAGTTTTTCTCAGATTTCTAATTCAGAATTAAAAACTCTCGAAAATATATATAAAATAATCATCATGCAAAGCAAGAATATTCTGTTTATTTAACATTTATTTCTACAAAAATCTTTTTCAGCTAATCACTATTCACTGAATTATAAACCGAGCTCACAACTTGCGAAGGAGTAATGCCAATGCAAGATTACGAAAAAGCAATTTCGCTGTTTGAGTACACTAGGGAACTAGTTAAACTAAAGCACAAGTATGTTTCCGATATTAACAATCAGTTTTTTTCATTGTTGCGCTTGCTTTACCTGTTGCGCTAGATGATTTAATGTTATTATACAAGTATAACGGAACTGTTTCAGAGTCTGAGGAAGTTGAACTTGCTGCGGGTCTTCCAAATCCAACATCGCTTCCATTGCCTTCCGATTTTTCTGAATTGTGCGTTAAATCTATATACGCAAATACAACGCCAATTAAACCAAAGCGCATACCAGAGCTAACCAGAATACCGGATCCTACTCGTGTTGACCATATTACTAAAACATACATTAAGCCGCTGGTTGACACTGATTCTTGGGCTGCATGCGTAGTGGCTGACGGCAAGCGTGGTGGCGGTTATCGTCAAATATGGGAAGATCTATGCTCTTTAATATTAACAGCTGTGGAGTATAAAAAAAACAACATCCAGGAACTGACAGGCAAAAATGTTCAATTCAACCATTCTGTTACGTTCAACATTGTTCGCGATAACATCGATAGGTTAAAGGTTTTGTATTCAAAAGGGAAACCATTAGGAATTAGGCTATGGTTAAATAAAGATATGAAAGCACTAGTTAATGTTTGATGATAATTTATTTACTATATTAGATAGACTAAAAGTACAATATGTTGATAATCGCACTACTGGGGCTTTCCTTTGGATAATTGATTCGGACTTAAAACATACTGCCATTGAAGCAGCACTAAAAAAATTCCGGGCTAAAATATAAATTTGAGAAGCGAGGTTCACGCGCAACAAAAAACGCGCCCGCATGGAGGACAAACTAAATTATAATGTACCCATAGAATACTACAGATAATTTGAAAACAAAGTGTGAACCTGATAGAATTAAACAAAGAGAAAGAGGGGGTTCACACCAATGGGAAAGA
>Ga0082212_10010967_pt1 | contig 11534 bp, 10 predicted proteins | sample TergutNt197P3_FD_71548 | JGI IMG/M metagenome (GOLD analysis project Ga0082212, IMG submission 71548) | Neocapritermes taracua P3 segment gut microbial communities from Petit-Saut dam, French Guiana - Nt197 P3 | ecosystem: Host-associated > Arthropoda: Insects > Digestive system > Gut ... | reverse complement strand
TTTTTAAACCTGCTCTTTATAAATTGTCAACTTCCGCCAAGTTTTATTTATTTCAAAATGATTGTTGACAAAATTAATGAATTATGATTTCAGATAAGCATATAAAAAATATTTTTCCATATAGTATTGTAAACAAGTTCATTGTGTAAATAAATTTACTGCGTTTAATATTTTCTTTTCCTTTTTCAAAATTTATTTTTTATTTTCGTCCACCATAAATGAATAGTTTTTACGCTCAATCATTGGGTTTGACAAAGGCAAACAGTTTATTTGTATCAACAAGATTCGAGAAGTAATGTTTGTTAATGAAAAGCAAATTTTTAAAATTGCAAAAAATTAAATTGTCTGATAATCAGTCGATTGATTATATTTTTAAGGAAATGCGAATTGGGAACGAAAACAATAGTTGTGTTTTTGGAATTAAAATTGTAGGTTTGAAAACCTGATTTAAAAAATAACTAAAATATATTAGAACATTTAAACGTAGTAAAGATGAAAAAGTATTTATTATTATTAGCAGCAGTATTATTTGCTTCTGTCGCGGTTTTTGCGCAGAATGCCGCAGACTTGATTACAAAAGCAAATGAAGACATGAAAAACCGTAAATATCCCGAAGCTTTTGAGAAATATGACAAAGCGATGAAAAATTTGGGAGACGTGAAGGTTGAACCGGCGATAAATTTCAACATTGGTTATGCCGCCATGCAGGCCGGAAAAAACGAAGAAGCTTTAGTTTATTTGGATAAAGCCATCGAAGCGGATGCAAATGTCTCGAAATCGTGGGAATATAAAGCCGCAATATACAACAAGACAGAAGATTATAAGAGCGCACTTGCCAGCTTTGAAAAAGCCATCGAAAAAGCCATCGAAACCAGCGATGGAGAAAATATTCCCGAAAATATTCCCGCCTTGGTATTCAATGCAGGCATTGTTGCTTTCCGCCTGAATGAATATCAGAAAACCATCGATTTTTTCGACAAGGCCATCGAAGTCGAGTTCAAAGCCGAAGATGCTTATATGCGCAAAGCCGCTGCACAGAAAAAAATGGGCGACGACGAAGCTTATAAAAACACGCTGATCACGGCCAACGAAAAAATTCCGGAAGATAAAAAAATCGCTGCCGCACTTTCCAACATATATGTGGGCGAAGCCAACGGTATTTACAAAACTACGGTAGACGCTCTGAATGCCGCCAACAAAAAAGTAAACGACGGAGTTTGGACATTGGAAGACGATGCTTATAAAAAAGAGATCGCCAAAACAAAAACAGAATTTAAGAAAGCTGTCGATCTGTTGGGCAACGCCGCAAAACTTGATGACACAAACGAAAATGCAAAAAAATTGCTCGAAGTTTGTAAAGGACTGTTATAAAATGTGTTTGTGGCATAAGAAACAAATAACCGTTCCGCATTTCGGAGCGGTTATTTGTTTTTTATGATCTTCATCAGTAGCTGGTTAAAACTATTTATTTAGCTTTGAAAACAAAAAAAGATGAAAAAATTATTGCCATTTCTGCTTGTTGTTATAGTTGCATCCTGTAATAACCAGGGCAGTCAACAAAAAATCGAATCCATGATTTCAATTGAAGAACTCCATAAGAAAGCCGACGCCTTTGCGTCGTTCACACTCACCGCCGACCTCTCAACACTCACTGCAAAGGAAAAGCAGATGCTGCCCATCCTTTTCGAGGCCGCCGCCCTGATGGAAGAGATTTTCTGGAAAGAGGCATACGGCGACAGGGAAATGCTGCTTAACGGCGTTGACGATCCCAAGATGCTGAAGTTCCTGAAGATCAATTACGGCCCTTGGGAGCGGCTGAACAACAATGAACCTTTTATCAAAGGATACGGCGAAAAACCTCATGGAGCCTGTTTCTATCCCCTCGACATGACCCGTGAAGAGTTCGAAAATTGGGATGAACCGGCAAAGGCAAGCCTTTATACGCTTATTCAGCGCGACAAAAGCGGCAAAATCATAGCCGTACCTTACCACAGAGCTTTCGCTCCCGAAATAGAGAAAGCCGCGAAACTGCTTCACATAGCTGCAGGGCTTGCCGAAGACGACGGATTGAAAAAATATCTTACATTAAGGGCAAAAGCTTTACAAACCGACGATTATTTCGAAAGCGACATGGCGTGGATGGACATGAAAACCAATGCCATCGATTTTGTTATCGGGCCCATCGAAAATTACGAGGATCAACTGTTTGGATACAAAGCGGCGCACGAATCTTTCATCTTGATAAAAGACAAAGAGTGGAGCCAAAAACTGGAAAAATATACCGCATTGCTGCCGGGTTTACAAAAGGCGCTGCCTGTTGAGCAGGCATACAAAAACGAAACGCCCGGAACCGGCTCCGATATGAATGTTTATAATGCCGTTTACTACGCCGGCGATTGCAATGCCGGCAGCAAAACCATCGCCATCAACCTGCCCAACGACGAAAAAGTGCGGGAACTGAGAGGTAGCCGCAAACTCCAGTTGAAAAACTCGATGCAGGCCAAATTCGACAAAATCCTGATGCCCATTGCAAACTTACTGATCGATCAGGAACAGCGCAAACATGTGAAATTCGACGCATTTTTCGAAAATACCATGTTCCACGAAGTGGCGCACGGACTGGGGCTTGGCAAACTGACCGACCAGTCGGCCACCGTCAGGGAGGCGCTGAAAAACAACTACACCTCCATAGAAGAGGGCAAAGCCGACATTCTCGGTCTCTGGTGCGTGTATCAACTGACGCAGCAGGGCGAATTTACCGACAAGGATTTGATGGACAATTTCGTAACATTTATGGCAGGCATTTTTCGCTCGGTGCGGTTTGGAGCCGCATCAGCCCACGGAAAAGCCAACATGATGCGCTTTTACTATTTTCAGGAAAAAGGCGCCTTCGAGCGAAATCCCGCAACGGGAACCTACCGCGTGAATTTCGAAAAAATGAAAGAAGCGATGTTCAGCCTCTCCCAGTTGCTGCTGAGCATTCAGGGCGACGGCGATTACGAAAAAGCCGGAAAAATTATAGAAGAGATGGGATTCATACGCGAAGAACTACAGAAAGATTTGTACCGCATTTCCCAAGCCGGCATCCCGGTCGATATCTATTTCGAACAGGGGCCGCAAGCGTTGGGATTGTAACATTCTCAGAACAAATACGCTTTATTATCAATGTGCAATAAAAAATAGAGAAATTGTAAAGCTCCAACCATTTTATGTCAATATTAAATACGGAATCCAATATTTTTTAGAAGAAAATATCCCAACTCCCTATGGAATTTTTGGGGTGGGTTGGGAAAACAAATAAATTTGTTGATTGAATGGAGCTTTTTCCAATGATAAATTTAGATGTATTGAATGATAAATATTTAAAATATCAATAGAATAGTGAAAAATGGAGTTGGAAAATATACCGAACTCAAATATTAATTTAGATGAATTTTAACAGACGTGACTTTATTAAAACAGGAGGCGTTGCCATGATGGGCGCCTTTGCACTGCCTTCGTTTCTGGCCGGTTGTGCCGGAGGAGGCGCCATTGATAAAACTGTCGGCGTTTCCTTTGCGCTGAATCATTTCGGTGTAAGCAGAAACGACTTGAAAAAAGTACTTGCCGCAGCGTTGGAAAAGGGCGGCGAATATGCCGATTTGTTTTTCGAACACTCTTTCTGGAACAGTGTGGGATTGCAGGATGGCGCTGTCAACCGGGCCTCTTCGAACATCGATTTCGGAATGGGTGTGCGCGTTATTTCCGGCGACCAGACCGGATATGCTTATGTGGAAAACATCTCCCCTAACGAAATGCTGAAAGCGGCGCGAACCGCAGCCCGCATTGCCGAAAACGCAACCGTGAAAGAACCTGCTAACCTCACCGAAAAGCCGGTAGTCAACAACTATTACGCAATTAAAACCCCGTGGAATGAAATTGCCGTTAACGGGAAAATGCCCTATCTGCAAAGCCTGAACGACAAGATTTTCGCCCTCGACAACCGCGTGATGAAAGTGAGCGCCTCGCTTAGCGACAGCACATCGCATATACTGTTTTGCAGTTCCGAAGGCGTGACCTATTACGACTACCGCCCCATGGTGTCTTTGACGGCAACCTGCATTATGAACGACAACAACAGAATAGAAAATTCCTATTCAGCCCGCGCGTTCAGGATGGGAACCGAATTTTTGACCGATGAACTGATTGATACGCTGGCCAAAGAAGCGGTTGATAAAACTTCCATCCTGTTTCATGCCATAAAACCCAAAGGCGGTGAAATGCCCGTGGTGATGGGAGCAGGCGGTTCGGGCATCCTCTTGCACGAAGCCATCGGACATGCTTTCGAAGCCGATTTCAACCGTAAGAATATTTCCATTTTTTCGGAGCAACTGAACAAGAAAATCTGTCTCGATAAAATCAATGTGGTTGACGACGGCACCATTCCCTTTAACCGTGGCTCGCTGAATATCGACGACGACGGCGTTGAAGGACAGAAGACATACATCGTGCGCGAGGGTATCCTGACGAGCTATCTGCACGACCGCATCAGCGCCAGACATTACGGAATCCCATCAACGGGAAACGGCCGCCGCGAATCATTTCGCATGATGTCGATCCCGCGGATGAGGGCTACATACATGGAGGCCGGAAATGTGAGCGAAGAGGATATTATCTCCACGGTGAAAAACGGAATCTACGCCGCCAATTTCACCAACGGACAGGTGCAAATAGGCGCCGGCGATTTCACTTTCTTTGTGAAAGACGGATACCTGATTGAAAATGGCAAGCTCACGCAGCCCGTTAAAGATATCAACATCATCGGAAACGGACCGCAGGCGCTGGCCGACATGACCATGATCGGCAACAATTATAAAATAGACAACGGAACATGGACCTGCGGCAAAGACGGACAGTCGTGTCCCGTAACTTGCGGTATGCCATCGGCTTTGGTAAGTAAACTAACGGTAGGAGGAGAGAGTTAATATGATTTCAAACGAAAATAAAAAGCTGGCTCAATGGGCGATGGACGTTGCCCTGAAAAACGGATGTCAGGCTTCGCGCGTTTCGCTGTATAGCGGAACAAACAGTTCCTTCGAAATTCGCGATATGAAAATAGACTGCTTGCAACAGGCTTCCGAAAGCAGACTGGTTATTAATCTCTATGTTGGTGGCCGGTATGGCTCATATTCTACCAACCGCCTCGACCGAAAAGAGTTGGAGATGTTTATCAAAAATGGCATCGACTCTACACGCTATTTGGCAGAAGATAAGGCCCGTACGCTGCCTGATCCATCATTATACTACAAAGGCGGAAGCCCCGAATTGCAGATGGACGACGCCGGTTTCGACTCGGTGGATGCCGATGAAAAAGTAAGGCTGGCCATGGAAGCATGCTCCGAAATTATGGACAGAGACAAGCGTATTATCTCGGCTAATTCGTCATTTGGCGATGAAAAAAGCTCAAGATACATCATTGACAGCAACGGCTTTGAAGGTGAAAACGCCTCGACGAGCTTCAACATTTCGGCAAGTGTGAGTGTGAAAGATGAAGGCGAAGCACGCCCAAGTTCGTGGTGGTACGATTCGTCGTTGTTTTTTAGCGATTTGGTAAAAAAAGGAATCGGCTCCAAAGCGCTGGAACGCGTGCTGAGCAGGCTCGGACAAAAGAAAACGGCATCGGGAAAATATCCCATGCTACTCGACAATATCAATTCCCAACAAATGATATCGCCGATAATCAGCGCTATATACGGTTCTTCCATTCAACAGAAAAATTCGTTTTTGTTAGACAAGCTGAATGAGAAAGTTATGGGAGAAAATGTGACGCTTATAGACGAACCGCACATGCCCAAATCATTTGGGGCGCGTTATTTCGACGGCGAAGGAATAGCCACCCAGCGGCAACCCGTTATAGAAAACGGCATGTTGAAAACCTATTTTATCGACGTTTACAATGCCAATAAACTGGGTGTTTCGCCAACCATCGGCGCACCCTCAATTCTGACCATGAAAATGGGCGACAAAGATACCGAAGGGCTGGTCGCTACCATTGACAAAGGTATTTTGGTGACCGGCTTCAACGGCGGTAACAGCAACTCCTCAACAGGCGACTTTTCATACGGAATAGAAGGTTTCCTCATCGAAAAAGGAAAACGTGTGCAGCCGGTTTCCGAGATGAACATCACCGGAAACATTCTGACACTTTGGAACAATCTGGTTGCTGTCGGAAATGACCCACGCAAATCGTCAAGCTGGAAAATTCCTGCACTGCTCTTCGATGGCGTGGATTTCAGTGGATTGTAGTTTTTTTATTAGAAACAGTTAATTTACAGGGGTGTTTCGCTGAGCAGAGAGACGCCTCTGATTTCTTTGGAAGGATTGGCCTCCGCAAGTCGCTCTGCTCACCTGCGGTTACCAATTGTTCAAGCCTTTCAGCTTGGCATTAAAGGGTTCTTGGGAAATCAGATTTTATCAAAGCCGCACCATGTTGCCAGCGCCGGAGGAATGAGGATTCCTTCGGGGGTTTGGTTGTTTTCGAGAAGGGCGGCTACGATGCGCGGGAGGGCCAACGCGCTTCCGTTGAGGGTGTGCGCCAACTGTGGTTTTTTCTCCTGCTCGTCGCGGAAGCGAAGTTTTAGGCGGTTGGCTTGGAACGATTCGAAATTGGAAACGGAGCTCACCTCAAGCCACATTTTCTGTGCTGCCGACCAAACCTCAAAATCGTAGGTCAGCGCCGAGGTGAATCCCATGTCGCCGCCGCAAAGCCTCAGGATACGGTAGGGCAGTTCCAGCTTTTGCACTAAAGATTCCACATAGCAGACCATTTCTTCCAATGTTTCGTATGATTTTTCGGGATGGGCAATCTGCACAATTTCTACCTTGTCGAACTGGTGGAGGCGGTTCAGCCCGCGTACATCCTTGCCGTATGAGCCGGCTTCGCGACGGAAGCAGGCGCTGTAGGCCGTATTTTTTACCGGCAACGCTTTGCTGTCGAGAATCACATCTCGGTATATGTTGGTGACGGGCACTTCGGCAGTGGGTATCATATAAAAACTATCTTCGGTGATGTGGTACATCTGCCCCTCTTTGTCGGGAAGTTGTCCCGTGCCGAATCCTGACGCTTCGTTCACCATCAGGGGTGGCTGAATCTCTTCGTAGCCGTTTTCGCGGGCTTCGTTCAGGAAGAAGTTGATAAGTGCACGCTGCAATCGGGCGCCTTTTCCACGATAGACGGGAAAACCTGCGCCGGCGAGCTTGACGCCCAGTTCAAAATCGATGAGGTTATATTTCGAAGCAAGTTCCCAGTGGGGAAGGGCATTTCCAGTAAGCTCAGGAATAACGCCGCCGCTGCGAACCACTTGATTGTCATCCACATTTTTTCCCGTCGGCGCTGATTTGTGAGGCAGGTTGGGGAGCAAAACCAGCAGTTGCTGCACTTGTTCGTCTATTTGGTCAAAAACCTGATCGTATTGCCTGATGCTCTCTTTGAGTTCGGCGGTTTGCTGTTTCGCCTTTTCTGCTTCGTCGCGGCGTCCCTGCTGAAACATAATGCCAATCTCTTTCGAAAGGCGGTTCATCTCGGCTTTGGCATTGTCGGAACGCAACTGCGCCTGATTTTTTTCCTCGCGCAGTTTGATGATGTTGCCTACAATTTCGTGCGCATCGAAATGTCGTTTGGCTAAACGCCCGATAACGTCTTCGGGATTTTCATAAACATATTTTAAAACGAGCATATTCAAAAGTTTTTAGATTAAACAAATAGCGAAAACAGCACCGCTTTCGGCCGGTAAAAGTATAAAAAATAAGGGTGACCACGTAAGTGATACACCCTTAAAATATTAACTTCTACTAATTTCTCGAATTCAATGAACTTAGTTGCTTTCAACCGTAGCGATGGGTTCAACGGAAACATACGATTTGTTGTCGCGTTTTTTGCTGAAAACCACTGTGCCGTTAATCAATGCAAACAGAGTGTGGTCTTTGCCTACACCCACGTTGCTTCCCGGATGATGTTTTGTGCCTCTCTGGCGAACTAAAATGTTGCCTGCTTTTGCAAACTGGCCTCCGTATATTTTCACGCCAAGCCGTTTGCTTTCCGATTCGCGTCCGTTTTTCGAACTACCTACACCTTTCTTATGAGCCATTTCTTTTTGTTTTAATTATCCGACAATTTCTTCAATAAGCACCTGCGTGAAACATTGGCGATGGCCATTCATTTTTTGATAGCTTTTCCTTCTTTTCTTTTTGAATACCAATACTTTGTCGCCTTTTACGTGTTCAAGCACTTTGACGGTCACTTTGGCGCCTTCCACAACGGGAGTTCCCACAGAAACCACTCCGTCGTTGTCCACAAGCAAAACCTTCTCGAAGTCGATCAAACCACCTTCTTCCACAGGCAACCTGTGCACAAAAACTTTCTTGTTTTTTTCTACTTTGAATTGCTGGCCTGCAATTTCAACGATTGCGTACATATATTTTTCTAATTTTTAGTTTATGTCCGGCAGGCGGAATAACCTCACGTTCTTCACTTTATTGCCTGAACGAACTTTTTGGGAGTGCAAAAGTAATCATTTTTGAATGATTTCCAAACCGGTATTTATTTTTTTGAAAAACAGTTACACAGAGTTAAGAAACAGGGAAATTTTTCAATGGACTCAATGATTCAATAGGCGCATGATGTTTACGAAATTGGTTCCAATACTGACGACGGTATTATTTTCGTGCGGGAGCGGGACACAGGGAAAATCGGTATTTTGAATGTGGGCAGGATTGACGAAGCAGGACGTATAGTGGCCGATGGAACGGCTCTGTTGTTTTTCCCCAGTATGACGAAGCAGAGAACCTGACGGGTTATACCAATCCTGATGTAATAGTTGAAGAACACGCCCCAAGGGATAGAGCAGAAAGGGATAGTGTATATATGTTCGAAAGAGGCAGGCAAACTGGTCGCGAAACTGGAAGATGCGCGTAGCAAGAGTAAGGATTTGAGGATTGAGCGTAACCGCTTGGCTGCAAGTCTGAAAGAGATAAAGCAAAGGAGCGCGAACCAGAAAGGATAAAGGATGCCGCCCAGCAACTTGAGAAATATATTTTGGGGAGCATCAACAGTGAGATTATGGCCGATATGGATCAAAGGGATTTTGCCAGCCTTATGTCGCGGTTGAAGAACCCAGCGGGCAAAAAGGATGTGGATGCGGTGATGAGTTTATTCCATTTTTCCAAAGAGTTTCCAAATTCGGGAATGATTGCTATATTTGCTTCTCATATTTTTGATATGACAAACTATTAACCATGCAAAAAATAAAATTGGAAATTACAGGATTGACAGTCAGTCAGGTACAATCGGGTGCGTATGCCCTTATCTTGGGTGAAGCTATGGGCGACAGGCGTTTGCCCATTATAATCGGTCCGGTTGAAGCGCAGGCGATAGCCATCCAGTTGGAAGGCCTACAGCCGCCCCGCCCGTTGACGCATGATCTGATAAAAAATATGGCCGATGTTTTTGGAATCAACCTGCTTGAGGTGATGATATACAAGCTCTCGGAGGGCATTTTTTTCTCGGAATTAAAATTCGAAAAAGACGGCGAAATTGTCAGGGTCGATTCGCGCACGTCCGATGCGGTTGCGCTTTCGTTGAGGTTCGACAGTCCTATTTTTACCACCGATGAGATATTGCACAAAGCCGGCGTTGTTTTGGGAACAGAAAATGAAGAGTTTCACAAAGCCGACGACGTCCCCACTTGGACGACGGGTAAATCATATTATAAAAATTATACTTTGTCGGAATTGCAAGATATGCTGAGCGATGCCATTGAAAATGAAGACTACGAGAAGGCCTCGTTCATTCGCGACGAAATTTATCGCAGGAAAAAATAGTAAAATTAGCACCTATGAATAAGTTTTTATCTCTCCTCTTCTCACTAATTACCATTACACTTTTTTCGTTTTCGGCATTTGCGCAGACGCAGGAGCCAATAGCGTCCGGTAGCGCCGCTGTTGCCGATTCGGTAGCTGTTGCGCATTCGGAAGAAACGTCTGCCAAAGCGGAGAAAAAAACTGATACATCAACATTGTTGCCGGAGGTAGCGCCCCGGGAGCCCTTTTCGGCAATCAACCTGTTGAGGGGAATTTTGGGAATGGCTGTTTTGCTGGCAATCGGCTATGCGCTGAGCAACAATAGAAAACAAATTCCTTGGCGCACCGTTTTCTTTGGGTTGCTTTTTCAGCTTATATTGGCGGTGGGCGTTTTGTATGTTCCCTTTGTGCGCGAGATATTTGAATTCGCCGGGCGTATTTTTGTTAAGATTCTCGATTTCACAAAAGCGGGCAGCGAATTTCTCCTTGGCGACCTGATGGACTCAAGCAAATATGGATATATTTTTTTGTTTCAGGTGCTTCCCACCATTATATTTTTCTCTGCTTTGACCAGTCTGCTTTTTTACTGGGGCATTATCCAGAAAGTGGTTTGGGCGTTGGCATGGGTATTTACCCGCTCGCTGAAGATTTCAGGCCCCGAGGCGCTGTCGGTTGCAGGCAACATTTTTTTGGGGCAAACCGAATCGCCGTTGATGATAAAAGCCTATCTGCCCAAAATGGGAAATTCCGAAATCATGATGGTGATGACCGGAGGCATGGCAACGTTGGCGGGCGGCGTATTGGCGGCATACATAGCCATGCTGGGCGGCGACGATCCAGTTTTGCGGATCGAATTTGCCAAGCATTTGCTCACCGCATCGGTGATGGCTGCGCCGGCGGCCATCGTATTTTCGAAAATGCTGGTGCCACCCGACAGTGAAATCGATACCGATGTGAAAGTGAGTAAGGATAAAATAGGGCATAACGTTCTCGACGCCATTACAAACGGAACTTCGGAAGGCGTAAAACTGGCTGTGAATGTGGCTGGAATGTTGTTGGTTTTCATAGCCTTCATCGCTATGTTTAACTTTGTCACAGGCAAAATTGGCGAATGGACAAATGTTAATGATGTGCTGGCCGCCGCTACCGATGGACGCTACCAGAAATTGTCTCTGCAGGCGCTGCTTGGATATGTCTTTGCGCCGTTGATGTGGCTTATCGGCGTGCCTGTGGGCGACCTCGCAGCCGTGGGAAGCCTGCTGGGCGAAAAACTGATAATGACGGAATTTATCGGATACATCAGCCTTGCCGACCTGAAAGCAGCGGGAGCGCTCTCCCATAAGTCGATAATTATGGCCACATACATGTTGTGCGGATTTGCCAATATCGCATCCATCGGCATTCAGATTGGCGGCATCGGTTCGCTGGCGCCCAACAAGCGGGTTTTACTCTCGAAATACGGCATTCCCGCTGTCATCGCCGGAACGCTTACTTCACTGATGTCTGCTACTATTATTGGGATGATAATGAGGTAGTTGATTATTTTCCGTAAATTTTTTGATACGCGCTCTACACTTCGGTTTTGCATTTGTCTGATCCATGATTTCCACGGTGACAGGATTATCCTGTTTTTTATATCCTCGTTTTGTTAAAGACCTTAAAATAAACGCATTGTACAAATTTATATACAAAAGAAT
>Ga0082212_10010966_pt1 | contig 11534 bp, 9 predicted proteins | sample TergutNt197P3_FD_71548 | JGI IMG/M metagenome (GOLD analysis project Ga0082212, IMG submission 71548) | Neocapritermes taracua P3 segment gut microbial communities from Petit-Saut dam, French Guiana - Nt197 P3 | ecosystem: Host-associated > Arthropoda: Insects > Digestive system > Gut ... | reverse complement strand
TACGATAATCGAAAAATTACTGAATAAACCCGGCATCAAGCTTGTAACACCTGACATACTGGTTTTACTGGGATCAGGGATCTTGGATTTCGTGATTTCTTCATATTCAACCGAGCTGCTTTCACTAATCAAAGTCCTGGTCGATTCAACCCATTCAATTGTATCGACATTCGCCGATTCAACCGCGATTTCGACTTTTGTATCCTCAGCCGCAACGTTTACTTGAGATTCTTTCTTCACCTCATTGCTGACATCGATTTTTTGATACTCAATTGTATCTTTTACGGTTACTGAAACCGCATTTGTACTAAAAACATAGCCAGTTAAGCTATTGTCAGCAATCATTGATACTTCATATTTTCCGGGGATAATATCTTTTAAACTAATAATTCCGTCTTTTGCCTCATTGGTGTGAATGGTTGATTTTTTGTCCGGATCAACAACGTTTACCGAAAAAGCAACATTTGGCACCAGTTTACCGGTTTTCTCACTCACAAATTTAATTTTTAAATCTTTATATACCGAAGACATATCCATACTTACTTGAATGACATCATCTTCTGGAATAATCTCTTCCTCTTCCTCATAATAATCATAATCATCAAAAAACATTCTCGCAAGCTGGGCATCGCGCATAGCAAGCAAGCCATCCCCGCCGATAATTGCGATATGCTCGGTATTCATGCCGATGTTGGCAAAGGCTTCTAGCTTTCGTTCATCGTTTTGTGCCCGAAAATAAAAAGTGGAAGCAAAAACCGCCGCAGCCAATACGATAACACCTGTTATTCCAATTGCATAGTCGACAGCACTAAGGCCACTTATATAATCCCAGACACGTTGTAAGACGGAAGCATCATCGTCATAATAATCGTCGTCGTAATCATCATCATATTCGGCATAATATTCTTCGCTATCTTCATCATCATATTCTTCAGCATAGTAATCAGCATCAGCATCTTCTTCGTCATACTCTTCAGCATAGTAATCAGCATCAGCATCTTCTTCGTCATACTCTTCGGCATAGTATTCAGCATCAGCATCTTCTTCGTCATGCTCTTCGGCATAATACCCATCGTTGTCACGATCATACTCTTCGGCAGCATCATACGCATTACTATCATGCTCTTCTTCGTCGACGATTTCATCAATGATAATATCGTCCATATCATCATATTCTTGGTCATCAATTTGATCTATATTGGCATTTTCATGGTGATGTCTTTTGCGCATTTAAAAGATCCTCTCTTAAGATACTGAACTATAAAATATTCATTATGTACGATTTGACGTGCTTTAATTCGTGAAGATTGTACCATAAATTTACAGTAAATGCAAATAAATTACGCGATAACTACGCGATAACTTAATTTACATAATTATTGACTTTTTTGGCAAATACTGCCAAAATATCCATATGGACAACTTTCTTATGTCAACAAAAAGCACGACAACTACTGATAATTCGCGATATGTTTTCTGAAAGGAAAGTGAAATTTTTATGATGTATATGCATTATTGTCCACATTGCAAACGAATGTTTATGCTCAATGGCCATCACATGACCTGTCCCAATTGCTCTGATTCTGTTTCTGAACTAAAGATTTCCTATCTTGATTATGTGAAATTGGATATGGATGAGAGAGCTATTTACAAAATCAACTGCGAAAATGAGTATCATTTGAACAATTTGCGCACTACATACCGAATGCATAAGTATAGCAAATGGTACCGCGATATGCAAAATGATCAGGAGCTTATTCCTCTCTTATAATTTTTGCCACCCGCTTTGCCAGCAAAAGTCGGCCAGCATCGTTATAATGCATATGGTCAATCATATATTCTTGGTGATTTTCTTCATGGATGGTGCCAAAAAAGTTATCAATGAAATTAAAACCTACGCTAGTGGCAACATCATAGCCCATAATTAGATAATGAGTAACCGTTCCATTGCCTAAATCGGTTATAATTCCATTGTGGAGCTTGCCATCTTCATCCATATATTCGGCATAGGAATGCGACATGAAAATAATCCGGATATGAGGGAAAAATTCTTTGATATACTCCATCGAAACCCTAAGCGCACCAGTGAAAGCATTAAAATCATAATCGTCATTCGGATTATGTGCCGCCGACAACATATTATAATCCGTTGTGTCATACATCACGACAAGCACATCGATTTTCTGCATATCCAGGCTTGCCAAAATATCTACCGCTTTCGCATAGCGCATATCCGCAGTCTTACCGGCCATTTCGCGCAAATAAGAAAAATCGTCATTGATAAGTGCCATCGTAACATAATAAAGGCTGAACGACTCTTCTAAGGTGGCCGGAGTTAAATTACATACAATCCGTGAATTTGGAAAAGCGCCATTATAGGTAATACCCCCGGTTTCTTTGGCAATCAAAGCCGCTAAACCATTCTCTCCCGTTTCATCGCTAAACGGATTATTGCCCAAACAAAGGATATGGAGCTCACCATCATCTTCCTTTTCTTCTAATGAATCAGGTCGCCATACGATAAAGTCAAGCTCTTCCACATCAAAATCAGTCGTAACAAAATCCGGGTCATAATCCGAATCGACACCTTTATTCCACCTTAACAAAACAAATATGCCGGATAAAAAAAGAAACACTGCGGCGATGATAATAAGAAGGTGATAATTTAACTTGAATGGGATTCTCTTTTTTTCTCTTTCGTTTTCATCCATATTCCTAGTTTACTATTAATTTCAAAAAAAATCCATGATAAAATGCGTTACTGTTTGCGGCTTGCCGCATGCACCCGTATCCACACGTATCCACCCATATCCCAAATGGCAACCTCCGAAAACCTGGTTTCACGCGATTTTCGCGGCGTAAAAATCCATATATCCAAGCTTTTTCCACCGCAAAAATCGGTTCAACTTGGGTTTTCGGAGGTTGCCAAATATAATTTGCAGATATGGATATGATATGATATGATGTCATTTATGGATAAAGCAAACGAGGTACTCCCGAAGCACAAGACCAGACTTAAGGATGTTTTTATTCTGCAAGCTGTTTTTGTTATATACAGCATGTCATCCGTTGGCACGAAATTGGCATCAAGAGCTCTTTTTGAATCTGATTCCTTGCTCGATGCCATGTTTACTTTTGCATTCATCCTGCCAGCCGCGGCAGTTGTTTTTATTCTCGGCATTTACGCGTTGATTTGGCAACAAATCATCAAGCGTTTTGATTTATCAATTGCTTATGCCAATAAAGCAACAACATTATTGTGGAGTTTGGTATGGGCATCATTTTTGTTCAATGAAACGATTACGGTGGCAAAGGCTTCCGGGATGGCAGTTGTATTTATCGGCGTAATCATTATGAATAGCGAGGCCGTTTCATGAACCTTTATGTACTGATTTCTTTGACCGGTGTCACAATTGCCTCTTTTTCGCAGGTGATCCTAAAGAAAAGTTCAAGCAAAAAATATGCAAGCCGAATCAAGGAATACCTAAATCTTCCGGTTATTTTAGGATATGGGATGATGTTTTTCGCCTTGGGTTTTTCATTGATTGCTTATTCAGGACTAGATTATACGAATGTTCCGCTGCTTGAGTCGGCAGGATATATTATTGTCATGGTTTTGAGTTATTTCTTTTTCAAAGAAAAGATAACAAAACGAAAACTATTAGGGATGGCTTTGATTATTACTGGGATATTTATCTATACTCTATGATTTCGGATAATAAGGCCCAAACGTTTCGCGAATCTGTGTCGCAATGATCTCATCACGATAAATCAGCAACCCATCTATTTGATCCAGCAATAACAATCCATAATTTTCAGGATTGTCGCTTGTCGTACGCGTCCAATGGATGACAATATAATTTATTTGTTTCTCACGCGTTAGCTCCAATAATGAAGGAATATCAATCACATCAGGATTTTCCATCAAATCGTAAATTGGATTCTGAAATCCCCACCGTGGCACCAGCATTTCACGACCGTATGCCAGCATAATAGCGCTGGTATATTGGCGGACATCATTTACATGCTCTTTCGGAAAAGCCGCGTAAACATAAGCAAATTCAGCATCTTCTAATATATAGTCACAAACGTTTATCGTCGCATTCGGAATATTATAAAGATTCTCCGCTTTGCTGATATGGGGGCTATTGTAAACATAGGTTCCGGTTAAAATAACAAAAAAAGCCATAACTAAAAGACCGATGCTTCGTCCCAAAACGCTTTTGCGTTCTTTTGTGCCATGTTTGAACGCAAACAGCTTACAACCGGCATAGGCAATGGTTGTACTCAAGGGAAGCAGCCAGAGAACACGGTAGTAAGTCTCCGGATCCAGACCGGAAGCAACGAAAAACCAGCGGAAAAACGGGGTCAGGAAAACAAAAAGAATTGTCAGCGGGGTATAAATGAGCATGATGCGGAAACGTTTTTCTTTTTCGGTAACGAGAAGATAAACTAAAGCGGCGAGATAAAGGTAAAAAAGATAGCCGGTGCCGATGAAGTTTTTTAGGATCACAACGCATTCCATGAAAATTCCGTACATATTTATAACTATGCTCCTTTCAAAGTCTTAAGACTGCAAGTCTTACTCATTTCGGGTGCCAAAATCAACCGCCGCTAGTCATGGCAAAATAAAACACTATATAAGCAGCGCCGGGAACACAGGCTAAAGCAGTTTTAAATAAAAACACCAAGCCCCGGTAATATATCGCCAAATAAAAGCCTAAGCAGGCGGCCAAAATCAATGCCAGCAAAACGACCAACGAGCTTGATAAGGCGGCGACCCAAAATAGAAAGCCAAGTAGAATCCAGTATATGAAACCGGAATTTTTCTTCGCTTCATCACTGATTAACAAAAATAACCACAGTACCGCCGGAATTACAAAGTTTGCGGCGAATGATTTCCCCTGCCAGGTTCGCGTCATTAAAAAGGTTTCATTGGTAAAAATAGAAACATTCCCAAACATTTGAATCAGTGAAATGATGACCATAAACATTGGCAGCAATTCTTTCTTGTTGTGAAACAAACTTTTTCCGATTTGATAAAATAAAAGGTAAGTCATCGGCAAAAGAAAGAGGGGGATGATGCTGTGTGAAATGATGGTTGGGTGAATTTGCGTTTTCACGGCAAGCATCGATATCCATAAGGGGAAAACGGCCAGGGCATGACGTAAATCCAAGGTGGTGCTGTATCCGGTGTAAGGTTCAAAGCGATAGAGATAATCACGTTGCCATGCGGTTAAGGATTGGGCGATATAGTATGCGTCATCACCGTCGAATGAGGCGCGGGTGAGTGCCATGAAGAGTTGGAAGGCGAGGATTAGGAAGAAGATGAGGTAGGTGATTTTTGTTTCTAGGGGGGCAGAAAGAAAGTATGAAGGCAACCCTTGCGCTCCACAGGTATTATCTCCCTCCGGCGCTACGGTCTTATCGGCTTTTCGCTGACCACTTTTCCGCTCTAGAAGACGGCCTAAGGCGACTGCGGGAGATAATACCTGCGAAACGCGAGAACTGACCCCATGACATCTATCACATGGCACGATAATCTCTGCCCCTAATCCTAGGGCAGCCAGGGTAATTGCCACGGGGGTGAAGTATCTTAGCAGGGTTGTCATGCCATCGTAGACAACGTTTAGGACGACTAAAATTCCGATGAATTCGAAAATTGCGAAAAAGATGATGTATCCTGCTAAAAAGATGACACCGGGGGTGCGGCGATTTTTGGGCATGAAACGGGCCGGTAATAGTCCGATCAAGAAGGGGATGATAAAAAGCCAGATAGTCAGGCTCAAAAATTGTAATAGGAGCTTTAAAATTAACATTCTGCTACCTCCAGCATTTCACGGACACGGTGCCGATAAGTATGATGGTTTTTTACTTTTTCATAACCATTTTCGGCAATTCTTTGCCGCTCATTATCATGCGCCAGATAGTAGTCAACTTTGCCCATCAAATCATCGATGTTTTGATAATAAATAAAATCTTCACCCGGAATAAAATGTTCCAGCAAATCCGCTTGGAAATTTGATAGCAGAAAACCGCCGCTGCCCATAATATCAAAGGCACGCAAGGGGATCCCGCTAAGGATGCTTTTTAGGGTAATATTCAAATTTATTTTGCTGTGATGAAAAACTAAAGGTGATTGACTATAGTAGTCAATATATCCTTTGTTTGCAACTTCCGGATATTCCAAAGTCGTCTCGCCGGTATATAAATGAAAATTATGGCCTGATTCTGCTAAGCGGCGGATGATACTAATCCGTTCCAGCGATGTCACTTTTTTGGCCAGATAATAATTTGCATAAAGCCATTCGATTGATTCTAAGCTATGGACACGCTGAGGAGTCAGGCATAGTTGCTGCATTCTTAGGATAATTTCCGAAGTTAAGGCACTTTCTAAGAAATTTACGCCGTACACACCAAGCTGAGCTTTTATTAAGCCGTCAAGATAGCCTTTTAGGTAGCCATCATCATTTTCAAGCGGGGCAAATTGGGGTTTGGTTTTGGTGTATAGGGAGCCGACGAAGGAGATGTCGCATATCGCTGATAGCTTTGTTGCTCTAGAAGGCGGCTTAAGGCTTATGCGAGACTCAGCCCCCCGCTTCCCTATCGCCTCATCGTAATATTCAACGTCTGCTGCCAGTGGCAGGTAATAGACTGTGTTAATCCCTTTCTTTATCAAGTCAAAGCAGGTCTGGCGGTCAAAAATAAAGATATAATTGGTTTCATAAGCTGCCGTTTCAGAATAAACCTCAACGCAGGGGCTGTCGTAGACCCATGAAAGGTATTTGATCCGGCAGGCTTTCGCCGCAATCGCCACTACCGGCAGATAATTCACCGTAAACACAAACTCATAGCCGCCGGAAAGGATCTTTAGAGCCAGCTCTTCGGCAAGGTTTGCGCGTTTTGATTGATCCGGTTCTGCTTGAGGAATCGGATACAAATCAACCGTAAATCCTTCCTGCTCAAAGGCCCGGATGATAAAATGAAGTCCCAAACTAACCCATTCAGGGAAAAATATTTTCCGCATACTAAAATAATAAATAATGTTGACTTAAATGTCAAATCTACGGATAATAGGGTGAAGATATTGTTACTGTTCACGGCAAGCCGCAAACAGTAACTAAATGCACACAAATATGCTCAATATCTTGCTTCGCAAGCTATACCGCATTTTGGCGCTTGCGACCCTCGTAAAATTGCATAGGGAGCAATTTTACTTCGCGGAATAGTCGGACGTGAACAGTAACAAGATATTATATTTATTAAAGGATTCGCATATGACCCCTATCTCACTATGCATGATTACCAAAAATGAAGAAAAATTCATTGAAAGGTGCCTATCCCTGCTGCGGCCGCATTTCACCGAGATAATCGTGGTCGATACCGGATCAACCGATCAGACCGTTTCGGTTGCGGAAAAGTATGCCGATCAAGTATGCCGCTTTTCATGGAACAACGATTTTTCCGCCGCCCGCAATTTTTCAATTGAGCAAGCAAGCTGCGATTGGATTTTGGTGGTTGACTGCGATGAGTTCTTGGAAGAGATCGACCCAAACGGCATGGACGATGCGATTACGCAATACCCACAAGGGATCGGGATGATCATCCGGAATAATCCCTATGGGGATGACGGCCAGCCGAAATCAATTCTGACCGAACGGGTTGCCCGGCTTTTTGACCGCCGTTTTCATCATTATCACGGCATTATCCATGAGCAGGTTACGCGGATTGATGAAAAGGAGCCTAAGTATTTTCCCATTCCACTAAGCTTTTATCATGAAGGCTATGTAAACCAAGAAACTGCCGCTTTAAAAGCGAAACGCAATCTTGATTTGTTATTTCTGGATTTGGAAAAAAATGGAGCCGACCCCTATACTTACTTTCAGATCGGACAATCCTATACTGCTTTAAACGATACTGAGCAGGCCTTACATTTCTATGGCTTAGGTCTGGAATTTGACGTAAATCCGGGGCATGAGTATGTGCGGACGATGGTTGAGTCCTATGGATACGCATTGCTTAAGTTGAAACGTTATGCCGATGCTTTGCAGTTCGAAAATATATATGAGGAGTTCGCCACCCGGGCAGACTTTCCCTTCTTGATGGGATTGATTTATATGAATAATGCAATGTTCGACCAAGCCATCGCTGAATTTAAAAAAGCGACGGCAATGAAAGAATTTGCCGTCGCCGGGGTGAATGCTTACCGGGCTTTTTATAATATCGGGGTCATCTACGAATGCACTAAAAATCCCGAAAAAGCGCGGGATTTTTATCGCAAATGTGGTGACTATGCCCCTGCCGTGAAGCGGATTGAAGAGTTATCTTGAACCCTTATTTCGGCAATCCGGCAAGTCCTTTTTCCAAATCCTCATCCGTTGGAATATAATCCGTCATCAGTCCATCGTTGTATTTTTCATAAGCTGACATATCAAAATAGCCGGTACCGGTAAGGCCAAAGAGGATTGTTTTTTCTTCGCCGGTTTCCTTGCATTTTAAGGCTTCTTCAATCGCGCCTTTGATTGCATGGGCACTTTCCGGTGCCGGAAGGATTCCTTCGACACGGGCAAACTGCTGAGCTGCCGCGAATACCTCGGTCTGCCCCACTGCTTTGGCTTCCATCAAGCCATCATGATAGAGCTGTGACAGGGTCGAACTCATGCCGTGGAAGCGCAAACCACCCGCATGTTCAGGTGCCGGCATAAAACCGGAACCGAGCGTATACATTTTTGCAAGCGGACAGATCATTCCGGTATCACAGAAATCATAGGCATATTTTCCGCGCGTGAAGCTTGGGCATGATGCCGGTTCAATGGCAATAATGCGATAGTCCGCTTCACCGCGCAATTTTTCACCCATAAACGGACCAATCAAACCGCCTAAATTCGAACCGCCGCCGGCACAACCGATAATGATGTCCGGTTTTAGGCCATATTTTTCCATTGCCGCCTTGGTTTCGAGACCGATAACCGACTGGTGCAAAAGCACCTGAGCCAGAACCGAACCTAATACATAGCGATATCCTTCCGTCGAAACGGCAACCTCAACCGCTTCGGAAATGGCACAGCCAAGACTGCCATTGGTTCCGGGAAATTCAGCCAGGATTTTTTTTCCGACTTCCGTGTCGGAGGATGGCGACGGTGTGACACTCGCGCCATAAGTCCGCATTACTTCGCGGCGGTATGGTTTCTGCTCAAAAGACGATTTCACCATAAATATTTTCAAATCAAGTTCCAGATACGCACAGGCCATCGACAGGGCTGTTCCCCACTGGCCGGCTCCGGTTTCCGTTGTTACGCCCTTAAGGCCTTGCTTTTTCGCATAATATGCTTGCGCAATTGCGGAGTTCAGTTTGTGGCTGCCACTGGTATTATTCCCTTCAAATTTATAATATATCTTCGCCGGGGTCTTTAATTTTTCTTCCAGGCAATAAGCTCTGACCAAAGGGGCGGGACGATACATCTTATAAAAACTTAAGATCTCTGCCGGAATGTCAAAATAGGGCGTGGTATCGTCAAGCTCCTGTTTCACCAATTCACTGCAAAAAACCGTTTCGAGCTCCGCCGCCGTCATTGCCTCTTTCGTGCCTGGGTTAAGCAATGGAGCCGGTTTGTTTTTCATGTCGGCGCGGACATTATACCATTTATTCGGCATCTCATGTTCTTCTAAAAATATTTTGTAGGGGATCGTTTTTTCGTTCATTGCTTTTCTTTCCTTTCCTTTCTTGAATCAATAAATCGTCCAATGCAACAGTTTATCAGGTGATTGCTTGTCGGTCAATGATTGACAGCTAGTAAATTGCAAAGCAATTTTCCACAAAAAAACCTGACAAAGCCAAACGCCTTGTCAGGGACGAATCAAAATAATCCGCGGTGCCACCCTGATTCACGGAGAACTTATGTTTTTGGAACTTTAGTTCTTTGGAACTTTAGTTCTTTGGAACTTTAGTTCCTTTTTCCCGTGCACTTTATGGAGTACTATCATACTCCCGGCAACTAACGTATGCCTTCACGTCATGAGATACTAAGTGAGAATATTGCCAACGCGCATCCAAACTTTTCATCATGCCCTCAACGGCCCATTTGACAATCCGCATCTCTTGCTTGGTTCTCAGCCTCCCAAGCTCTCTGTATTGCGCGTAAATGCCGTTACTTCCGTCTCAACGGTTTAGGTCATTTTACTACAGCCATTATTGATTGTCAAGAGGTCAAAAAAAAATTTAAAGACAAGCGTGCAAATATAGTGTATAATGAGCATCAGTAACTAATGTGTCGTTTCAATGTGTCATTTCATAAAAAGTAAAAAATTATAAGTCTTACCATTTGTGTTAGAGGGAAGGAGTTCAAATGAAAAACAATATGAATGAGCGGATGCGTAACAGCATCGGTTTCCGCTTAAACGTCATGATGCTTTCGATTATCGTCCTAAGTATATTTTTGACCGTCGGAATCGGAATCACGATCTCGGGCAGCTATATCATCCGCGAATCAATGGATAAAATCAGTTTAAATACCCAAAACGAAGCAAGCAAAATGGATACATGGCTTTCGCAACAATCAACTGCCGTCTCCACCTTAGCGGATGTTTTAAGCCGCGTCAATGATTATTCCGAGGAATTTCTCCGCCCGCCGCTTAAGGCAGTGCTGGATGAAAACGATCCCTTTTTCGAAATTTATATCGGCTTTCCCGACGGCACTGCGCATACCGGTAGCGGTTTTGTCTTTGATTACTCATGGTGGTCAGCACCGCAGCGCGGCTGGTACAAATTGGCCTTAACCGATACGTCCAAAGCTCATATCACCTCGCCTTATGTGGATGCACAGTCAGGTGACCTTTGTATCACTGCGGTACGTGCGGTGATGAAGGATGGTGAGGTTCTTGGGGTGGTCGGCGCGGATATCCTGATTCCCGTTTTGCAGGAAATGGTTCTTGAATCCAATCTCTATGGCACCGGTTATGCAATGCTCCTTGACTCCGATGGCGAGTCCGCCGGAAATATCCTCGTCCATCCCAATGAGAATTATGCCCCGGTCGGCGATGACTTTAAGAATTTAAAAACCGTCAACGACAAAGCTTACGCGAAGCTGTATGAGCAGCTGAAAGACGGTGAAATGGTTCGCTACCGGGATGCCAGCAATGTCCGCAAATACTATACCGGCCAAACCATCGCCTCGACCGGCTGGCAGATTATTACGGTCGTTCCGACTTCTGTCGTGACCAGGACTTTGTGGATTGTCATCCTAATTGTCATTCCGTTGACGGTCTTGATTATTTTCCTCGCTTTCCGCCTTTTTTCCAATACGATTAAAGACCTGGTGAATGAACCGATCGAACAGTTAAAAGACGTTGCCCACCAGATGAGCGATGGCAATATCAATGTTGAATTAAGTTATCATTCCGAAAATGAACTGGGCGATTTAGCCGGCAGCATGGCAAGCCTGATGAATTTATTCAAAAAAATCGTCCCGGATATCCAGGGCAATCTCAATCGCATCGAAAAAGGGGATTTCCTTACCACCACCGATGAGACGGAT
>Ga0082212_10010965_pt1 | contig 11535 bp, 11 predicted proteins | sample TergutNt197P3_FD_71548 | JGI IMG/M metagenome (GOLD analysis project Ga0082212, IMG submission 71548) | Neocapritermes taracua P3 segment gut microbial communities from Petit-Saut dam, French Guiana - Nt197 P3 | ecosystem: Host-associated > Arthropoda: Insects > Digestive system > Gut ... | reverse complement strand
GTTACTTAGAGATAAGAAAGAATCAAAAAAGAGAGGAAGAAAACAATGAAGAAAAACAGAAGACTCATGGCAACGCTCCTGACGATCGCGCTCGCGATATCCCTTGTGCCGCTCACGTTGCTCACAGCAGCAGCCGCGCTGGCAAACGTGCTTGTGCCAACATCGCTTGTGTACGGCATCGTTTACAACTTTGTCGACGATCTTGCGGTGGTCGGCTCGGCGGAGTGGAGAGGCAGGCAGTTCGGCGTTATTGACAAGCAAGGCAACTATGTCGTTCCGCTTTCGTACAGCGGTATCCTCTCGTACTCGGAGGGGCTCGCCGCTGTCAGCATGGGAGAGTACCCCGACGAGAAGTTCGGCTTTATCGACACGACGGGCGCCGTTGCCATCCCGCTCACATTTGACAGGACAGGCAGCTTCTCCGACGGCTTGGCAATGGTGCAATTGGACGGTAAATACGGGTTCATTGACAAGACAGGCGCTATTGTTATTCCAATTGAGTATGACGGTGTGTATCCATTTGAAGACGGGTATGCAAAAGTTATTAAAGGCGAATACCCGAACAGAAGATTCGGGGTCGTGGACAAAACGGGAACCTTGATAATTCCTATTGAATACGACGACATCTCCCGGGATTACAACACGCCGAACAAAGTATTTTACGAAGGCATGGCAGAAGTCTTCAAGGATAATAAATGCGGCTTTGCAGACGAGTCGGGCAGCATCGTCGTTCCGCCGATATATGACTACGTGAGCCACTTTGCGGATGGTATGGCGACGGTTTCGCAGAGCAATAAGTACGGCGTGATCGACGCAAAGGGAAGCGTGATCGCTCCGATAGAATACGACGACATGTACGCCTTTACAGATGATTTGGCGTGGGCGAAAAAAGACGGCGCCTGGGGCATACTGAATGCAATCAAGTCTGCCGCGGGAACTATCGTCAATGTGCTGGTGCCGCCAACGCTCGTATACGACAGGGTGTACCAGTTCTCTGAGGGGCTGGCTGTTGTTCATATGGAAGGCAAGGACGGATATGTAGACAAGACCGGCGCATTTGTGATCGAGCCGCAATTTGACAGTGCCGACACGTTCTCCGGGGGTTTGGGAAGGGTCGGAAGCGGCTTTTTCCCGGACGAGCTATGCGGGTTTATCAATACATCCGGCGCTCTGGTCATCCCGATGGAGTACAACGAGGCCGGACGCTTTGTAGACGGGCTTGCCAGAGTCGCAAAAGGTGATTTCCCGGAAAGAAGGTACGGCTATATCGACACTTCCGGAAGAACCGTGATCCCTCTGGAGCACAACTGGATCGGCGCGTTTTCAAACGGGTATGCCATGGCGAATATTGATGGTAAATATGGATGCTTTGACAAAGCGGGCAACATAGTCGTTTCGCTTGAGTATGATACAGTGTACGTGCCTTCATACGGCAAAATATGGGTGCAGAACGACGAACTCTGGGGCATTCTCGAAGTTGGCGGAAGCCCGGGTACGACCGCTCCGCCGCCTCCTGCGCTCGTGGCAAACCCGACAGCAGCGACCGTCCTCGTGAATGGAGAGCCTGTGGCGTTCGATGCGTACAATATCAATGACAACAACTACTTCAAGCTGCGCGATCTCGCATATGTGCTCACAGACACGGAAAAATGCTTTGAGGTGGATTGGGACGGCGAGAAGCAGGCTATCACGCTGATAAGCGGCGAGGCCTATACGGAAGTCGGCGGTGAGATGGAGGGCAAGGGCAGCGAGGTGAAGACGCCGCTGCCGTCAAACGCGAAAGTCTACCTCGACGGTGACGAAATGCAGTTCACCGCATACAACATCGAAGGCAACAACTACTTCAAGCTGCGCGATATTGGCGAGGCGTTCGACTTCGGCGTGGACTGGAACGGGGAGCTTCAAACGATCGTGATCGATACAGGCAAAGGTTACACCCCGGATTAGCTCCGGCGTAAACTCCCATAAAATTAAAAGTGGTCAAAATGACCACTTTTAATTTTATATTTGACCACTATGGTTTTCTATCGATTATCTTGCGTACGATTTCATCGAACCTGCCCGTGATGTACCCGTAATTCTCCCTGTCATGCGGCACTGAGCAGCCTGTGCAGTCCTTGACGCCGTTTTTGCGGAGTTGAAAGTTTCCGCCGCATTCAGCGCCGAGCGCATACAGCGGGCAATAGCAGAACAGGCAGTTGAAGTTGCTCGCGTCTTCGACGCTGTGGCACGGGAACGCCTCGCATTTTTCATTCGAGAAATACGCATAATGCTTGCCGCGCCAATCCTCTGCATTTTTGTTTCTCACGTCCATAATCTCACCCCTGCCACATTCGTTACTTGTAATTGTTCAGGTCTATGCTTAAGTACGCACGTCGACTCCGGTCTGCCTCTGAATAGATATCGTTACTTTTCTTTGCAAAAAAGTATACCATCATCTAAATAGCTTGTACACCATCACAATTTTTTTAGCGGTTTTGACACCCTAAGCATTTATAGAATTTGAGTGTCCTATATTAAGTACAATGATTATAAATGCTGCATAATAACATGGAATTGTTTACAATCCTATGATATACTACAGTTGATTTAAGCAACCTCCGAATAAACGCGCCGCCAGTAATTTCAAAAATCTTCATATGCAGCATGATTACGGGAGTACATATGGAACTTGAAACAGTGAAGAATGAATTTGCTTCTCAACTAGATGGATTTGCTAGATCATTAGGCGAACACATCACACATAATGGTGATTGGACTATAAGGGGATTCATAGATGTTTTCCGAAATCTATACTCTATATCATTGGACACAAAGGTTTTATCCAAAATACTGGAACTACATATTTTTCCGTACTTCATTAGTTTTGCAGAGCAGAATGGGTACGTGATCGAGCTAGCTACGCATCAAAACTGGTATCCGGACTTGACTTTCATTCGAGTCGATAATACAGAAATCAAGTTTGCTGTCGATATTAAGACGACGTATTTTTTAGACGATTACCCTGGGTTTTGCAATGGCTTTACACTAGGTTCACACGGCGAGTACTTCATAAATAGAGATAGTTTTAAGAACATCCAGTATCCGTACGATCACTATTGCGGGCATTACTGTTTGGGGATAATTTATTCAAGAACAGCAATTTCCGAAATCAGTGAAACACGCCGGTATTCCTTAGAAGAACTCCCCGAGATTCCTTCCGTAATAAAGAATTTCACTTTTTTTGCGGTTGAAAAATGGCGTATTGCAAGTGATAAAAGAGGAAGCGGCAATACTGCGAACATAGGAAGCATTCAAAATGTAGAGGACATAATTGCTGGCAATGGAGTGTTTGCCAAGGCTGGCGAAGACATATTTGATGACTACTGGGCTAATTTCGGGAAAATGCAAGTGGCAACCAAAGACGGAGGGCGAAAACCATTATCTTCTTTTAGCGAATATGTTGCATATCGCGGTTTATCCACTGACTTAATTAACCCGCGCGCTCCAAGGAAGAGGAGAACATAGACATGGAAACAGAAAAGATTTATACTCCGCCGTTCAAAACACAGGGCATCAAGACTAAGCTAATACCCTTGATAAAAAAGAACGCATGTATAGATAGCTCGCAACTTTGGATTGAACCCTTTATGGGTTCAGGTGTGGTGGGGCTGAATGTAGCGCCAAAACGAGCTGTTTTTGCGGACCTAAATCCACATATCGTTAATTTTTACAGAAAACTAAAGAGCAGAGAACTGAACACCAGTATTGTCGCAGAATACCTGATGGAACAAGGTGCTTTGTTGTCCGAGAGAGGCGAAGACCATTATTACTTCATTCGGGAAAAGTTCAATAACGAGTGCGACCCTTTGGATTTTTTATTCCTAAACCGTTCGTGCTTTAACGGGATGATCCGTTTTAACAGAAAAAACGAGTTTAATGTACCGTATGGGCACAAACCACAACGTTTTTCAAAGGCATACATCACAAAGATACTTAACCAGGTACGGCATTTTGAAGAAATGATTAGAAACAACGATTGGGATTTTTACTGTCAGTCATTTGAAGACACTATCACTCTTGCCAACGAAGACTCTTTCATATACTGCGACCCCCCATATATCGGCAGGCATGTGGATTATTTTGATAGTTGGGATGAAAACCAAGAAACAAAGCTCCATGAATGCCTATCTAGCTCACAAGCGCGATTTATGCTGTCGACATGGAAATCGAATCAATACAGGAGCAATCCGTATGTCGACACACTCTGGGGTTCTTGCTATGCAGCGACTCAGGAACACTACTATTTTGTTGGCGCTAGAGAAGAAAACCGAAATGCTATGACAGAGGCGTTACTGACAAACTATCCAATGACAGGGAGCGAAAACTTGATGCTGTCATTACAGAGTACATTTGAACAGCTAGCTATTTCTCTATAGTCTGAACAAAAAGTATTTGCCCTTTTCACCTGCTCTGTGGTACAATCACTTCAATCGGCAGAAATAATTGACCGAATAACACTATTTTTCATGGAGGTATCGTAATGCAGGAAGTTCTCGATTATTTGAAGAAGGCAGGAACATATTATCTGGCGACGGCTGACGGCGATCAGCCAAGGGTGCGCCCGTTCGGCACAGCCCACATTTTTGACGGTAAACTATACATTCAAACAGCGAAAGCAAAACCATGCGCGCAGCAGATGGCAAAAAACCCGAAGGTCGAAATTTGCGCGATGGTAGAAGGCTCATGGATCCGCATAGAGGCAAAAGCAATCACGGACGACAGGCTCGAAGCAAAGCAGAGCATGCTGGAAGCATATCCGATGCTCAAGGACAGATATAAGGCCGAAGACGACAACACGAACGTCCTGTATCTTAAGGACGCCACTGCTACGATCTCCTCATTCGGCGGAGAGCCCAAGACGATAAAGTTCTAAGCAAGCCTGAAAGAGGTTAAAGCATATCAAGTGCTTTAACCTTTTTTTATGCCCATGCCGAAAACATGACAAGTTGCCCTCTGAACAGCAACGACTAGGTAATCAGCGTTTACCTAGGTATTGAAAGGTGGAAAAAATGGATACAAGCCCGAGGCAGAAGTCGATGTTTGAATCGCCCGATATACAAGCGCCGCTGGCGAGCCGGCTGAGGCCCCGCGACCTGAGTGAGTTCGTGGGGCAGGCTCATCTTCTGGGCGAGACAAAAATAATCAGGCAGATGATCGAAAAAGATATGGTTTCCTCCATGATATTCTGGGGGCCTCCGGGGGTAGGAAAAACCACCCTCGCGCGCATCATCGCCGGAAGCACCAAGGCGGAGTTCGTCAACTTCAGCGCTGTGACAAGCGGTATAAAGGAGATCAAGGAAGTGATGAACCATGCGGAACGAATGAACCTAATGGGCGACAGGACCATACTCTTTGTAGACGAGATCCACCGTTTCAACAAAGCCCAGCAGGACGCATTTTTGCCTTTTGTGGAAAAAGGGAGCATTGTCCTCATTGGCGCTACGACGGAAAACCCGTCGTTCGAAATCAACTCCGCGCTGCTGTCGCGCTGCCGCGTATTTGTCCTGCAGCCGCTGACTCAGGAAGACTTGCTGCAGCTACTGAAACAATCACTTGAAAACCCGTTGGGATTCGGCGGGCAGAAAATCAATATTTCCGGAGAAATACTGAACACCATAGCCGGAATCGCAAACGGCGACGCGAGGGTCGCGCTCGGCACGCTGGAGATGGTCATCCTCAATACGGAGACAGACGAAACCGGAACAACGGTAACAAAAGAAATAGTTGAGCAATGCATAAGCAAAAAATCGCTCCTCTACGACAAAGGCGGAGAGGAGCATTACAATATAATTTCAGCGCTGCATAAATCTATGAGAAACAGCGACGTGAACGCAGCCGTCTACTGGCTTGCGCGGATGCTCGAAGCGGGCGAAGACCCGCTGTACGTCGCCCGCCGGGTCGTTAGGTTCGCCAGCGAGGACGTCGGCATGGCGGACAGCAATGCGCTCGCGGTAGCAGTGGACGCATACCAGAGCTGCCACTTCATCGGCATGCCTGAGTGCAGCGTTCACCTCACCCACGCAGTTGTTTACATGTCGCTCGCGCCCAAATCGAACGCGCTTTACGCAGCGTACGGCAGCGCATCGGAAGACGCTCGCACGATGCTGGCGGAACCTGTTCCGATGCAGATACGCAACGCCCCCACAAGGCTGATGAAGGACCTCGGCTACGGCGCCGGCTACATCTACGCCCATGACACGGACGAAAAACTCAGCGCCATGCAATGCCTGCCGGATTCGCTCATTGACCGCAAATACTACGAACCGGGCACGCAAGGCCGCGAAGCGCGCGTAAAAGAGCGCATGGAGCAAATCGAAGCCTGGCGATTGGAAATGAGAAAAGAAAAGTGAGGAGAGTGTTTGACTAGTGTTTTGTGGCGATTTTTATTGCTTTTGCAAGAGGAGCTTTGTAGTGGTCGAGGTCGTGCAAAGTCAGAATATCCATCAGATAGCCCTGCGGGTCCTCGTCTGTCGTCGTCCACTCGCGTGAAATGAGCACCTTTTCCTCGACGCGGTACTGAATGGCGCGAAGCCCCAGGTTGTCGGCGTTTTTATCAAGCCTTGGCACAGAATCCCTTTGAACGGCAAGCGTGCTTATCAGAAGCTTCCCGTAGTAATACGTCTCTGAATCATGCCCGGACTCCCCTAAATACTCCGTTTTATACGAATACTGCAGCCAAACGACCGCCGCGCTTTCCGGAACCAGCATCCAGTTTTCGTCTTTCCTGTCCGGGAACACCACCTTGACAAGATTGCCCGGCAGGTCATCCCCGTTCATTTTACAAAACTGGTGCGCAAAGCCCTTTGCAAACGAGCTCCCCTCAGAAGTGATCTTACCCGAGTTGCGAAGCAGCAGCAGCGGCTCCGCCGTGACCTGCCTTTTCTCCTGCGCAGTTAAAGGCAGCGTCCAGCCCTCCTGAAAGCTCAAAAGAGTCAAATCATCGGAAACGGCGTGGGTTTCGTAACCCTCATGTTTGGAGAACATTTTTGCCTCGCCGGGTGTGACAGGGAGCGTAATGAATGGCGGGTTTGTCGGGTTAAACATAAAATCGACTCCTTTTACATTTATTAACGCAAAGGTATTCTCCGCAGAGAATACTCGCGCATTATTACATACCGAGCGAGTAGCCGCCGTCGGCGGTCAGGACGACGCCCGTCATAACGTCGGAAGCGTCGCTGGCAAGATAGACGGCCAGCGCGCCGATCTCGATCGCCTCGCCGAAACGCCCGACAGGAATCTTGTCGATGAGCATCTTCTTCATATCGTCCGGCATGTGGATAGACATATCGGAAAAAGTATAACCGGGCGCTATCGCGTTGACGCGGATGCCGTACTTGCCCCAATCGTTCCCGAGGCACTTAGTCAGGTGGTTGAGCGCGGCTTTTGCGCAGCTGTAAGGAGTCAGCGGCATCGGCTTGTTTACGATCGCGCCGGCGTTCGAGGTTATGTTGATGACGCGCCCGCCGTTGCCGGCCTCCCTCATATGCTTGCCCACAAGGTAGCTCATGCGCACCGCGCCATGCAGGTCGACGTCGAACGCGCTGAACCACTGGCTGAGCTCATCGTCCATATCGAGGATGTCGCCGCCGAAACCCGCTCCGGCATTATTGACTAAAATGTTGATAGAGCCAAACTCTTTTATAGCGCCTGCTACAGCAGTTTTGCATTCTTCGTAGTTGGCAATATCGCATTTGAAAAACACGAATTTCCCCACGTACTTGCTGCTGAGGTCCGCAATGGTTTTCTGTGCGCTTTCTTCATTCCTGCAAAGTATGGCAATGTTTGCCCCGTGATGCGCCAGCGCGGTCGAGATGCCAAGCCCTATACCGCGGTTGCCGCCCGTTACTATCGCGTTTTTACCCATCAGCGAAAACGCATGCTCCATTGATGTAATATGCATTGTACCACTCCTTTTTTTTCTTTTTTGATAAATCTTCGTGCTCTCTGCCCCTAGTTCCTAGTTCCTACGCGTTGCTGGCGCGTCAAACCCTGATCTTTTTCAAATTCGCAAAGCGGGGCAGACCGTTTTCGATGATGCGCTCGTTCTCACCCTGTATGAGCGGCAGCGCATAGTCTATGAACTCTTGCTTGACATAAGTGCCGGAATCGTTTATCCACTCGAGCGGAACTTTTTTTTCCGCGTTTGCAATCATGGAGAGCGGCTGAAAAATGATTTCGGAATGGATCCTTCCGTTATCGTTCTTGCGCTCAAAGGCGACCATTTTTCCTGTTCCGCCTGAAAGCGCGAACTCAACTGCGGATTTGCCTGCGAGAAATGCTTCGTCGATATCTGTCTGCGAGGCAAGATGTGAACCGCAGCGCTGCAGCAAACTCAGCTCGATGCCGCGTACTTTTACGCCTATCATCATTTTTACAAGGTTTGCAAGCCTTGTCGCCAGACCACCGAGCTGCTCGTGACCGAAACCGTCCGTTTTAGAAATATTGGCCTCTGAAATAAAAGTCCCGCCGGCGTCCTTGATGCCTTCCGAGACTGCGATGAGGCAGTTATTCTTCTCTTTGAAAATGCTTTCAACAGTTTGCATGAACACTTCAGTATCAAACGCGACTTCAGGCAAATAAATCAAATCAGGCGGCGACCCGGCAAGGGAGGCTAGTGCAGCCGCGCCCGCCAGCCAGCCTGCGTGGCGCCCCATTATTTCAATGACCGTTACCATTCCTGTGTCGTAGACGATCGCATCCTTATAAACTTCCGCTACAGTCGTTGCGATGTATTTAGCGGCGCTTCCGTAGCCGGGACAATGGTCAGTGCCGACAAGGTCGTTGTCAATAGTCTTAGGAACTCCGATAACGCGGCATTCGTAATCGCGCGATCTGAAAAAATCGTCTATTTTCTGGCAGGTGTCCATTGAATCGTTGCCGCCGTTATAGAAGAAGTAGCGGATATCGTGTTTTCTGAACAATTCCAGTATCCTGTTGAGGTCGCTTTCGCCTTTGATTTTGTACCTGCACGAGCCAAGCGCTGACGAGGGCGTATTCATCAGCAACTTCAGTTCGGTGGCGTCCTCCTTGCCCATGTCGTAGAGCGTATCGCCCAGAATGCCGGTGATTCCGTGGGCCGCGCCGTATACATTTGTGATTTCGGGGGCGTCAAGCGCAGTGCGGATGACGCCGTAGGCGCTCGCGTTTATGACAGCAGTCGGCCCGCCCGACTGGGCGAATACACAAGCCCCCAACAGTTTGTCTGCCATATCTGTGATCATTCCTCTCATGAAGCGCGCAGCGGTCGTATACAGTGACCAAAGCGCCCTCTAATATCCCGTGAACAGGCTGCCGCACTAAGGTAAACGCTGAATTGTTTTCACTGTTGACAGGGAAATAATACCACAGGCTTCCCGCAAAATCAAACCAAAAAACTGGAGTTTATAGTGTATACGATTTTGTTATTACTGTATAGCGCTCTTCTGCGATGCTTTTTGAACGCCACGACACAATCCATTCGATGCTAATCCATCATGATGTGTGTTTATTTTTTCAATAGATCAAAAGCCCGCCGTTCGGGCTGATCACCTGGCCTGTTATGAAGGATGCGGCGTCTGATGTGAGGAAGCGCACCAGGTTTGCTATGTCTTCGGGTGTTCCCAGCCGGCCGATTGGCGTGTCTGCGCGCAATGCTGCAAGGTCTTCCTGCGACAGGCTGCTGAGCATGTCTGTTTCGATGACGCCCGGTGCGATGCAGTTTACGAGAATGCCCGACGGCGCAAGTTCTTTTGCCAGCGATTTAGTCAGGCCTATCACAGCTGCTTTGGAAGCTGCATATACAGCCTCGCATGACGCGCCTGTTATGCCCCAGATCGACGATATTGTGACGATCCTGCCGCTCTTTGCGCGCACCATGCCCGGTATCGCCGCGCGGCAGCAGTTCAAAACGCCGCCGAAGTTGACGCCGAACACGTGCTGCCACTGCGCGTCGGTGACGTCGGTGAACAGCCCGTAATGCGCGACGCCTGCGCAGCATACTAGTACATCGACTTGCCCGGCTTCGCTAAACAGTCTTTCAACAGCAAAGCTGTCGGACACATCAGCCCTGACAGCCATTCCCCCGGTCAGCGCGGCAATGCGTACGGCATCTTCCGCGCTGTTGTTATATCCGACGACAACGTCATAGCCGTCCCTAGCAAGCCCAATCGCGCAAGCCGCCCCGATGCCCCGCGACCCGCCAGTTACAAGAGCCCTTTTCTTCATCACACGCTCCACAACCTACACTAGCCACTAGCCACTAGCCACTAGCCACTCGTATGACCCCTAACTCCTACGCGCCTATGGCGCGCCTAAGTTATCCTAAATGCTTCGACGCTTACGCACTTGCCTGTGTCTGCGTCGAGCTCAAAAAAGGCGCCTTCGATTTTTGCGGGGCCGTCCGCAGATTCAAAACGCCCCGGAGGGTTTCCGAGAAAACGCGATACCGGCTGGGCGGGCTTCATGCCGATTATCGACTCCTGCGCGCCGGTCATGCCGAGGTCGGTTATGTACCCTGTGCCTCCTGAACAGACGTGAGCGTCTGATGTTTGCACATGAGTGTGCGTGCCCCACAGCGCAGAGACGCGCCCGTCAAGATAATAAGCCATCGCGTATTTCTCGCTTGTCATTTCTGCGTGGAAATCGACAAGAATGATGCTTGTGCTGACTTGCTTCAGGATACGGTCAGCCTCAAAAAACGGGTTGTCGTTGTTCTCGTCCATCCCGTTGCGCCCGATAAGGTTGATGACGCAAATATTGCCGAACGGCGTCTCAAATATGCCCCAGCCGCGCCCCGGGGTCTGCGGCGCGTAATTGGCGGGGCGCAAAATACTCCAGTTGTCGTCAAGAAAAGGGATTATTTCACGCTGGTTCCATGTGTGGTTTCCCAGTGTTATTACATCGGCGCCCGCGTCCAGTATCGCGTGCGCCTGATTTTTCGTTATGCCCAGCCCGGCGGCGTTTTCACCGTTTACGACGGTAAAAGCGGCGTCGTAATATTTTTGGACGCCGCGCAGCTTCTCGGACAGTATCCTGACCCCTGCCTCGCCCGCGACGTCGCCAATTGCCAAAATATTCACGTGAGAGTCCTCACCCTGGTCACGCCATTTATTCCTTCCAGCGCGTCCACCAGTCCGTCCGGGAGCCGGTCGATGTCGAGCATCATGTATGACGGGAGACGCCCTTTTGTGCTGGCATAAATCGAGTTTTCGATGTTGACGCCGAATGACGATACAGTTCCTGTGATCTTTGCGATCATATCGGGTACATTGTCATGGATGACGCAAACGCGCGGGTCGCCTGAGCGCGGCAGGAACACTGCCGGCATGTTGACGGAGTTGATGATATTTCCGTTTTCGATGTATTCCACTATCTCCGCGCAGGCCATGTCGACGCACTTATCCTCGCTTTCCGGTGTGGAAGCGCCCAAATGCGGAATCGCGATGATGCGCGGGTCGTCGGCTGTCTTTGCGTTCGGAAAATCGGTGACATAGCTGGCTACCTGCCCTGAATCGA
>Ga0082212_10010964_pt1 | contig 11537 bp, 4 predicted proteins | sample TergutNt197P3_FD_71548 | JGI IMG/M metagenome (GOLD analysis project Ga0082212, IMG submission 71548) | Neocapritermes taracua P3 segment gut microbial communities from Petit-Saut dam, French Guiana - Nt197 P3 | ecosystem: Host-associated > Arthropoda: Insects > Digestive system > Gut ... | reverse complement strand
CCTCCTTTCGACGGTAAAGACCGTCCGTGGGGTAACATAGTTGATAACACTCAATTATTAATCCCGAATACCTATAAGAAAAATCGTATCCGCGATTTTTATGATCTGGGAATCGGGTACAACAACTCCCTGGTGCTCTCAGGCGGTAACGATCGTGCAACGTACCGCGCTTCGCTTTCGCAAAGTCATGTAGATGGACCTATTCCGACTGACGCCGATTCATACAACCGTTATACCTTAGGATTTAATGCCGCATTCAAAGCCACTAACAATCTGACGATTTCTACGATGTTTAATACATCTATCGAAAAAAACAAAGCGTCGCCAACAGGTCAGGACGATTCGATGTTTCGCTCGCTGTATGAAATATCTTCCGGTTTGTCCATTGTAGATTTAAAAGATTTGAACAATAAATTCAATAATCTGGATAATTATTTTACGCCTTACGGCTTAAATCCTTATCAGGTTTTGGATATGCGTGAAGCGATGCAAAAAAAGCAAAAGTTTATCGGAAAACTGCAGCTGGACTGGAACATTCTGACCAATCTGAAGGCTACGTACCGTTTCGGCGGCGACTATGAAATAGCAAAGATAACAGAACATTTTGACGCTATAACTTATTCGGCGGAGTCTCATAATTCAGGTAATACTTCAGCTGGAAGTTATGAACAAAGAAAGCTTGACAGAACTCAATTGAATCACGATTTCTTACTGAATTTTGATCAACGGTACGACGATTTTTCAGTAAATGTTCTGGCAGGTCTCAATGTCAACGAGCGTTCGCTTTCCCAGTTATCAGGACGGATTACTTCTATTTACATGCCGAAGTTTTATCATTTATCCAACTCCCTGTCGCCGGCTCAATCATTTGAAACTTCTTCCCTGCAACGTTTATGGGGCGTCTTTTTGAATGCCGATTTCGGATATAAGGATTATCTATATTTTACTCTGACTGCTCGTAACGACCACTCGTCCACGTTGCCAAAAGAGAATAATTCCTATTTTTATCCCAGCGCTGGGGTAAGTTTTGTTGTTTCCGACTATTTGAAACAACGCGGTACAGATACCGGAATCATTGATTTTGCTAAGGTTCGTCTTGCTTACGGTCGCACCGGTAAAGATGCAAGCGCTTATGCAGTTTATGACAGACTGGTTTCAGCAGCAGTAACGAATCCCGGGTATCCGAATGTCGGCAGTTTGAGATTACCGTTAGCTGGAGTCAGTTCCTTTACCTTATCCAATACAAAAGGATATTTGGATTTGAAACCTGAGTTGACAGATGAATTTGAATTAGGCGCCGATTTGAATTTCTTCGGGAACAGATTAGGATTGGATATAACCTATTTCAATAAACTGACCAAAGGGTTAATCGCTTTAAAACCGTTAGACCCGTCCACAGGATACACTTCTTTCGGTCAGGCAAATATCGGCGATGTACGCAACAGCGGCATAGAACTTTTGTTAACGGCAACTCCTGTCAAAACCCAGGATTTTTCATGGAATATATCCTACAACTTCACGAAAATTAAAAACAAAGTGAAACGTTTAGAAGTAGAGGAATCCAATTTAGGCGGATATGGCGGTATCGGTATCTATGCTGTGGAAGGAAAACCTTTAGGTATGTATAAATGTCCCACAGCGCTGAAAGTTGACATCAACGGCGTAAGTCATCCTGTGGTGGACGGTAATGGCATGCCGCTAAGTACGCCAACCGAACAATATTTAGGCAAGGATATCAATGATAAATTTCGTATGGGCATAACCAACACGTTCACCTACAAGGGCATTTCCCTGTCGGGTACGCTTGACTTCCGGTATGGCGGGTATATCTACAGTTACACCAAAGATTACTTTGGCTGGGTAGGCGTAGGACCCGAAACAGTATATAACGACCGTCGTCCGTTCGTTATACCTAATTCTGTGTATCGCGTTGAAAATACAGATCCGATGACTGTTGCGCAAACGCCATTCCTGTATTATGAAAATACCACTCCGGTAGAAGTAACCCAATGGGAACAATTTTATTCCTACGGAGGATTTGACAGGACTGATCATTTTGTGATAGATCGTTCGTATCTTAAATTACGAATTTTAAGTTTGTCGTATGTTCTTCCATCTACCTTCAGCAACAAAATTAAAGTGGATAGAATACGGCTTTCGTTAACTGCAGAGAATATTTTGCTCTGGACTCCGACTGAAAATATGTATATTGACCCTGAAGTAACCAGTTTCGGCAATAACATTGAGGCAAAATTTGGCGAATTTGCCACTACGCCTCCATGTCAGACTTATGTATTCGGTTTAAGTTTTTCTTTTTAGTAACTGTTTAATATATAATAAATATGAAAAGTAAATATTTGATTTTAGGACTGTTTATAAGTCTGTCTTTTGCAGGATGTTCCGACTGGTTAGATGTGAATCATGACCCGGACGCCCTGGAATCAGTACCCACTGCAGATGTATTGTTGCCGGCAGGTCAATTAGGCATTGCCAACAACCTGATGGGTTGGCATTTCGGTTTTGGCGGAGCCATGTGGGTACAATACTGGACACAGTCATATACGGCTTCCCAGTTCAAAGTGCTATGTTCATACCAGCCGGAGCAGTTTGGCACAGCGTATCAATCGTTGATGGCTGAGCCTCTGCCCGACCTGAAGCGAATCAAAGAAATGACTGCCGATGACGAAAATCGCGGTTATTATTTTGTAGCCGAAGCATTGTCCATCTTTACATGGCAGATTCTTACAGACGTATGGGGTGATATCCCCTATTTCGAAGCGCTTCGCGCTGAAGAAGACATATTCCATCCCAAGTGTGATACGCAGGAAGCTATTTACGGAGACTTGATGGAACGCATCAATGAGGTGTTGACCATTGATTTGAGTGAATCTTCCATTAACAAAGGTCAGGATATGATTTTTGGCGGTGATTTATCGAAATGGTATCAATTTGCGAATACGCTGAAATTGAAGTTGATGATTCGCTTATCCGAAACATCAAAATATAACAATGCTACTGTATTGGCTTTTATTGAACAAGCCGATTTGCTTACGGAAAGCGCACAAATTCCGGGTAGCGTATGGAACGACGGCATGTATGAGAAACGCCATCCGATGCGGGCGTTTCAGCAGCCAGGTCCGGGCGGATCCACCAGTTATATCAGTACGAATGTAAAAGCCTGTAAATCACTTTTCGATTACCTAAACCTCAACAGCGATCCACGATTGGCGAAGTTGTTTAGCGGCTCAAAGGCTCCTTTCTTTGGCGATTATGGTTGCAAAGAAGATTCTGACGGTAATGGAATCACCGACAACTCCACCGACGAAACCTGGGCAACGGTTGCAGGAAACTTTCCTGCCAATCTCGATTTGCCATTAATGTCAGCATGGGAAATAAATTTTTACATAGCCGAAGTATATGCACGCGCAAGCAATCATGCCAAAGCAAAAGAATATTATGAAGCGGGCGTAAAAGCGTCGCTGGCGCAACATGCTGTCGCTAATACTATTGTAGAAACCGGTTATGCCGTATGGAGAGACGGTACGGTAGAAGAAGAACTCAAGCAAATCGGTATGCAAAAATGGGTGGCACACTGCAACTTCCAGCATATCGAAGCATTTCTTGAACGCAACCGGACAAAATACCCTGCGGTCAATGACATAAATATTGCGGCTAACAGGACATACGCATGGGCTAATTTCCCCGTAGGCGATTTAACCATCTCAGTGATGGGAAGAGAAATGCTAAACAAGGAATTGCCGGCGTCTCCGATGTATCCTGAAGTTTATCTGTTCAGGAATAACAATGCGCCGGGTCAAAAACCGAATGTCGGTCAAAAAGTCTGGTGGAATAAAAAGCAAGGTAAATAATTTTTAAAAAATGAAACATATGAAAGTAATAAAATATTGGTTAATAGTCGTTTCTGTTTTTTTTCTGTATTCTTGCGAAAAAGAGACAGAAGGACTTTCAAGAGTTACCTATTTTTGTAATTTAACTTTATTAGGTGATGCAACTGAAATTGTATCATTGGGAGGCGTCTATACCGAACCGGGGTGGATAGCCGATGAAAACGGCGTTGACGTTTCTAATAATGTAGAAGTAACCGGAACTGTGAATACGAGTGTTGCGGGACTTTATCGTCTGACGTATTCATCTTTCAACTCGGATGGTTTTGCCAAAACAGCCGTACGCCAGGTAATTGTTTGCGATGTAACACCTTCCCCTTTGAAATCAGGCGTTTATGATGTTTCCCCAGCCAGTGACCGTAATGGGACTACTATATATGGCGGGGCTTTTACTATTCTGATCTTTCAGGTATCTCCGGGCAGATTTTATGTTTCCGACTTACTCGGAGGATATTATGAACAGCGTGCAGGTTATGGTAGCTTGTATGCAGCGACAGGGAATATTTCCCTGGCAGGCGACAACACAATATCATTGCTGAATAGTGCAGTTCAGGGATGGGGCGATAGTCTTAGCGGAATGGTTGGCGGGTTGGTCGATCCGGAAACAGGAACTGTTAAATGGACTGCTCTATATGCCGGTTACAATTTTAATGTAATTCTTACACCTCAATAATTTGAATAATATGAAAAAGATAATTTTTTTATGTGTTTCCGTTGTCATGATGCTTACATCATGTTTTAAGGAAAAAGACAATTGGTACACCAATACTGCCAAATACGACGGACGTTTTTCAGTGGCAACAGCCCTTGCTGAAGAGTATTCTTTTGTTAATGAAGTATTTGAATCATGGGGAGCAGGTGCTGGATATTTTGACGACAATATTGACATTGAAGAAGGGCTTGAATTGTGGATTTTCAATTCGGCAGCCAATGTTGAAGACGAAATCATTATTGATACGTATGTGTCTACCAACTACATGGATGAAGGTCCGGTTCATATCAGAGGTAAATTTAAGATTACCGGAAGTCCGGCAAATTTTACCGGTCGGGGAATTGTTACGAATATTGCCGCCACTACGGAATTTCCTGCATCGGATGACGGTAATTTTTTCCTTGATTTGGTAGATGAGTGGGGATATTATGATGAGCCTTGGTACGTCTTCGATGACGAATATGAAGATACAAACGGTTTGCCGGAAGGGTTGGGAGAAGAATGGAACGCCATACAACTCTATACACGTATGTCAATGGAAGAGGGTAAAATAACTCCCGATGGCGCAACCACTATTGGCGGTAACAAGTCGGATGCCGTTTCTGTGAAACTTACGCTGTATCATGATTTGCTTGTCATTGAGAGTTACGAAACTCCTGCGGATACATGGGCAGATCCTGATGAAGCTGAATATGCATGGAGAATTAAGGAAGGCAGCCGCAAAGACGCCGTTGGCTTGGAAGAACACTGGACATTGACGGGTTATCGCTATACCGGATATCCGGAAGATATACCTCATTGATAAAAATGATTTTGAAGTAATATGTAACCTAAAAAGGCGTTCGGAATTTCCGGACGCCTTTTTTTATGGGGAATGTATGTAGGGTTATGTCAACGGAGCAAAGTCCTGAAAGGACGGCATATCATAACACAGGGATAAATCCCTGTGGAAGTGAGAAGTCCGAGTGTCGTCCAAGTCCTGAAAGGACGGCATATCTCACTTACTATGCCGTCCTTTCAGGACTGCTCAGTCATAGCCGCCGGCTTCGCTGTCACATCTGTAGTCACAGGGATAAATCCCTGTGTTGTGGTATGCCGTCCCTTCGGGACTGCTCAGTCATAGCCGCCAGCTACACTTCCACAGGGATAAATCCCTGTGTTATGATATGCCGTCCCTTCAGGACTGCTCAGTCATAGCCGCCAGCTACACTTCCACAGGGATAAATCCCTGTGTTATGATATGCCGTCCCTTCGGGACTGCTTTGCGAAACATGATAAATTTGTACCTCTTTACCTTTGCGTCTTTGCGAGCAATTGACTTGACCGCTCAAAGACGCAAAGACGCAAAGTTGTTCCGCATGAAGTATAAAAATCCTACCGGGGCTGGAAGACCCGGCAGGAAAACCTAAGCGACCATTTGAAAAGCGTCCTCCCTATAGGGTGCATTTCAAATTGTCGTTTTCTTGATTTTGAGAACATTCCGTTAGGAATGTCAGTTCGGTAGAAAAATATAACCCCAAAAATTGCAGGCATTCCATAAGAATGCAACCATATTGCACGACATACGTTGCATTCCTACGGAATGCGTGGAAACTGCGGAATATCTTTTTCCTGCCGAGCTTAAATCCCTATCGGGATTTCCTTTTGCGACCATTTGAAAAGCGTCCTCCCTATATTTTTTTCATGTAATTCAATAAATTTCATTTACATTTGCGCTTCTTTACAAGTAGAAATTGAAAATTTCAAATATGAAAATTATTTAAGGATTTGGGGATTTTTAGAAAAATCGATTTTTCAAATAAAATTGAATTGTCTGACATGATGAAAAATTTGTTGTATATTTTATTGTTTTTACCGTTGGTTGCCCTGTCGCAGCCGACAGACAGGATGCCTGCCTACGATCTGAAGAAAGACAGATTGCTTTACCTGATTGGTTATTCTCATCTTGACACCCAGTGGAATTGGGATTATGTACGATCAATTGACAAATTGCTGGAAAACGTGATGACCGAAAACTTTCCTCTTTTCGAGGAATATCCAGATTATGTATTCAACTTTACCGGATCGCGCCGTTACCGGATGATGAAGGAATATTACCCAGATTTGTATCAAAAAGTAAAGGAATATGTTGCAAAAGGACGCTGGCATATTGCCGGTTCGGCAGTTGACGAGGGTGAAGTTATCATCTCCTCGCCCGAATCAATCATCCGCCAGACGCTGTATGGAACGAAATATTTTATGAAAGAGTTCGGCGTAACGGGACAGGATGCCCTGTTTCCCGATATTTTTGGCTTTCCTGCCAATTTGCCTACCATCTGGCGACATTCCGGACTGATTGGTTTTTCAACTATTAAAATAGCAGCGGCAAATTCTGCTGTGGGCGTTCCCTTTAGTGTGGGCGTCTGGAAAGGTCCTGACGGGAGCGGATTATTGACCGCGCTTCGTCCGGATCATTATGTGAGCGGCGTTCCGGATCGGTTTGACAAAGATGAAAGATGGAGCAGACGCTTGGATGAAAACAGAGAAAAATTCGGTTATTCCTTTGATTATCGGATGTATGGCGTTGGCGACATGGGAGGAGCGCCCCGTAAAAATGACGTGGAACATGCGATTAACAGTTTAAAACCTCTCGATGACAGCAAGTTCAGGATATTACTGACTGCTTCCGATCAGATGTTCAAAGATATTACTCCAGAAATAGAAGCAAGACTCCCTGTTTACGAGGGTGATATGTTTCTGGTGGAGCACAGTAACGGGTCATCGGTATCGCAAGGTTTCATGAAAAGGATGAACCGCAAAAACGAAAATCTTGCCCAGGCAGCAGAACAGTCCTCTGCGGCTGCTTCATTCCTCGCAGGAACAGAATATCCTTCGGAAAAACTGACCAATGCGTGGGAATTGGTGTTGGGAAGCCAAATGCACGACATACTGCCCGGAACATCAATCCCGAAAGCATACGAATACTCGTGGAACGATGAATTTATTGCCGCCAATCTGTTTGCTTCGACCATGGAGTACGGTTTGGGCGCCTTGTCTGCCAAACTCGATACCCGTTCGGAAGGGCGGAGCGTGGTGGTGTACAATCCTGTAGCCCACCGGCGCGAGGATATTGTAACTGTCGAAATGAGTTTTGACCCTGTGCCGGAAAACGTCAGCGTGTACGATCGGGAAGGCAGGGAAGCGCTGTCGCAGGTGATTGGTCGGACTGACAAGACCTTGAAATTCATCTTTCATGCCGATGTTCCTTCGGTGGGACTTGCCGTTTATGAAGTACGCACGTTGGAGGGAAAAATGAAGAAGGGATCATTGAAAGTTACCGGTCGGTCGCTGGAAAACGAATACTACAGGGTACAGTTAGCCGACAATGGCGATATTCAGTCTATTTACGATAAAAAATTGAAAAAGGAAATGTTGTCGGCTCCGGCGCGTCTTGAGTTTCTATTCGAAAAACCGGTGGAATACCCTGCATGGAACATGGATTGGAAAGATCGCCAAAATCCGCCAGTAGGATACATGGATGAAAATGCCGTCATCACTGTTGTTGAAAACGGACCTTTGCGAATTGCCATTGAAGTGAACCGCGAAGGACGCAATTCAAAAATCCGGCAGGTCGTTTCGCTCTCGGCTGGCGAATCGGGCAAACGGATAGAAATTGACAACCGTATCGACTGGCAGTCGCGCGGGGTAAGTCTCAAGGCATCGTTCCCGCTGACTGCATCTAATGAGTATGCCACCTATAATCAGGATGCAGGCACAATCATGCGAAACAACAACCATCCGAAGAAATTTGAAGTACCTCATCACAAGTGGTTTGACCTTACCGACCGATCGGGAAAATTCGGCGTTTCCATCATGGAAGACTGCAAATATACCTCCGACAAGCCTGACGATAACACGGTCAGGCTTACCCTGATGTTTACGCCGGAGTGTGCCCGTCCTTACCAGAGTACGCAGGATTTCGGAATACACGGTATGAAGTATGCTCTGTATTCGCATGACGGCGATTGGCGTAAAGCCGAAACGAACCGTCATGCAGCATTTTTCGATAAACCTCTTATCGCTTTCGAGGTTCCCCGTCACGACGGGCAATATGGAAAGCAGTTGTCCCTGCTAACTCTTTCCGGCGGACAGGTTGGGGCGATGGCTTACAAAAAGGCTGAACAGGGCGATTATTATATCGTCCGGGTCAATGAACTTACCGGTAAAAAACAAACGAATATCAGCATGAAATTTCCCTTGCCGGTAGCGGATGCGTGGGAGGTAAACGGACGCGAAGAGAAAACGGGTACTGCCATGTTTGAAAAAAATGTTGTGCGTTTCGATATTCCGGCTTACGCTATCAAAAGTTTTGCGGTCAGATTTGCTTCGGTTCCGGATCGCGATGAATCGCAGGCGCCTGTTGTTCTTACGTATAATGAGGATGTGGTCAGTTATGACAACAATCGAATGGACGGACGAATCGACAGTCGCGCAGGTAATAGAACCTATCCTGCCGAAGAAATGCCCGTGAACGAGTATGTATATGAAGGCACCCTGTTCAGGATGGGAAGTCTTGAAGATGAACAGAACAACGTTGTTGCCTGTACAGGACAAAAGATTACATTACCTTCCGGCAAATACGGTAAACTGCATCTTCTGGCGGCGGCAAAGGAAGATATTACGGCAACATTCACGATTGGGGAAAGAAACGTATTGTGCAGCATCGGCGCGTGGACAGGTTACCGCGGACAGCATTACAATCGTCTGTATCGCCCCGATTATGTTCTCGAAACGGTGAGCGAACCGTTTGTGAAAAAAGATGAAATTGCATGGTTTGCATCGCACCACCACTTCGGATATCCGTCTAAAAATGAAACCTATCAGTATTGCTACATCTATCGGTACGAACTGGATATTCCGTCCGGAGCCGAAACCATTACATTGCCCGATAACAGGGACGTCAAGATTTTTGCGATTACGGCGGTTGATTCGCAACGCGACCATGTGATCATGTTACAGGATTTGTATGACAATTTTGACCATTTTCCTGTTTTTGAATTAAGAAATATAGAATAACTTTTAAATAACAATAAATCAAATCATTAAACCCATGAAAAAATTTTGTATATTTCTTTTATTGGCGAGCCTCCTGTCATGTACAGGGCAAAAAAATACGCTTGACAATGATGTTCCCACCGGTTTCGAGGCTATGGCAAAACTCGAACGGTTGCCGGTAATGTATCCTGCGGGTACGAAAAAGAACCGGCAAATTACCTACGACCCCACGGGGGGCAACGGATTCGGGATGTTCCTGTCCATGTTCAAAAAATACGTTGATGATAACGGAGAAATCGTGTTTTTCGATGCATACGGACCCGGATGCCTTTACCGCGAACAGATGAACATCTGGATCAACAATGGCGTCGGCGCCCAAAACAAGAGTATCCGCATCAAGTATTATTTCGACGATGAAGCCGATCCCCGCATTGACGTTCCCGTTTTTGAATACTTCAACGGCGAGCATCCGCCTGTTACCGAACCGTTTGCATTCAGGCAACGATCGCAGTTCGGGGTTATTTACTATCCCTTTGCTTTCGAAAAACGGCTCCGTATCACCCTTGCCGATACGCTGCTTACACGAATGGTAAAAGATAGCATCGAAAAAAGTTGTAACTGGTTCCAGTTCGATTATCTGACCTTTCCTCCGGGAACAAAGATAAAAACATGGGATCCCGCAACAGTAACGGAATACGAAGCTACCACGAGGAAACAGTGGGATAATCTGGGGCAAAACCCTAAAAACACGGAAGGCGACAGGGTTGTCGAAAAAAACATTTCGCTCCGTGCCGGCGAACAGGCTGTATTGCTTGATCTTAAAGATGAAGGTTCTGTTACCGCTATTCAGTTCAATATCGATCCTTTTACGCCGGAAACTTTCTACAATACCAGCATCCGAATACACTGGGACGACATGGCGCTTCCAGCCGTTGATATGCCGGTCAGTTATTTTTTTGGCGGCGGAGGCTGGAAAGACAATCATTGGGATGATACTTTTGCCTGTCTGCTCCACGGTTTCGATGCAAAAAAAGGCGACATGTTCAGCTGGTGGCCCATGCCTTTCTGGAAACGCGCCACCGTCAGCATTGTCAACAATTCTTCTGAAAATATTCAAAATCTTAATTCCAAAATTTCATGGAAACCGGCTACGGTTCTCAAATATCCCCAAAAGGAAACCGGATATTTCATGATGAAACTCACTAAGGATACCAGTACCGGCGGACTGACACGAAGAAATTTTACCAAACCTTATGCCAGCGCCTTTTTCGAAAAGGGACACGGACATGTACTTGCCGTCAACATGTGGTCGGGTAATTTCTATGAAGATGGCGACGAATTTTCTTACATCGATGGCAGCAACTCCCCGCAGGTACGCGGCGACGGAACCGAAGACGATTTCAATCAGGGATGGGCGGGCGCACGTTATCAGAAAGCCGTCTGGGGTGCGCTCAAAAACGGCGTGAAAGGCGCTTATCGCATACACCTCAACGAACCGTATATTTATTATGATCAGGCTGATCTTCGTTTTGAATATACCCACAGTATCTATGGACATGAAGGCGATAGCCCAAGAAGGCGCATGGGTACCGATAATGAAGTCATAGAAACCGAATTTGCGGTGTGGTATTACCAGACGCCCTTCGGTTCCAAATTCCATCTGACCGACAGTATTGACATCGGAAATACACAGAGCGAACAGGCGCACGCTTATAAAATCGAAGGTCAAACAGACGCCGGTACACTTACTCAGGGGTACGACAGTTACGAAAGCAATCTTGATTACCATATCGTAACGGACGGTGGACGTTCATTCAACAAATATCACGAATTTGACGTCAATCTTTCGAAAGACAATCAGGGAGTACGCCTGAGAAAGCGTGTCA
>Ga0082212_10010963_pt1 | contig 11537 bp, 7 predicted proteins | sample TergutNt197P3_FD_71548 | JGI IMG/M metagenome (GOLD analysis project Ga0082212, IMG submission 71548) | Neocapritermes taracua P3 segment gut microbial communities from Petit-Saut dam, French Guiana - Nt197 P3 | ecosystem: Host-associated > Arthropoda: Insects > Digestive system > Gut ... | reverse complement strand
CTACGACTCCTACAGCAAAATCTATTTTGAATATCCTAAGGATTGGTACACAGAGGAACTGACCGGGGCCCAAACATTCTATAATCCGGTCGTCGCGATGCCGAACGAAAACGCCCCTCATTTCATTCTCATGTACAACTACACCACGGAATACGCGAACTTCCTGAGTTATGGGGGTTCCGGGATGAATGATTTGATTTTGGATTTCGCCGTACGTTTCCTCGAGGATGTTGAATATAATATCGATAGCATAACCAATGTTATACCCAGTGATCCGTGGTGGACGGCTGAGAATTATGAATGCACTAAACTTATAGTTGAAAGCAGGGATTACTATCTTATCTGTTATATGTACAGGACCCCTTCCCAGCAGGTCGGCGCCGCGGTCATTCTGTCCTCAAGCCTTCAGACCCTAAGCAGCGCGCTCGGACAGTATGAGGATATCTACATAAGCTTTGAACTTAAGTAAGGAATATTCATGCTAACGGGAGTTTATTAATAAACAGCGTTGGAGGGTTTTATAACGTGAACGAGTTTTTTCTCAACTACTCCGTGAATAACGAGCGGAAAACCTTCATTGTCAGCGTGGAACAGTTCCAATTTATGGTCGGCAGGGATCCGCGAAGTCAGATCTTCATTGATGACCCGTCGGTATCCGGCAGGCACGGTTGCTTTTACATAAACAACGGGCAGTTATTTTACGCCGATGTAGGAAGCTCAAACGGCTCTTTTATAAACGGGAAGAGAGTGTCGGGAGCCGTGCCTCTTCAACCGGGATCTGTAGTAGTTTTAGGTAGTAACCAAACGGCGGTCGGAATCATGGTATCTCAGGCTTTGTCTCAGCCTGCCGCGCCCGGGTATACTCCCGCCGCCGCGCCCTTGCCGGCAGCATACCCCCCTCAGCAGCAGGCACCGAGCGGCATCCCGCAGACACCCGGAGCGTATATCCAGCCTTCTGCGCCATACAGCCCTCCTCCATATACTCCCCCGGCTCCTTCCGGCGCGGCTGCACCTTCATACGCTACCCCTGCCCCTCCTCAACAGCAACCCCCTCCTGCGCACGGCCAGAATCAAAAACCTCTGTTGATAGGACGCGACGCGACCTGCGACGTCATCCTGTCCCAAACCAACGTCTCGCGGTTCCACGCGAAACTGCACCGTCAGGGAGGGCAGTTTGTTCTCGAGGATAACAACAGTACCAACGGTACCTATGTCGGCGGCGTACGCCTGGTGCGGCCACAGATAATAACACCTGACGATGTTATTTATATCGCGAGCGCATGCCTGCGGTTGAAGGACGGAATGCTTGTTGAGGACGACGCGTCCGGTAAAGGGTTGTCTGTACAGGTCCGTGAACTGGTCCGCGAGGTATCCGACAGGTCCGATAAGAGCAAGACAAAGATTATTCTGGATCATGTCACGCTGTCCATAGAGTCCAATGAATTTGTTGCTATTATAGGAGGCTCCGGAGCGGGAAAATCCACGCTGATGAATGTCCTTTGCGGCAAGACGACGGCATACGGCGGGCAGATGACCTATAATCATACTGATGCCGAGAACAGCAGAGGTATTTTTAACAGCGTCATAGGGTTCGCGCCGCAGTTCGATATTCTGTATCACGATTTGACCCTTAAACAGATGCTGTATTATTCGGCAAAACTAAAAATGCCGCCCGATACGCAGCCGGATGAATATGAGGCCCGCATAGCGCAGGTCATTCAGATGGTCGCGATGACCGGGCACGAGAACACTTTGGTCGGGAATCTGAGCGGCGGTCAGAGAAAGCGCGCGGGTATAGCCGTGGAACTTCTGAGTGATCCTAAATTGTATTTTCTTGACGAACCGACCTCGGGTTTGGATCCTTTTACCGAAAGAAATCTGATGCGTCTGCTCAAGGAGATGACGAAAGAGAATAAGACTATTGTAGTCATCACCCATATGACGCAAAATATCAACCTTTGCGATAAAGTGATAATACTCGGAACCGGCGGAAAACTTTGTTTCTTCGGAACACCTGAAGATGCCTGCGCGTATTTCGGAGTAACCGATGTCGTGGATATCTATGATAAGATAAACACAGACCCTTCGGGTTGGCAGATGAAATACAGAGCGATATCACCGCCGGCATCCGGAACATTATCTTCGACGCAAAGCGGCGGGAGGGAGGATACATCAGGGGTCAATCCGGGATTGCGTCAGTTCGGAGTACTGACGGCGCGCTATTTCCGACTGATTTTCAGTGACCGTAAACGTCTGCTGTTACTGCTGCTTCAGGCGCCGATTCTCGGAGCGCTGCTGATGCTTGTGTCAAACAGTTCGGCGAGCGGGAACGTATTTGACTATGTATCCGACGCCAAATCCATGTTGTTTTCGCTTACATGCGCCGCGTTTTGGGTCGGGATGCTGAACTCTATTCAGGAAATATGCAAGGAACGGGATATCTATGAGCAGGAGTCGAGGTCTACGGTAAGAATGCTGCCATATATAGCTTCAAAGATTACGGTCATAGGGTTAATAAGCATCCTGCAGTCATTGATTCTAACCCTTGTAATGTGGGGATTCGCGGGAGGCCTGCCGGATAATGCGCTTGGGGTCAAACCTTTTGCCGGTTATTTCTTCACCGTCTGTCTGACTACGTTATGCGCCGCGTGTTTGGGGTTGGCTATCTCCAGCCTGTCTCCCAATCCCGACAGAGCCATGGCTATTGCCCCTCTCGTGCTTTTACCGCAAATCCTGTTTTCAGGAGTAGCGTTTGAGTTGAGCGGGTTTATCAACGTCATATCCAATGTAATCCCCTGCAAATTGAGTATGCAGAACTTCGGGGTGCTCACCAACTTCAATGCGCTCCCGGCGTCTAAAGCTATGGCGGAGACAGACCCGAATTATATGTACAGCGTTACAAACTCAAATTTATATTGGACATGGGGAGGGTTGCTTATTTTTTCTGCAGTATGTATAGTAGTATTTGCGTATGCTTTGAGACCCAAGGATTCATAAACACAAAAACAAAAACAATTCCAAAAACAAATCTCGGAGGTAAAAAATGAAAGGCAAAAAATTAATCCCGATAATCATAGCGGCTGTGGTAGTAATTGGCGTCGTCATATTCTATTTTGTTTATTCAAGCAGCGGATACTCTGCATATAATAAAGCTTTTACCAGCACATTTGATGTTGACAGCATGGATATTAAAACGTCGGTCAAGGCCACAATAGACGGTTCCTTGATAAACTCGACCGGCAGCTTTAAGATTAAAGGATTAAAAGGTGACCCAAATAAAGTTGAATTCGTCAATTCAATGATAATTGGCGGTAAAGAGATAACTCAGTTCAGCGACGGAAAGGATATATATATCGACGACGGAGCCAAGTATAAAATGTCACTTGGCAGCAGCAGCCAAGAACCTGCCATGCGCCAGGGTGACGATGGTGACAGAGAGTTTTCCTATGAGGCGTACATAAGTGAGTTTTCCCGTTTTTTAGATGCAGGAAAAATTAAGGAATTGAATTCACTCGAGCCGGTCGCCGAAAAATATGTCAAGAAAATAAGCACAAGCAATGTCAGCGGCGGTAAGAGATATGACGTTGAGCTTCTGCCGGAATTAATTTCCAAATTGACCGAACAGTTTTTGGACGAGAATATTTCAACAGAAAGCCTTAAACCTACCGTAAACATGAACAAGGTTGTTTACGCAGTCATAATAAAAGACGGATATATTTCCGAAATCGCTTTCCATCTTGAAATGGATGTGACGGCGCCGGGAGAAACAGAGAAAAAGGCGGCGGTAGTGGAGTTATCATTCCAGCCGCAGAATCCCGGAAAATCGGTTGACTTCTCTCTGCCGTCAACAGAAGGATATTAATAACCCAAAGTTAATCGAGGGAGACTGACCCTCCGGCTGAAAGAGAGGGTCAAAGCGGACGGGGAAGTATTTGCCGTCCGCTGAATAAATAACAACCCGCTCACGCGGGTGAGCGGGAGGAGGTTTTTTATGAAGACTTACCGAGACTATATGTCCCATGCCCGGGAGCGATTCGCATCGATTAAGGCGCTTCAGGATGAGGGACTTATCTGCGATGACGGCGATTTTGTACCCTCTGTCCACTACCCCCCGATAACACGGTACGCGGATATGACCGCTGATGAGGTACTGGCGACATTTACCATGCCTGATGACGGGCTGACCGATGTATATGTTCACTTCCCCTTCTGTATTCAGGCTTGTACCTTTTGCCACTATCCCGGATTGGTCGGAGAACAATTTGAGGAAAAGGAGAAGTATATCGGATACCTCAAACGGGAGATTGAACTCTACCTGAACCGTTTCGGGTTAGAACAGCTGCGCCCGCGCTCGGTACTCATAGGCGGAGGCACACCTACCCACCTCACCCCTGCGCAGCTTGAGGATTTTTTGGTGTTTTTTAATAAAAAGGTCGATCTATCCTCCTGCCGCCAGTTCAACTACGACGTGGATCCCAATTCTCTTGTGGGGGAGGACGGACTTAAACGTCTTAAGATAATGCGTGACTACGGTGTGACGCGGCTGACCATCGGAGTTCAGTCATTGGACGACAATATCCTCAAACATATGAATCGGGCGCACAATGCCGTTACAGCGATCCAGGCTGTAGAAAACACCAAGGCGGCCGGATTTGACTTGAATACTGAATACATTTTCGGTCATCCGGGGGAGAATCTCGAAAACTGGACCGAAGTGATGCAAAAAGCGGTTACTCTTCCGGCTGATGAGATACAGCTGTACCGGCTCAAGGTACAGGCATATGGAGACAGGCAGGGGTATATTATTAACCAAAGGGACGAGATCCCGGACTTTGAGCAAACAATGCAGATGAAACAGATAGCGATTGATGTCCTCAATGAGAACGGGTTCGAGGAAAATCTGCGAAGGGTATACACCAAGCATAAGAAGAACATCTCCCACTATGCCTATAATCAGTGTTGCAATCTTTTTGATCAGATAGGTTTCGGAATAACCGGGTTTTCCAGCTACAGGAACCGGTTTACCATCAACACCCAGTATTTCGAAGGCTACTATGACGCCATTGACCGGGGAGAGCTGCCTGTCACACGGGGGCATATCCGCTCGCAGGAGCAGCAGCTTCGATGGTCAATAATTCTCCCGCTGAAAAATATGGACGTCAAAAAAGCGTCATTCGAACGTATAAACGGAATACCTTTGGAGGGGGTATTCTCCGAGAAGATGAAGACGCTTAAAGAATTTGGGCTCATAGAGGAGAATGAACGGGTAATAAAGTTGACCGAACTCGGCGCCTTTGTTGCCGACGAGGTTTGCGAGCAGTTCAATTCGGCGGAATACCTGCCTCACGAAAGATCGAGGTATGCCGAAGGCGCGCTTAATCCGTATCTGAACAATACGACTTTAGACGCGTTTGGAGGAAATTGATGGAACGTCCGATTGACATTAACTGTCAAAGCAAAAATTCACTCATTCATATGGGCAGTTTGGATTCCTTTGATCTGACCGAAGGCGGGATTGAAGCGGCGTCCTTGATATTGAAATATATCACTTCAAAGGATATAACCCTGCTTGAGAGAGCCATCAATATATATGACACAATTATCCCCGCTGAGAACTTCGGCGGGGAGTACACGGCGTTGCGCTGGATTTGCAGGCTTTTGGCGGCGCCTGAAAGCGATATGGTTAAGTTTCTTCGCAGCATATCTTATGTGGAGACCTGGTATCGGTATCTTTATGATAATGATTTCGAAAAATTAAAAACTTATATCAACTTTAAATATCATTTCGTGGAAATACCGGCTGAGGATATTGAAAGCAAAAAAATGCTGCGGTTTTTAGAGGATTTTATCCTGTTTTCCAACCCCGACCGCCAACGTTGGGAGAAAACCTCTGAAATACTGGATTCGCTCAATTTAAAAGATGGCATGGTAATTGCCGATATTGGCAGCGGGTCGGGATATTTTACCTTTATTATGGCTAAACTGCTAAACGGCACCGGAAAGGTTTACGCTGTCGAAACCAACCCTATGCATATAGACTATATGCAGCGGTATGTGAAAGCTAATGAGATCAATAACGTCGAGGTAGTACCGGGAAGCACGTTCGGAATCGGAATAGACCCTTCTATCAAGGTGGACATCGTTTTTTCCTGTTCGCTTTTCCATATAGTCTACGCGTCTTTCCCTGAAGATGACAGAAAGGAGTTCTATCAGGGTATCATAAACGCCTTGAAACCCGGCGGAAAGCTGGTCGTTGTGGATAACGCGTTGGTGACAGGCGAAGAGCTGCCCTACCACGGACCTTATGTCGCCAAAGAGCTGCTCATAAGCCAATTGTACCACTATGGATTCAGGTTAAAAGTCGAATTACAACCTATATTACAGCGGTATGAACTGATTTTTGAATACGCTGGATCGGAGATAACGAATGAGGATATTGAAGATAGGACTGATTTTAATAAAGGCATAATCACCGTGACAAGCGGCGCGTCGCTTACCAACTATGTATTTGGCGCCGGCTCGCCTACGGATGTGTTCACCGAACGGGGAAAAGATGCCGCCGAGCTCCTACTGCGGGCGTTGTGTGAGAAGACCACCGAGAGCATTGAAAACGCCATGCGGGAATATAGTGAAATAATCCCGCTTGAGCGGTTCGGCGAAGAATACACGGCGTTCTTTTGGATATGCAAGGTTTTGAAAGCCGACCCGGCAAGCAGAAAGGAAATTCTGAAAGACCCCTTTGACAGGGATTATTATGAAACCTTCGCTGAAGACGATTTCATGTTGCTCAAGAAATATTTGATCCAAAAATATAAACTGACCGCACATATTGAAAACAGAATCAGTAATCTGACGCCTGTCAGCGAATTAATCTGTTTTAACAACCCGAACCGTAACAGTTGGGAACAAACCGACAGAATGCTGGACTTTATAAATATAAGACCGGGAGATAATATCGCGGATGTCGGGTGCGGAAGCGGATATTTCTCCTATCGGTTCGCCAAAATGACGGGCGAAACGGGGAAGGTCTATGCTACTGAAACAAATAAGGAAGCGCTGTCATATGTGGAGAAAATGGCAAAGAGTTATATGCCGAATATTACTCCTGTCGTCAGCGCGCTTAATGACGCCAAACTACCGTTTGGGGTTTTTGATATGATATATATGTGCTCCATGTACCACGCGGTGTATATCACATCCATAGAGTATGTTAAAGACGCATTTATAGCAAGCATTATGAACGCTCTGAAAGATGACGGCAAACTCGTTGTCGTCGACAACGAGATATATGTTAAAGGAGCTCCCCCGTATTACGGAGCGGGTATCGACAGAAGGCTTGTGATTGCGCAGCTGACAGCCTACGGGTTTAAATTTATCGAAGATAAACAGTTTATCCCCCAGCGATATATTCTGGTTTTTCAAAAGGGATAGGATTATGAAAAAGTACGGTGCAATTATACTCGCGGTACTGATTTTAGCGATATTTATATTTTTACCGTCCCCACTTGGACTTTCCAAAGCCGGTAAAAACACTATAGGACTTGCCGTTTTCTTTCTTATCCTGCTTATAAAACAGCCTGTTCCGCTTCCGGTAATATGTCTTCTTCTTGTGGCTCTCATGCCATTGGTGGGGGCGGTTTCCACCCTGTCGGAAGCGTTGGAAGGATATAAGAGCACCGTTTTATATTTTACCATCGCGTCCTTTTGTTTATCTACAGCGTTCATCTCGGTACCGCTGTCCAACCGGATACTAAAGATGATACTTAAAACATTCGCCAAATCAACAAACAAACTCATCTTCGGGATGATGATCTGCGCCGCACTGGTGTCGTCGGTAGTATCCAATATCCCCACGACTGCCGTTTTTATTGCGCTCGGGACAGGGATACTAGCTACCATCAAGAATGAAGAGAAGAAAAAGAGTATAGGCAGGGCGTTGATGATAAGTGTCGTACTTGCGAGTATGATAGGCGGGATGATGACCCCCGCGGGATCTTCACTGAATATGCTTGGTATAGGGTTGCTTCAAAAATCCACCGGCATAACCATCACGTTTATCCAATGGATGATGGTTGGGATCCCCGTGGTTCTCGTGATGATACCATTGGCATGGTTACTGATCGTTCGTATTTACAAACCGGCGGAACTGTCAGGCGATGAAATGACCGATTGTATCAACGCTGTTGAAAAGCCGGGACGCATGGAGTCCAACGAGCTTTTCTTCCTTATACTATTCACCTCGACTGTTGTGCTGTGGATACTGTCTTCGTGGGTGGCGGTGCTCGATGTCAATATAATAGCAATTATCAGCGCATGTATTTGCTTTTTCCCCGGGCTTCGAATACTATCTGAAAAGAGTTTCGAGAGTATGGCGCACTGGGATATTTTCTTCGTACAGGGCGCGGCGATATCGCTGGGGTTGGCGATGATAGGAACAGGCGTGGATAAATGGTTCATACAGTTTGCGTTTTCTTCACTCGATCCGCTGCCGCTGTACATATTGGTAGCCCTGTGCGCGTTGTTTGTTTTTTTCATGCTGCTGCTCATACCTGTAGCGCCGGCCATGATTTCCTTTTTCTCTGCAGGTTTTATCGCCCTGGCCGATGCCCAAGGGGTATCGCCGGTGGTCACGATTCTTGTGCTTACGATGTGCACGGCAAACTGTTATCTGCTTCCGCTTGATTCAGTGCCTCTGTTAGGTCTCAACACCGGCTATTTTTCCATACCTGATATAGCTAAAACATCTGTGTTTTTACAGTTGTCGGCTGTATGTTTGCTGGGGTTGTGGCTGCCGAATATCTGCAGGTGGCTTTCAATAATCTAAACAAGAAGTACTAGAAGTACTATAATTATCTGAAAGGATGAGGCTATATGAAAAAATCTTTCACCCGCGTAATTTCATTGTTACTTTGCCTTACGCTATTCTTTTTTGCTGACGCCGCGCTGTTAAACAACGCCTCGGCGGCATTGCTTTCACCCTCTGAAATTGTCGACGCGGCCTCCAAAGCTTTTGATTCTGCCGAGGATATCTATCAAAAGATCACGGCAATGATCAATGAACAACGTGAAGAAGAGGAGGGAGAAGGCGACGGCTTTGAGCCTCACGCGCCCGACATCGGCGAAAGTGAAAAAATCATTGAAGAATTGGAAGGTTATATCGAACGCCTTCAAAATCTGATATCGGATATCTCAAGCTTGCCCGACGAAACTGACAGCAGCGAGGGAAAAACGGTACGCGCCGTAAAAGATTATCTGGCGATGCTCAGTGATATTGTCTCGGTCATGGCGGAGGGAAGTCGTTACGGAATTGATCTTTTTAAGACCATGGAAGCAATGGATATCGGAGATGGTGGGTTCTCAAGTATCTCGGCAATGGCACAAACCTGCTCCGGAGCGGCCCAGAAAGCATTATCCATTATGGAACCTGTAACGCCTCCTGTTTTCCTCGAAGCAACGCACGGTGATTTGATGACTCATATTTATGAGTTTGAAAAATTTGCCGAAGACTTTGTATACGCGGCAAACCTTGACGACCCTCTTCGGATTTACTCCAGTATCTACAGGTTAAGGCGAATAAATATGATGTTTGGGAAGTGTTTTGACAATCTGAATTCAGATTCCGAGGCTCAGAGCGCACAGATGAAAGCGCATTTAAACGGACCTGTCATGGTCCTGCATGATGAATTGAGCGCCAATCTCAAACTTCTTAAGGGAGGTGAGTAGCGATGTTTTGCGGAAATTGCGGAGCGCAGCTTGCCGTAGGCGTATTAGTTTGCCCCGTTTGCGGCACACCCATAGGCGAAGGTGTCTCGGGATATCCCCAAGAGCAACAGTCTGCCGGATTGGGATATCAGCCGCCTATACAACCTGAGTATCAGCCGCCTATACAACCTGAATGGCAGCCGCCGATACAGCCCGAGTATCAGCCGCCGATACAACCTGAATGGCAGCCGCCGGTTCAACCGGAATACCAGCCGTCCGCAAGTCCTATAACTCCTCAACCGATTCAATCGCCGGGACAAGGTTCCGCCAAGAAGAAGCTCTCTGTTGGAGGGCTGATAGCTATCATACTTGCCGCAGTACTGTTGATTGGAGGCGGAATTGCCGCGTATTTCCTGTTTTTCTCCGGCGAAAAAGATACTGAAGATGATACTTCTGCTGTCGAAACTATAGGAGAAAGTGAGCTGCCGTCGGTCAGCTATTCATATCAAAGTAAACAGCCCGAACCGCACTTTGAGTTTGTTATTGCCGATGAAGTTTATCCTTCAATCTATCGTTCGCTTGACTCCCTAATTACATTTACCGGTTATTGTGAATACGGAGAGATGGATGTCATCATTGAGGCTGAGGTACCCGGCTTTACGCAACCTTACAAACAGAAAATTCATTTAGGCCAGCGAATTACAAAATTGCGTATCGTCCCGCCGATGCTTACTGGAGATATAGATTTAAACTCCGAAAAGGCGGCTCAGATAGTGTTTTCCGTCGTCGAAGCCGATACGGGACAGGTACTTGAGCAGGAAAGTCACGGACTCAAGATATACAGTAAATATGATATGTTTTGGGGACTTACCGAGGACTTTCTATATATGGACAATATCTTAGCCTGGCTGACTCCCGACGCTCCTGAAATAGTCTCTCTGAAACGCGACGCCATTGATTACCTTATCGACATATCAAACGGAGAGCTCAACTCCCTTATAGGTTATCAAAACTATAATTATTTTGATCATTATTACTATAATGCCTGGGTTCAGGCTGTAGCTATTCAGGGCGCGATGAGCGACATAGTAGAGGTGCGCTATAATAACTCGCTCTTTTCCATGGATTCCGAACAGCGTATAGCGCTGCCGGCGGATGTGCTGAACAACCGCAGCGGGCTTTGTATCGAAACCTCGATGGTAATGGCGTCGGCGCTCCAGTCGGCGGGGATGCACTGTATGATAGTGTTCCCTCCGGGTCATGCGCAGGTTGCGATAGAGGCATGGCCGGGGACAGGAGATTATTTCCTTATAGAAACTACGATTTTACCAATGGAAAAGAATCAAAGCAGGTGGGATCGCACGGTGCTTTATCTCAGCAAGGAAAGCTGGTGGGGTTACATCGACGGTACAGGTGATTATACCTACGGAGAGTGTTATATCGTCGACTGCGATCTCGCTAAAATACTCGATATCAGACCTATGAGTAACTGATAATAAACCTGTTTTTAAATAACTGAGCGGATATCATAGATGATTTCCGCTCAGTTATTCGTTTTGGAAATGAATGGAAATGACGTGCGGCACAAACTGTGATTATCAACTATTCCGTTGCCGAAAAAGTTAAGACACACCGCAACTAATGATCATGGTGCCCTTGCCTTTGCTGTCCAGCGATAGCTGAATGTTTACCCCTAAATCATCTTTAGACCCGATAAATATAAATGTTTCTTTGTCAAACTCCTGTTCATACACCGCTTCCCACCCTTGATCCTTGACCTTTTTGATATAGGTCTCATACTCAGATTCGCTCACATCTTCAATGATTACGGATAC
>Ga0082212_10010962_pt1 | contig 11537 bp, 15 predicted proteins | sample TergutNt197P3_FD_71548 | JGI IMG/M metagenome (GOLD analysis project Ga0082212, IMG submission 71548) | Neocapritermes taracua P3 segment gut microbial communities from Petit-Saut dam, French Guiana - Nt197 P3 | ecosystem: Host-associated > Arthropoda: Insects > Digestive system > Gut ... | reverse complement strand
AAATAACACTACCTTCGACAACTGTCGCAGTAAAAAAGTTGGAGTCAAAAGGATATATAGCGAAAACTCGATGCGAAATTGATGGCCGGAAAACGGCAATATCTCTTACTGAGATAGGCTCACAAGCTTATTTTATACATAATATGTTTCACGAACGTATAGCAAGTTATATTATCGAAGATTTCAACCAAGAAGAAATAGGAGTGCTTTTTACAGCACTAAGCAGGATAAATGATTTTATTGAAAACAAGATAAAGGATGACTGCATATAGGAAAATCAGGCTGGGGCAAGTGCGCACGATAAAAGCCTAGAATGACGGTAGCACGAAGTTAAAAAAGTGATAATACATGTGGTTGGTGATATGGGGTGAGTATATAAGAAATAAATGGCTTTATATCCGTGTGCAATAACAAAACACGAACAAAGATTCGTGAAGATACGACACTGCTTAACTTTCCGCTATTCTGTCCAAGATTCAAGCAAGAAACGCTTGATAGTGTAACGAAGCTTAATACGGCAATTATCAAAGAGCCAGACGCAAAGATGCAGAGCAGATGATTATTGGACTAAATTCTCTATATGATAGTAAATCACATTACTCACGTTTTTGGGGGAATTATTTACGACTAACTTATTTTAGTATATTACAATCTCGTAGTTATTTTTTTCATGCTGAGTAAGGCCAATGGGAATCTTATCTGTTTATAAGTGATGCTTGAAAGCACCCGTAGGTTAATCCAACAGGGATATTACGGATGCTTTCATTACACATATATCCCCTTTGGGGCTATCAAGTCTGATGAACTATTCTGTCTGACTTTCCAATGCTGCTTCTACAGTTGCCTGTATGACTTTTATAGATCGTTCATCACATTTATAAAGCATCCGTATAATTCCATCTATTTGTGCATTTTCAAACTGTTTCTCCGGGTAAAAAATCGTGTCGGCTGAAATGTTGAGTACCCTGACAAGCTTATACAGGACCTCAAAGCTCGGAGAGCTGCACTCGTTTTCAATGCCCATTATATGGCGCGGTCCTACACCGGATAATTCAGCTAACGCATCCTGCGTCAGCCCTTTTCTGTTGCGGGCTGCTTTAATGATAGCACCCAAATCTGTTTCACTGATACGCACTATTAACTCACCTCAACATCAGTCTACAGTGCATAACAGCGACATTGAACGTACTGAATATTCATATGTATACGCAAATGTAATGCGTGTTTGGAGGAGTCTTGTGCCAGTTAAGATAACACAGCGATTTTGCAGAAAGCAGCAGCGCAGCGACAAAGATAACCCTAAGTTCAACAGCGAACAGTCAATAAAATCACAGGTTATGGCATTGAAAATGACTGCCGCAAACACGAATCAACACTGCATAACAATAGGAACAAAAAATGCAGTAGCCCGGATAAGAGAGTTCTTTCCGGGTGTTATTGCATTTTACAGCTAAATTTCATTATAAACACAGTACACCATCCAAGGAGTTATTGAACAGCATAGTACCTACTCTGAGGTAATAACAAGTAAGAAAATATCAGATATGTTCACTTTATTTTCACTATTTTATCCAGACAGCACAAAAAAAATATCTCAGCAAGAGCCTCTGTGTTGCCGCTTACATACACGACTAACACCCCTGCCGCGGCCCCCCGATTCTGATCTTTTCTTGGAATAAAGCAGATTTGAGAGAAAGAAGGGGCGCAACATATGAGTAGAAGGATTCATGATAAAGATTTTTTGAAAATCAAAGAGTTCTCTGAGTTTTCAGGAGTTTCGATCCCTACCTTGCGTAAATATGACGTAGAAGGCATTTTGCGGCCTGCAATGCGCAGCGGAAAAGGAGAACACGGATTTCGCCTCTATTCCCCGATGCAGGTTACAACAGCGAAAATGATTCGTGTGCTGGCAGAGATGGATGTGCCGCTCGAAACAATCAAGGAGTTGGCGGAGGAACGGACTCCGGAGAAAATTCTGAAACTCCTGCGCGCCAACAAAGATGCCGCCGCAAGCGGAATACGCTTCTATAGGGGTGTTAGTTCGGTAATCGACGCGTTCGTGAGTCTGCTGCATGAGGGAATCAGCGCTGCAGAAGAAGAAATCACCGTGACTGAAATGGAAGCCAAGCAGATACTGCTTGGAGGCGAGACTGACTATACCGATACTGTTGGCTTTATACGTGAGTATACGCGCTTTTGCAGTGCAAAGCACGAGCCGAAGTTGAACACGTCTTTTCCTGTAGGAGGCTATTGGGAGTGCATGGATGCGTTTTTAGACGATCCGTCAAGGCCACGCCGGTTCTTTTCCCTCGACCCGGAAGGGCATGAGCAGAAAGCAGCGGGTTTGTACCTTGTCGGCTATACGCGGGGATATTATGGCGAAACAAATGGAATCCCAGAAAAAATGGCGCTATATGCCAAAGAAAACGGATTGGAATTTACAGGGCCAGTGTACAACATATACCTGATGGATGAGATAAGCATTTCCGACCCTACGCAATACCTATTACAAATTTCAGCATCGGTTACGGAAATAGGCAGTGCGCCCAAATACCGTCCACACCGCCACTTCTAAGATTTGACTGTATTGATCAGCGCTCCCGGACTGGGGGCGCTTTTTTTGAAACAACTTAACAAAAACTGGCAAAACCTCTACGCGTAGACCCCTGTTTTTAGGGGATATTTTTTTTGCCATCCCCACAAAGTATTGATATTACAAGGAAAAATAATTTTACGTTTTTTGCGTTCACCTATTGCATCTAACACGCGTAGACCCATTACAATAAACGTGGGTGTAAGACTGGAGTTATATAAACTGGCAACATCTCGGAATCAAGCAGGCAGACCTTTGACTATGGCTGGTAAACATAATTTGTACAGCACAAAATCGTATTATCAAGCAATGTTCCGTTTATTATAATTCTGTGTATCAAGGAGGCTAAAAAATGGAAAGCATAATAGAAGAAACTCATGCAAGGCTCATGGTTGATTTGAAAGACTTGTTCACACATACAGCGTCATGCCCAATATGCCGGAGGCGCGTGTTCGACGTTACCAATATACCTGACATACCTGTCAGCGTCCGGATCAAATGCCCTCATTGCCGCAACATAGTCGGGATACCCATTGCTGCGCCGCAACGTAAATAGCATTAGGGTCATAGTAATTTCATAAAAAGTCTTTAGCTTCCGTGCAACGGGTTCGTGCCGCAACGTAGCGGCCAACGTAACACCAAATGGCCGGAGTGAAGCGGAGTAGCGATAAGCGTATCGCTGCTGCTTTGCTCCGGCCTTTCTTTTTTTGCCGAAAAGCGCGTTCCGCTTCACCTCCCGGTGAAAGGAGTGCGCTTTGTTCATATATTTCATATATAGCGCATTAATGCAACCACGCTGTCGCTCCCCGCCTCTCCCGTTCGTTTTGATGCAAATTTCAAAAAACGAACGGAGGGACTCGATGAATAACTGGCAAAAGGACAGGAATTACAGGAAACATGAGAACGCTGACGGCTCGTTTACTCATGTCATCACCGTCGACGGCGTGGATGTCGAGGTCAGCGAGAAGGTTTTCAAGGCATACTCGCAGGCCGACCGCAGGGAACGGTATTGCGCCGAGCGGGATGCCGGGAGGCTGTTATCGCTTGAACGGTTTTTAGAAGAAGGAGTTTCGCTAGAGAAGCTTTTGAGAGAGTACGCGGAATCTGCAGAGGATTCTGCGATTCGGGCAATGCTTTCAGAGCGGGCAATAGCGGCGTTTATAAAGCTGGAACCCGCCGAACGGTTATTGATTCAAGCGGCAGTCATCGATGGCGTTAGCGAATGTGATTATGCGGAGCAAATCGGGATTTCTCAGAAGGGCGTAAATAAACGTAAACATAAAATTTTAAGAAAACTCAAAAAAAAGGTACTCAACACATAGATATATCGGGAGGGGAAGTAGAGGGATATACCAATCTCACTCCCTGCACCTTGTAAAAAACCGGGCACGTCCCGGTCATATCGGACGCCAAGTAACATTACCGTCCAGCCGAGCGCATAGATGAAGCGGCGCAATGACAGCATCCCGTGAGCCACATGGGAGCAGGAGCGACAACCGCTGGCATACACCCGGATCATCCGATCCAGCTGCTATAACGCCGGACGCCACAATGATACTTCCGAGCAGACAGGCCCGCCTACGAAGGTGGCGGGAGAGGCAGCGCCGCAGTTGGGAAAGATTGCGGGGGGCCTCTATGCGGGACTTACAGTTCCGGCTTGGCGTCGCCCCATGTGTCCGGGAGCAGAGGTCGAATAGGACGCAGTACCACAGCAAATATTGTCAACATTATTATTTATCACTTTATATATATAGCCGCGTTTGGCGGCAGATCGCGGGTATGAGCTTTTGTTCATACCCGTCATTGTGCCGCCAAACGCACTGGAGGGGAACATATGACCGACCAGATAATGATCCGGGACGTCCCGAGAGGGCTCCCAGCACACCATAATTATATGGAAAACGAAACCGCGCTCTTTGAAGCCTGCGGATGCACCCTTATGGAGCGGCCGGGAAGCGGGCGGTTCAGCTACCGTGCTGTAAACCTCAAATCAGGCCGCTCAGTTGACCTCGGACATAGGGGCGAGAAGCTGCTGGAATCCATGTTCGGCGAGGTCGCCGCGCAAATGTCAAAATGCGCAGCAAGCGACGGCTGGCTTATGGCTGATGCCGGGCGCAATACGGCGCACATCAAAGCGAGGCTTGCTGACATCCTCGGCGTAGCGTTCAAGGATATCCTGCCCCAGCATGGTTTCGCTCCGCGCGAAAAGCAGATCGAACTTGCTGGCGAGATCCTGGACGCGCTCTGCGGGATCGGCATACAGCTTGCCGAGGCGGAGGTTGGCATCGGCAAGACGCTTGCCTACCTTCTTCCAGCCGTGCTTATTCGGCGCGGACGCGCAAACAGCGGGAGAATAAATACAATGTCGCCGCAATCAGGCTGCCAGCAGCCTATTGTCATCGCAACGTCCAGTATCGCGCTCCAGCGCGCTATAGAGCAGGATTACATCCCCGCGCTGTCGGATATCCTTATGCAGCACAAGATCATAAGCACTCCATTGACCTCCGCGCTACGGAAAGGCAAGGGAAATTACGTTTGCGAACACAAGCTTGCTCACTATTGGTCTTTCGCTGACAAGCGCACAAAAGAGATTCTCAGCCAGTTGAATATCTCCATCGATTTAAGCGCCGCGAAAAACCTTACGCCATTCATGAAGCGCAACATCTGCGTGGACAAAACTTGCGGCAAGAATTGCCCTAAATACGGGCAATGCCGATACATGCGCCATCTCGCTGTTGTTAAGCGCGATGGTTATGACTTTCAAGTCTGCAACCATAATTATCTACTTGCGGATATCATCCACCGCTCGAAAGGATTAACGCCGTTGCTGCAGGACTATCAGGCTGTAATTATTGACGAGGCTCACAAGTTTCTCGACGCGGCGCGAGGTATGTACGGTTCGTCGATCCTGCTGGCCGAGTTATGCGGCATAGTCAGGGATGTCCGGGGGTTCACGTTCGGGCAGAGGCAGTCGACAGCGGATGTGATACGCGAGACGGACAGGATACAGTCAAAGACCGGGCTGCTGTTTCAATACCTTAACAAAGAGGTTCCAGAGACCGATGGGGACGAGGATACGGAACGCCATCCCACAAAAATACGGCAGCGTACTGAGCGGCTGGTTTATGCCCTGAAAGAAAACGTAGACGCACTCGCCGCGATGCTTGAGGCCAGGACTGTCGCGGTTAGGTTTGCGGAACAGTTCGATACTGCAAAACAGTCGCTCCGGCGGATCGGCGAGTCTCTCGGCGCTTTCACAAAGCATGAGAGCATGGTCTACTGGCTGGAGGAGGGCGGGTATTCGGCGCTGATTCCCGACAAAGCCGACTACTTGCTGAACGCTCTGCACGGCATCCCTAAAAACCTCGGCGGGCTGCTCCACCGCGACCTGTGGAGCATGAACATCCCGATAGTCCTGACCTCAGGTACGCTATCCGCGGTTGGCTGCTTCGACCATATCAAAAAGAAAACAGGCATCGATCTTGTGCCGGGCAGGAGGCTGTTGGAGACCAGCAAGCCTTCGCCGTTCAACTACAAGGAGAACGCCCTGCTGTACATCAGCGAGAACGTGCCGTTCCCTGATAATAAGGATGCGGACTATATAACTGCGCTTGCTAATGAGATCGAGCAGCTTGTCAGAGCGTCCCACGGCCACGCAGCAGTGCTGTTCACGTCGTACAGGGCGATGGACATGGTTTGGGAGAAGATCGTAGAGCAGGCGCTTCAGTACCCTTTGTTTCGTTTGGACCGCGGCGGAGCGGTCGTCATCGAACAGTTCAAGAACAGCGGCAACGGCGTATTGTTTTCTTCCGGCGCCATGTGGGAGGGCATCGACATCCCCGGCGATATCCTGTCGATGCTGATCATACCGCGTCTGCCGTTTGCTGTACCCGACCCGGTCAGCGAATGGGAGCAGACGCTGTACTCCGGCATGGACGAGTACAAGGCGAAGGTGATCGTACCAGAGATGCTCGTTAAGCTCAAGCAGGGTTTTGGGCGCCTTATCCGCACCATGTACGACACCGGCGTTGTTGCGATACTTGATTACCGTGCAAGTAAGCGCGGAGCCCACCGGAGCCGCATATTGACTTCACTACCCGGCTGCAAGGTCACGGATAGCATCGCAGCGGTCAGGAAGTTTTTTCGTGATAAAAAGGACCCCGCGTTCTTTCAATAGTGTGGGTTTCAGAGGCTATTACCAGCAGTAGCGCTCGGGAAACGGGCGCCACTTTATATATACAGGGAGGGATGCTCGAATGGAATACAACGTCAGGATAACCGAGGTGCGGGAAATGCTCGTACCCGTGGAGGCGGTGAGCATGGCGGAAGCAAAGAGGATAGCGGAACGGAACTGGAGAAGCGGCGAAGACGGCATTGGCGACTCATATATCCAGCGCGTCACTTTTGAAACGCTCTATCCGGATTTGCCGCTTCTGGATTCGTTCTATGCCGCAAAATCAATGTGGGACAAGGGGCAGATAGCCGCTGAAGCTACAAAATATAAAATGCACCGGTCAGAGCCGGAGCTATAACCGCATACAGAACACTCTTTGAAAATGGCAGCTACATGCCTGTCAAGTTATAAGGAGGTCGCAAAATGGATACACCAATAAAAGTATATAAATACAAGGTAGAGTACATCAAGCGCGGTAAATGGGTTCCGGTGTTGCAAACAGATATTGAAGAAAAAGACACCTTTGGGCTTATTGCCAATGCGGAGGAGTATCAATACAGGATACTCTGCGACGGCGAGGATGTAACGGAAAAGTATAAACATATGGACTAAATTATTAGAAGAGCAAGACGTTGGGAAGGGGATATCTTGTTAATAGGAGGAGTTTATGGAATCTGTTATGCAAAGAATCCGGCAAGCTCGTGCTGATGAGAACAAACGACATACTGGATCAAATATAGACGAAACAATCATTGACGGGTGTCAGGTGAAAATGCGTTTTGACGAGGTCGGGGATAGTAAGGTCATGCCTGCCATTCAAGCAATGCTTTTATCGGTTTTTGCGGATTCAGCGCATATCGGAGCGTCCGGAGGTGAGTGAACGTGGGTGATAGAAAAAGAGTGTTCTGCTTATACCGTGTCTCGACTCCCGGGCAGCTTGACCGCCAGACACGTGAGAATGCGCAGGACGACATCCCTATGCAGAAGCGTGCCTGCGAGGAGTTTTGCGACAGGATGGGCTGGGAGATAGTCGATACGCGTTCCGAGAAAGGTATTTCCGGCTATAAGGTTTCAGCGAATGACCGCGATGCTATCATTGATATCCGCGAGGCGGCCAGTATGAAGAAGTTTGATATTCTGCTTGTATATATGTTCGATAGGTTAGGCAGGAAAGAGGACGAAACTCCATTTATTGTCCAGTGGTTCATCAACAACGGGATCGAGGTCTGGAGTACGCAGGAGGGGCAGCAGAAAATTGAGCAGCATGTCGACAAGCTGCTTAATTACATCCGCTTCTGGCAGGCACAGGGTGAGAGCGAGAAAATTTCCACCCGCGTAAAAACAGCCCAAGCGCAGATGATACAGGATGGGTACTTCCGAGGGGGTTCCATACCATTTGGCTATAGGCTGGAGCAAAACGGGCGAATGAATAAAAAAGGCTTTCCGTTGGGCGACCTCGCCATCAACGAACAGGAAGCCTTGGTCATAAGGGAGATATTCGACCGGTATGTTAACCACGGGTACGGTACGCAACGGATTTGCACCTACCTTGCGGAAAACGGCATGACTACAAGGTCGGGTGGGCGCTTCACCAATACGACAGTCCAGAATATAGTCAAACGACCATTATACATCGGCATTTTGTCAGGCGGAGGAGTTCAGTCAGATGTATTACCGCACCTTCAAATCATTTCACCTATTGTTTTTGAAAAAGCGAGGGAGCTCGCAATGGAGCGGTCATCGGATTATGAAAGCCGCCGCTTACCGCTCAATACCAAAGGAAACGCGTTGCTTGCAGGCAATGTGTTCTGCGGCCACTGCAATGCCCGGCTGACGCTTACTACGAACGGGAAAAAGTACCTGCGCAAGGACGGCGGCGTTACGGTCACGCCAAAGACCCGGTATGTCTGCTATAATAAAACCCGCCATCCGGAGAAATGCGACGGACAGACAGGCTATACTACGTCAAAACTTGACGGTGTTGTAGAGAAGATAGTTGAATCTATCTTTTCAAAAATGAAGGAGAAGCCGGGAGAACAGATCATCGAGGAACAGTTTGAGGAACGTATCGCCGGGATAAAGATGAATCTTGAACAGGCGAAGGCGGCCCTGAACAGCGAGTTGCAAGTTATGTCGATGCTTGAAGACGAATTATTGAAAGTCATACAGGGGACTAGCTCCTTGAAGCCGGAGATGCTGAATAAAAAGCATGATGAAACAGAAAAATCAATAACAGAAAAAAAGGCCGCCGTCGAAATACTTGAGCAGGAACTTGAAAACAGCAAAGACACAAAACGGCAGGTCGCCCTGAAATACAACGACGTCTTGACATGGGCGGACATGTATGCCGAGAGCCCCATGGACGTGAAGAAGATGATCGTCGCGCAGTTGATCAGCGCGGTTCGGGTGTCGAGGGATTATAAAATCGAGATCGATTTCAAGATCAGCGAACGCCAGCTTGGGCTGGACCAGGAGCTTGAGGATGCGAGGAAGCCGAAACAAAAAAAGCGCCGGTCTGAGCCAGAGCTTTAATTTTCCATCCCTTTAACGTTTCAAATCACTTGGCTTGGCGTAATAGTTGAACACAGATATGGAGTTGAAATAGGGTCATGGGCGTTTCTCCGCTCTTGTAATCGACTACATCATCGAATCGCCACTTCTCTCTTAGCACTTCCCATTCCTCTGCACTGACTTGGACGACTTTTCCATCGCCATTCATTATCGAAACATTAGCGCCGTCTATCACGACATCAGCATCAAGCGCGGGGAATTTTAATTTGTTCTGCATAGCTTATCTCAATCCTTAAAACAGTGACTACAGTCAAGTCTTTTACATACCAAAATGCTGATACCATGCAGCTACGATGCCGTTATAATTGGTCTTGACATATTCTATGGCTCTCGAAAGTTCTTTGTCGTTTAGCTCGCTCCCATTGTAGCAAAGCTCAACATCACCGCTTTGATGAAGCCAGAGTTTAGTAGCATTGGGAGAGGGTGCGCCTTTGGATACATGGATATGAATTGGCTCTAAAGTAGTCCCGCTTTTTTCGTTCGACCAGAAGTAAAACGACATGCCCAAAAAATCTCTTAATGCTTTAGGCATTCAGCCCGCCGCCTTTCTGTGCGTAATCCCATATTAGCGGGCTGTTGCATCTCATGTAGTCAAGCAGGTCAAAAACCTCGCTTTCGGAAAAACCTGACAGTTTGGTGAATATACATTCAGGTAATACTCCTTCGGCAAAGTCGAACCCTTTTTCATTTGGGCGTTCAAACCTGACACGGACGCGCCGGGAGTGATTCTCATTAAGCATATCAGAGTGCGTAAGGATGATCCCGTCAACTGTTGAGTAGTAGTGTTTCATATTCGCTCACCCCGGTATAAAAGCAAAACCGGGCGTTTACCGCCCGGTTTTACCCGCATTATAGCGGTTGGTGGAGATAAGCGGGATCGAACCGCTGACCTTCTGACTGCCAGTCAGACGCTCTGCCGGACGGGTCGGAAACGCTCCCCGAAAAAAGCTCAAAAGCCCTGATATCAAGGCTTTTGAGCTTTCGTGTTTTTCACTGCTTAATCACGATGCGATTATCTGGTTTTAACAAATAAAATCGGTTCAATGGCATTCTAAACACCAGTTGAATGGCATTCTCGACAGGTGAATGCCATTCACTCGGATGCCTGCCGAATGGCACTCTATTTTTCGTTTATTTCCCAATAGCCTGTTTTATTTGAGCCAACTCGAACAATTCTATTGCTCTCTTTTAGCGCCTTCATTTCACGTCTAAGCGTAGCTACTGAAAGGCCGGTTTCTTCACTAATTTGATTTATCGTGAATGTTGGGTTTTCCTTCAAAGTCATCATGATTTCTGTTTGCCGATTTATCTGCTCATTTATCTGCTCATTTATCTGCTCATTTATCTGCTCATTTGACGAAAACGCTTCATGCTGCCTTATTGTCACGATTAAATAATCCCGTTCGTCATGTGATGTGTCTATCAGCATAGTGACAGGGATCGACCGCTGTTTTGCCTGACGAACTATTATTTGCTTGACCGGGCAAGCGTCGGCGTCAACCAAGATTTGCATTGGCGTGTGTGCCTTTCTATAGTATCATCTGACCGAAATTGCTCCATCCGCGCAAGACGCTCTCGTCGCTGCCCGTATCGACCGGGGCGTCAACATGATAGCCCAATATGCCCCTTCCAATTAGGAAGTTAAACGAGCGGACGTCTTCATTGTCGTCTGTGTTTGAATATCGTTCTGCGTCGCGTTCTACGATAATCTCAGAAATTGTGTAGTATGGATCGCCTTTTTGAATTTCCGATTCGTATATCTTCATGCCAGTCCATGAGCGGTGAAAGCATATCCGTCCATCCTCAAAATACGCAAACCATTTATCTTCCATTTCTTCGGGGAGCAGACCGTGGCGGATTCGTGCGTAGTTTGTTTCATTGATTTGGAATTTCGCATTGATTGAGTATGGTTTCGAGAACTCGTCCGTTTTCCAGTCTGGCTTTTTAATGATAGCGCCGTTGGGTTTTCCTTTGTCGAGCCATGCGTTTATCACTGCCGAGAGCGTATCGTCCAGTTTGTGAAACGTCCTCGTGGTTATTTCGCTTGTAATCCCGTAATACGCTTCGGCGATGCTTCCAGTTATCGCGGCGAGCGTGTCGCTGTCGCCGCCGAGGGAAATCGCATTGCGGATGGCGTCCTCAAAGCCTCTGCTTTCAAGAAAAGCGGTGATAGCCTCTGGCACGGTTTCCTGACAGCTC
>Ga0082212_10010961_pt1 | contig 11538 bp, 7 predicted proteins | sample TergutNt197P3_FD_71548 | JGI IMG/M metagenome (GOLD analysis project Ga0082212, IMG submission 71548) | Neocapritermes taracua P3 segment gut microbial communities from Petit-Saut dam, French Guiana - Nt197 P3 | ecosystem: Host-associated > Arthropoda: Insects > Digestive system > Gut ... | reverse complement strand
AGAATAAAAACGCAATTGTTGCATCTTGTTGGACTTATTTCGCTACTATAGGCTGCACACTGTTAACTCTGGACTTATGCCATTTATGTATGCTCAAGGAATATAAACAATTGACCCATCTTACTAGATTCGCGCCTGACCAAAGACCCCCATGTCACTTATTAATTTTTATATGACGCAATTTAACGGACTGTACCGCGATGTACTGATGGAACGTTCAAGACGAGGCGTTTTAAATGCAGTCGAAATCAACTACGTTTTATTTCCAAACAGCTACATGTTTTGGTACTATCGAAACATGTAGCATATCTCTTTCTAAATGAGAGACAGTTGTGTTCGACGGCACAGAAAAAGATTTGTTTCTGAAAAAGAAAAAACGTTTGGCAATGGCATTGTTTGTTGGTATGGAACATTTGGCAATTATAAGGTATGGCATCATCATCTAGGTAAACAGGGGGTAGGAAGTCAGCAAATTATTGAAGATGCTATAGGTTATATAAAGCCGGATGCTGTTATTCTTGTTGGCATAACTTGTGGCAATAAGAATAAACAAGAACAAAATATTGGCAATATTTTATTTTCTGAAATGATTATAGACCATAGTTCTTACAAAGAAGATAAATATGGCAAAATAATACCTCGTGGAGGAATTCACACTTGTTCACCAGAATTATTTGGAATATTCGATGCACGACGCCTTGAGTTTATGAGTACCTACGACATTAAAGTATTCAAAGGTCAGATTATTACATTCTCTGTCAAAATGGACAATCATAGATCAATAAAGAAAATATTTGATGCATATAGTAATGAACCTATCGGTTATGAAATGGAAGGCTTTTATGCTGTTCGTGCTTGTCGCCAGAACCCCATAGTATTTCTTGTGAAAGGAGTAAGTGACTTTGGCGATGGTGCAGAAACTGGTAACAAAAAAGAAGAGAGTCAAAAATTAGCGGCAAATAATGCTGTTGATTTTTGTCATTATGTTTTTTCAAAAGACGGGCTTGGCGGAATACGAAAAATTTTTTATCCGCCGTCTGTAGAAACTCCTCATAAGCTACCTGAACGAAATGAATTTTTCTCCGGAAGAGAACAGCATCTTGCTGATATACACAATCTGTTTGCGCCAACAAACCAAATTGATGTTATCAATATATGTCAAACCGTTTCAGGACTTGGAGGTGTTGGCAAAACACAACTTGCCGTTGAATATGCTTATCGTTATAACAAAGATTATACTGCAATATGGTTTGTTATTGCTGAAAGTGCGTCAACAATTTACATCGATTTTAAAAAAATTGCCGAGCAATTTAAGATTAGTCTGCCCCAAGATTTCAAACCCGAAGAACTGCAATGGGCTATAAAAGGGTGGTTAACAGAAAATGAAGGTTGGTTAATTATTTTTGACAATCTTGAAACAGACGACACCATAATTAAACCATATTTGCCTGACAATATAAATGGGCATTACATTATAACAACCCGTAACGCTCGCATTGATATAGAAACGCACATTGATTTAGGTGTTTTTGATTTGGATGACGAGGCACTGCCTTTTCTCAGAAGACGATTTTCGAAAAATGATGAACTAAACATGGAGAATTACAAAATTATTACAGGCAGTAATGATTTTGAAGAACAAGCTCCAATATTAGCTGAAAGATTAGGACTTTTACCGCTTGCACTTGAACAAGCAGCCGCGTACATTACGATTGAAAGAATAACTATCACTGATTACTTAAAAAAACTCGAAGAAAAAGGTTTAAAGCCGCTTAGTAAAGAACATACTAAACCGACAGATTATAAGTCAATCGTAACAGCAACTTGGGAAATATCGTTTGAAAAACTAAAAAAGGAAACACAATGGCTATTAAATTTATGCGCATATATGGCACCTGACAAAATTCCCATGTCTTTTTTTTACGAAATGAGGGAGAAATTGTCACCTGAGTTAGATGCCCTCCGAAAAAAGTTAGAAGATAACAAAGAAGAACTTGCTACCGATTTACGCCACTATTCTTTGGCAAGTGGGGATGCATATTATATAAATATTCACAGACTTGTTCAGGAAGTTGTGAGGGAAAGCCATGAGAGGTGTAATATTGAAAGTTGATTGGCATTATTTGTGTGTTGAAATGATGTTAGATTATATCCCCCAAGAAATTGCCACATGGGATAATTATAATAAATACCAAGAGTTCTACGACCACTTCATAAGCATATCAACAGTTTTAGGCGCAAGAAAAAAAACTGAACACGGCACATGCAATCTGATGATTGGCGATGACGAATACATTGATAAGACGGCACACATAATGAAGCGTTCGGTAAAACAATGTTTTGAATTTGCGAAACACCAACGGGAAGAAAATAAAACTATTCTTGCGGCTACTCTACAAAAATGTGAAAAGATACAGGAAAACAGCAAGCTGAACGCTTCTCAGCGGACATTCCTTGAACAGCGAATCCAAGAGCTTCGGCTTATGCTTGAATCTGATTGAAAAGATGCGTGAAAAACTTCCATCTTCCAAAAAACGATCATGGCTGAGGAAATAGGTATGAATGACAATTTTTGGCTTGATTTATGCTTTGACTTAATAGAAGAATATATTCCCAAAGGCACGGAGCCATATAATGAAGGAAACCATATAATAAAAAGATTTGAACAAATGGCAGAACACGCCGTTACTGTTGCAAAGTTTTTTCAAATAAAATATGATGGCGAAAATGAACAGGGACGTGTTGCGGATATTTTTATTAATACTGCTTTTGGACACTATTCAAATGCGAATTATAGTGTTACACTGGATTTATATAAAAATGGTTTGAAAATAATGAAAAGCCTTTTAGGTTCTGAGCATCCAAAAGTATATGCAATGTGCAGTAACATCGCTTTAGCGTATCAAGAACAAGGCAATTATGAAAAGGCCGCAGAATGGTATGACGAGGCTTTGTTGATTCGTAAGAATCATACGAAAATAGATTATCCAGAAACGGTATCTCTGTTAGTTAATATTGCTGTACTGCATCAAGAACAAGGTGAATATGAAAGGTCGTTGGACTTGCTTCATAAGGCTCAGTCAATTTGTGAAAATGTGTTGGGTAAAAGTAACGAACTTACGGCGACGACATACAGCAATATCGCTTTAGTTTACAGAGATAAAGGCGACTACGCGACAGCTCTTACATGGTACGACAAAACCTTGAAAATTCGCGAAGAGACTCTGAGTATGCAGCACCCGGCAATGGCAACGATATATGGCAACATAGCAGACATTCATAAAAAACAAGGCAATTTCAATGAATCGCATGATTTATATTATAAAGCATTGGAAATCCGTAAAAGTATTTTTGGTGAACAGCACCCTTCTACGGCAACAATGTATAATAATATAGCGAGCGTATATCACGACCAAAGCAACTACGATATGGCATTGGATTACTATTATAAATCGGTTGAGATTTATGAAAAAGTATTGGGGAAACAACATCCGTCTACGGCATCAGCATATAACAATATCGCTTCGATGTTTCAAGTCTTAGGAAACAATAAAAATGCGATTGATTGGTATTTTAAGGCACTTTCAATTCGAGAAAAAGTGTTGGGATTGTATCACCCGAATACTGCGGAAACGTATGATAATATTGCAGTTGTATATCAAGACTGCGGCAACAATGAACAGGCACTTGAATGGCACTACAAGGCGTTGGAAATTCGAGAGAAAGTTTTGGGAATTCAACACGCTGATACATCGGCTTCATGTAGCAATATTGCAGTAATATTCCAAAATCAAGGCGAGTATGATAAAGCCCTTGAATGGAATCATAAGGCATTGAGAGTCCGTGAGGAAGTGCTAGGTACACGGCATCCTGACACGGCAGCATCGTATAATAATATAGCGGTCGCATACGATTCACTGGGCGATTACAAGACGGCTCTTGATTGGCATTTTAAAGCTTTGGCAATCCGCGAAGAAGTTTTGGGCGTTCAGCATCATGATACTGCAATGTCATATAATAATATCGCGGTCACATACTTTTCTAAGGGTGAATATGAAAAAGCCCTCGGTTGGAATCAAAAGGCTCTTGGAATCTACGAAAAGATTTTAGGCACAGAGCATCCCCATATAGCGACATCATGTAGCAATATTGCGAATGTATATCAGGAACAAGGTGATTATAAGCAAGCCTTGGAATGGTATTATAAGGCTATGAATATACGCGAAAAAACGTATGGTATTCTACACCCAAGTGTAGCGGCAACGTATCATAATATTGCGAGCTTATACCAAATCCAAGAGGATTATAAAACGTCCCTTGAATGGTATGCAAAAGCTCTGGTCATACGCGAAAAGGTTTTAGGTTTAAAACATCCCAGTACGGCAATGACTTATCATAATATGGCGAGCGAGTATCGAGATACTGGAGAATATTCCCAAGCGTCGGAATTATATTATAAGGCATTGGAAATCCAAGAAAGCATATACGGCAAAAAACACCCTGCCATGATAAACATTTATGATAATATCGCAAACCTATATTATGTTCAAAATGATTATGTTAAAGCGAGAGATTATTTTTGCAAAGCCGCTGCTATCAGTTTTATTAATGATACTTCGGACAGTGTAACTCCAAATGAAAGACCGATATATGGAAGTGTGTATGTTTGCTATATCAAGGTCGGAGGAAAAGAGGAAGACTTTGAGGATTGGTTGAAAAAACGAATTTCAACATACCCGCATTGGTGTGATTGATTATCTAAAATTCTTTGAAGTCAACCAATCTTCTTACCTCTCATCAACGTGGACACAAAAAGGGAGATTGACGGGTGGCTTCAACCAATGTTTGTTTCAACTTTTGTCTGTCCGTTTTAACTTTTTGAGGACGCGGTCAATGAGTTCGTCGCAATTATTGGTTTTATCATAAAGTTCATAGACTGCATCCAGAACCTTGCGGATCGTCTCTTTGTCCTTCTTGCTGAATGATGTACCTTCCAATGCCCCATCAATATTGGGTACGGCTTCTTTGACCTCCGCAATCAATAGTTTCAGCTTTTCCGATTCGGCTTCAGCCTTCTCTTTTACGGCATCGGAAACATTTCGTTTCTTTTGAATATCGGTTAATCCCTGGTCTGCATCGCGCAAAGCCGACAGAGCTTCTTTTTTTGCCCCATCGCCGACAAAGCCGCTTTCATGTTGCTTATTCACCTTGATCGCGGTTTGTTTGGCCGCTTCAATGGGTTTGACCGCGTTTTTGCGATTGGAATCGTGATAGGCTTTCTTTTCAATGGGAAGAGCAATTTTTTCCACACCTCGCATAAAATCGGTCTTCATCTCGGAATCCTGAAAATCATCGCGCCGACCGTTGGGGATTAAATCCCGTGTCGTGACATGAATCTCGCCGACCGCGTAGCCGTTGAACCGTGCCTGGGGAAAACACGAATCAAGCAAAGACGCATCGCCGATAAGAATATTACCGACGCGAACCCGTAGCGAATCAAAACCAGAAGTTCGGAGTAACGCCCCAAGATTATCCTTTCGAACACCAAGCCATCCACGAGCAATGACCTTGCCTTGCCGATCTTGAATGTCAATTTTTTCATAACCGGTCAACTCGTCGGTCGATTTGTTGTGAATCGGCAATGTCACCCTGTATTTTTTATGCAGAAGCGAATCGTTAAGAAAAATCCGATACGTTTGGTAATCAGTCACTTCTTTTCGTAGCCATTCGTCCAGTTGCTTGCCGAAATGAAACTGGGAATGATCAAACGGGATCGGAGCAACTTCTTCGATGTACGACTTGACTTGCTGAAAGTCGAGGAGTTTTTCCTTGACGCCGATCATTTCAACACGAAAAAAAGATTCGCCAACCTTCCTGGCTGAATTTTGTTTTTTGACCGTAACGCACCTGGCAATCAAGTCTTTTGCTTCAAGGTGGCGGGAACTGTCGTCGCGTCGGTCAAGCAATCTTTGGACTTCCTGACAGTTCCAGACCACGCAAGTTTCTTCGGATTCCCGCTTCGCCTTTGTGGTAAAAATGAGCTTGTCGCAATAGGCAACCCCACCAAGCCGGCCAATGCCGCGAAAACCACGCTCACGGTCGGATGTTTTGGTCGAATCCCCAAGACTAAGCAAGGTTTTTGCCGCCAATGCAACAGGGACTCCGCAACCGTTGTCTTCGAATGTAATCAATTTGGGTTGCTGGACAGGATCAAGTTTAATGCGAATTTCGTAATCTTTGTGAACTATCTTTTCTTCATTATACGCATCCTTGTCGATAGCGTCGGCGGCATTTTGTATGTACTCCCGATATATGCAAAACGGGTCATTGTACATGCCCGTCGTAAGATTGTCGATGATAAATTTACCGATGGTGATATTGTCGAGCGACATGGCTAAGGGTGGTTGTTATTAGTGTTCGGGTTGGAGGTAAGCCGGTTTTGGAAAAGATACTTTCAACAGACTCCGAAAGATCGGGTGTTGAATGATGAGTTGTCCTTTTGGTAATCGTGTCATCATACCGTTAAAACTTTTTGGTAAATGCCTGTAATCGGCAGTGGCAATTTCAACGCCGTTAGTCCTGCCATAAATGTTTGTGGCGCAGTTTCCTTTGACACGAGCATGAATCGCACTGCGGAATTGCTCTGCCGAAAAAAGAACAATTCCCAATGACCGCCCCCGCTCTGTAATTTCGATAAGGCTGTTGATAATTGGTGAGCCGCCGATATTACTCGGAGCGTACTTGTTCAACTCATCAACAAAAATGATAATACGTTCAGGACAAGAGTCACTGCCTTCCGTTTTCATCTTATAGACAGTTCGGATAACATCACCAAAAACAAGACATTTTTGTTGTTCGGGCAGTTGTGCAATGTCCACGACGAAAGTTTCGCCACCCTTGATTTGTTCGATTTGATCGGATAAATGCACATGATGCTTATCAACGTTTCCTGAAATGCTGTCCTGAAAAATCCCGCCGGTATTGCCGGAAATCATCGTACTGATAAGCCGTTCAAATCGCCTCCACGATTGGACGGTGATATTACCGGCATTACCCTGACCGGCCTGACAGCGGTCATGTATCTTTTCTTTCAGGTCTCCCCAATCTTGCAGTTGGTTAAACAGCGGTGTCGCATTGATCTCATTTTGAATGGATTCAATCGTCATATTGGGGTCGTCGATATTACCGAAAAGCAAATCCAACTTTTCCTTATCGTGCTGATAAGTGTAAATGTAATTATTCGCCTTGCCTTCGCTACAAAGATTACGGACAATATCCACGTCGCACCACGTATCGGCAAATCCCTTCTCTTCCCTATTCGTGTAGGGAAAAAAGTATCGGACATTCTCGAACGGCTTTGCCTGTAATCCGCATTTTTCCCACTCGCTTTTGACGGATTCCCATTGCCCGGTATTTGTATCAGCTAAACCGGACGGCTTATCAATTGCCAATAGGTCTTTTCCCTTGACATTGAAGATGATGGATGCCGTTTTATGGGAAGCGGGTGACTGCATCACGGCTTGTAACAAAAACATGATGTACGATGTTTTGGTTGCAAGCCCGGAAATGCCGGAAACATTCAGATGTGCTCCTTCCGGTCCAATCAGGAACCCCGAATCAAAAGCAACGGGAACAACAGTACCGTTTGACTGTTGTAAATAACCGGCAGGAATGCGACGTTCTTGTGGAATAATGTCAATGCCGAGTGCTTTCCTTATTTCTTTTTCCGTCGCAAACCGGACAACAGTGCCATTCGGCAAAGGCATATATACTTCACGGTCGTTGCTCATGATTTCTGCGGAGACATACACCGTTCCCAATCGGTTTGATGTTGGTTCCAATTCAATTTTACCGAAATCAGAGGCAACGTAATTCGCAATGTGGTTTGGGCTTTCCGTCACATGATGGATGTCTTGAATGACGCCAACGGACGTACTTGCCTTCGCATTTTTTGCGGCAACAAGATCGAAAGGCGACACCACTTGATCGTCGCCAAGCCAAAACGTAAATTCGTCCGATGAACTCGGACATTGTTGTGTGGCGGAAATTTTACCGATGATGTCCATGCTATTTCAAAAGTGAGTAAAAATAATGATCGCTCAAAAACTTTTCTTTTTGTATCCGCTCCGACAAATAAATCGGATACAGATGTGATGCCCAACGAAAATCCGAACCATAAGGATTGACGTGTCGTTCAATCAAAAGGTAGCTGGAAAGATAATCGACCTTATCACTTGAGATTTTCTGATCTTCTTTTTCTGTAGGGTCAATGAGTACTTTTTCGATGCGAATAATTCCCGCAAAGGGGTAACTCATTCTCTTTCTTGGTTGAATCCGCAAATACCAGTAGGCGTAACATATCCCAGAACTTTCATCTTTGAGGATAAAAGCACTCGTTCGGTCGCCGGACTGTTCAAGTTTGAGCAGATGGGAACCGATTTGTTTATTTTTTTCGACAACATTCTCAAGGTAAAGGTTAAATGACTTGGAGACACCAATCGCGTATTCCAAAAACGCACGGTTACGATGTTTAGGCAGGCGAAAGTTTAATGGACCATCAACGACAATCATGGTGTCGGCATCTACTTCCTTGTTGGTTGTCATAGCCTCAAGGTATTGAATTTCGAGTTCGTGCATCTCCATTTGAATTTGAGCAATCGCCTTATCTTGCGGCTTCTCTACCTTGTTATTGACGGATTTTTTGAGATGAACATCTTTTGCATAAAACATTTGGCCGGTGTCAGTAGCCCTCTTTTCAATCATGCCAACCAGGTCTTTGGCATCTTCTCCATTAAGTCCACCACCACCTGACAAAATAATGACGATGCCTTTGCGGTCATGTTGATACAATGAAATATTGCCTGTTTCATTATCCCGTTTAACGATTGCTGACGAAAATTGTCCCGCGATAAGTGGTACAATATGCCCGGCATTTGTGGACATATCACACAGGTGATAAGTCCTGCGGCAACCGTCCAGAAAATATTTGAAGGGTGATGTACCTCGCTCTACAGGAATTTGCTTATCTTTAACATTCGTAATTTCTGTAGTAAGTCGTTTTGGTTCGGCACTCTCTTTGGCATGAAGCGGTTTTCTTCCAGCCTCTGAATCTTGTAGAACAGATTCAGGTTCTTCCAGCAAAGGTGCCGCAATCTCAAATATGTTATGTCGATTAACATATTTTTCGAGTAAGTCCCTGATTCCAAAACGTTGTGGTTTCATCTTTTCCGTGGTACATTGATGAAAGAAGTTAATAGGTTTTTGATTTGCTTTGTTCGTGTCTTTTTCAATGCGTTATTTATCCGTTCGGCATTGAGAGGAACGGCATCGACCAATTCCCAGTATTCCTGTTGTTGCTTTGGTGTTAAACGCAAAAAAGCATCTCGCCACGCAGCGGCTTCCGGATTATCCTCATCCTTTCTTCCACGATACAAAAGTAGGTTGTCGGGCATTGCACATATCGCCTCAAATTCTTCGATGGACGAGCCGTAAGCCCGCTTGAAAAAGTCACTGCCAGGCATGACCGAACCATGTGTTACATTTGTGATTTTTTGTAAACCACTTATCATTTTTCGATTCCAGTATTTTCCAACAAACGACCGGTCTTTACAAGTTGGAGGCAAATACCGCATCGGAAAGGAATATATATCTATATTAAGTTTCTCATTTAATGCTCTGCAATGATCCAATCGGCGATAAAAATCTGATGGTTTGTCGATGAAATTGTACAAAATATATGTTGAAAAATCGGTGAAACCTTCATCGGCAAGATATTTTACCGAACGTTCAAACCGTTCTCTGGCGGTATCAGAGGCGAGATCATAAGCAAGCCGGATTGGTTTCAGGCATATTCGTGCAAGTTTTTTTGCCTTCTCCTTTGTGATTCGTTCCGTTTCAAGTCCTTGATTGAAATCAACATATCGTGCAAATCCTTTCAATTTGGCACCGCACTCAAAATTAAGGTCGAGCAAGTCTCCAATAATTCTGTCAAACTCTACGGAGGCGAGGACATTATTGTCCATCAAAATGAGATTCCGCCGTTCACCGAATTTCGTTTTGACGGTTTCGATGTACTCTTTCAATCCGGTGTAATGGACAAACTCCGGCTCCAATTTTGGCACCGCACAAAATGCACATGAATTAACACAACCGCGTGTTGCATAACCAAAATAGCAATTTTTTAATCCATAATCGAAATCGACTTGGTTGAGCAAATCAAAATCGGGAATCATCGAATCGACTTTTTCCTCACCCAATCCCAACATGTTTGGCTTGTCAAGCAATCCCTTGAGTGGATAGATTCCTGTCTCTTCATATATGTCTTGCGGGCAAAGCGTGGCGTATCCGCCGCCGACAAAAATCCGGGAAACATCGCCTCGTAGCATCGCCTTGTAGTGCAAAATCGTCTTGATAATCTTTTCGTGATGAAAACTGAACAGCGTCGTGATATAAATCCTGTCCCAATAATCCGGTTCGGTCAGTCCACGGACGAACACCACTTCATCGCCCCGGTTTTTGTGAAAAGCCCCAATTTTGAGCAAACCAAGTGGCGGAAATTTTGATTTATACTCCGGTTCGACCAGCAGAACTCGCATTTTTTTCCTCCATGTTTGCGCACATTATACACGATCCAGCCGGACGGATCAAGCTAAGTCGTTCGTCAATTCAGACAGGAACACTTGGCCAGTGAAAACCCAAGAATCACTCACTTAATCCAAATGTCAGCAAGACGTTACGACACCGATTTACAGCAAATTACAATCCACCTGAAATGCTGTCATCCCGATTACCACCAGAAACCGGAAACATGGCATTGATTTTGATTTGCAGAACTTAACCAGAAAGAACCCCAGTCAATCGCCGTTCGTGAGACACTAAAAAACTGCCCCACACAAGCCAACCGAGAACAAGGCCGTAGAAAGAAGCCGAGCCGACCGAAAGTCCGCCGCACGGCGCAAACGTGGCGGCGACAAAAGGGAGAAACTTTTTTTGAAAAAACCGTTTCAAGCAAAGAAACCGATGTATTTGTTCCATTCGGTGCCGCGAGAATATTCACTACGAAAATCTCCCAACCTCACGAAACGGTCAATCCGGGAAAAACAGGGAAAAACGTGACACAGCCAGACGCGTCGCCTTAGCATATTTCGGGCTTCTCAGAATATGCCTCTTGCTCGTCACAAGTCTTTATATATCAAAGACTTAAAAGTACACCCCACAGGATTCGAACCTGTAACCTTCGGTTCCGTAGTCTGATGCGTTATCATTCTTCACTTGATATCAGAGCCAGGCGAAAACCAATGTGGTTCTCCCGGCGAGTCGGAGAGTAGTACTCCCGACTCGCAGACCGACTGAACCACGATTGATCGTAATAACTTCCGCCGCGGACAGCATATCGCGACTGGTTTGGTGAGACTCCCAAAGGGTCTGTTACGGCACCGCTGGCATAATCGCCGCTATACCCATCAAGGCACCATTCCCAAACATTGCCGTGCATATCACGTACCCCCCACGCATTCGCCGGAAAAGAACCGACTTCTG
>Ga0082212_10010959_pt1 | contig 11539 bp, 9 predicted proteins | sample TergutNt197P3_FD_71548 | JGI IMG/M metagenome (GOLD analysis project Ga0082212, IMG submission 71548) | Neocapritermes taracua P3 segment gut microbial communities from Petit-Saut dam, French Guiana - Nt197 P3 | ecosystem: Host-associated > Arthropoda: Insects > Digestive system > Gut ... | reverse complement strand
AAAAATAGCTTTTCGCGGAAGAATAATTATTTTGTGTATCAGCGTTGCTAAAAAGAACTAGTAGATCTTCAGTATACAAATCAGGTAAACACAGGTTTATTTCCGGATAGTAATACTCATAGTCCTTATAGTATACCTTATACGTTTCGTCTTGAGCAACCTCCCAAAAAACCAATGATAATTCGTTAATATCGATAAAGTCCTGTAATCTGATCCTATCACCAGTTATTAAGCTAAAAGAAGTGGTTTCTCCTCCAAACATCACTGATAAAACTTCCGGATTCAAAAACAAAACTATCGAGTAGCTAGAATAATAACTGTCTTGGAAGTGCCTTATATCTTCACAGGCAATGCTTTGTATTTGATTGTTCACCCTGTCTTGTATCATTTTGTTAGGAATATTCATTTGCGGGTAATCGTAATAGACACTGTAGTATTCGAAATCGCGGCTTGATTTTTCACCCAGGTAAATCGATTTAACAGACACACAGTTAGCATATTCGTAATAATCGTAATAATAAAAGAATGTATCAGGCGGAAGCTCTCGCCCATAGTCTTCAAAGAAGATTTTTCCAAATAGGGTGTCATCAAGATATGAACCAGTCGCTATATTTGGTTCAAAATGATAGTAAAAGCTGTATTGTTTTAGAAGAAGCCAATCAGAATCTTCATGGGAGTATTTAAAAACTATATTAATTTCCGATTGCCAACTGCTTCCGCCAAACAAACAGATATGCAGTATACCATCGCTGATTGATATTGACTCAAAGGGGTCTCCATGTATGCCGCCGTGTTCCCTGTCGAGTATGACTGCACCGTTTCTCTTTGCCAGAGTATATCCTCCTTCAGCATCGCCAACGAAAATCAATAACGGGCGAACCAAAGTGCTTTCACTGCTGACTACCATTGCAATATCTATTATTCCATCTGCATTTAGATCTCCGCTTCTGGCGTAGAACGGGCTGAACCCTATTGGTATTAGTTCATCAAAAGTATGCTGCCGTATAGCTTCTTCGCAAAATCTATCAAATTCCCAACAATGATACTCTGTTTCTACTACTTCTTCCGGTCTTTCCTCTGCTGAACTAAATTCATTTTCCGTAGTATAGATATTTGCATCTATATGCAAAGCAGCGTTAAAAGACTCAGGCGAACTGTTATTGCGATTTTCGTTAGATGGGTTCTGCAATACTGAGGTTGTATAGAGAATTTCTTCAGCCCCGGCAGGATCATTCGTTTCTCTATTTTTACAACCGGAATACAATATTGACAGACAAAGAAGAGCAGCTATAAGCCAACAGATTTTCATATATGATCCTCATACGTAGCAATAGAAGCGGGAACAAATCCGAAACCAACGCATTTTAGATGCTTAAGTTGACTGTACTCTAATTTCGCATCAAAAATGTATCAATTTACGAATATTTTGTATTATACTAACGGAGAACCGCAATTTAGAACTCTCGTCGTCCTAAACAGCGCGAACCTCCTTATTATCGAAGAAATGGATAGATATCCTATTCATCGGCTAGCGCCCTCCATATTAGCTTCCGCGAGAGTGAACGCTTATTGCTCGACCACCGCATTTCTCGGTTTCTTGTACCCCATCGCGCAGCGTTTCTTTCTGCAGTTTTATAGAATCTGCATATTGCGGTGAACTATTGGTGAGTATTCCGATTCATCTTCTTATTGTATCTCCTGTCCGAAGCGATCAGCAGGTATAACACTAATGACAATGCGACAACAACGGCGGCAGCCATGTAAATATAGCTGTAATCCGTGGCGTCAGCCAATGCGCCAAGCAGCGGCGCGCCTATCGCGAAGCCGCAGTCAGCAGCGGCGAAGTTAGCTCCGGAAGCTGTTCCGCGCCGCTTAGGCGAACAACGTTTGAACAATAACGAATTGAACGACGGTATAACCGCCCCCTGCGCAAGCCCTATGGGTACCGCGAGTGCTAAGAGCGCCGTCAACGAAGTGATCGAGGGGATCAGCGCTAGGCAAAGCGCCAAAACAATCATGCCGGGGACAATAATTATGTCAAACCCTTTCTTATCGGCTACCCTTCCAAAAACCACGCGTGACACGAATACCCCGGCGGCGCATATAGTATAGTAAAGGCCGGGGTTGCCGAAGCCTTTCCACCTCGCGAACGAGGTCAAATAGAGCATTAGGCTGGCCAGGCCAAAGTACATGACCATCATAATCGCGGCAGGTACCAAAACGGCATATTCGAACCCAAAAAAAGTCTTCGGAATAGGTTCGTTGTCAGCGATTTCAGGAGGGTCTTTTGTACTTTCTGATGATTCATTCAATGCCACTGCAGCCAAATCGCCTGCACTCTGCTTTTTTCTTTTTCGCTCGTAGGAGATCCCGCTTCCGGCGGCTGCGGCGATAAAGCATATGCCTGCCGTAAGGAAAAACAGATTCCTGAAGTCGCCAATTGTATCTCCTGCAATTATCGTAAGCGCGATTCCCGGCGCGGCAGCTTGCGCTATTGTCGAAAACAACCCGTATATTCCGATCCCCTCAGCCATACGGGATCTAGGCAGTATGTCCGCGACAGCGGCGCCTGAGCAGGTTGACAGCATGCTAAACGCGAACCCGTTTACGGAGCGTATGAGCATCAGAATCGGTATGATGCCGGCAAACCCTAGAGACATGCTGGTAATTGTACAGAGAAGCGCTCCGAGAACTATCAATTTTACCCGGCCGTATTTATCGGTCAATATTCCTGATACCGGTCGGGATATAAGGGCAACCAACGCATAAGAGGTCGATACCAGCCCCGCCTGCGTCAGCGAACCGCCCAGTTTTACCACATAAAGCGGCATGGTAGACATATAGAAGTAGCTCATTGACGATTGACCCGCCGAAGCGATCATCAACAATACGTAATCCTTTGAAAGGATTTTCTCCTTTTTCTTTTTGCCGTCATTTGCCGGCAATCGATGTTCTTTCACTAATGGCTCCCAAATCCCGCAATTACAGTTGTATTTGCGGACTAACAGCACGCGCAAGCGTCCCAGTCCCGTTACATTATGTCATAACCGGCGCGTCTTTTCAACGTTAATGTTGGGCATGCACACTATAAAACGCTCAATATTTCGTACAAAAACACAATACAATGATATTTACTTTTTGTATACTTTTGATAGAATTACATGAAGGCAAAAGCTTCTCCCGGCAGAATTAATAGAGCTATACTAAAGGAGGCATTATATGAGTAAACTGTTAGTAGTGAACCCCGAAAAATGTGTGGGTTGCCGCACATGCGAGTTGATGTGCTCATTTGAGCGCACAAAAACCTTCAACCCTCGTCTTTCATCCGTTACTGTCATGAACTATGAAGCCGCGCTGACATCGGTGCCGGTTATGTGCATGCAGTGCGACGAGGCTTGTTGCCTTAAGGTATGCCCGGTCGGGGCTATTTCCCGCGACGAGAAAGGCGCAATAGTAACCAATAAAGACAAATGCATCGTATGCAAAATGTGCGTGAGCGCGTGCCCTCTCGGCAACATCAGCTACTCGCCGTCCATAAAAGCCGTATTTAAGTGTGACCTCTGCGGAGGCGATCCAAAGTGCGCGCAATTCTGCGCCCCCGGGGCAATTCAGTTTGTCGACCCCACCGAGAGCCCGGACAGGAAAAAAGCCGTCGCCGAGCGTTTTAAGGACGTCTTCGGAGAGGAGGTAACGCCATGAATGCCTGGATAGGGACAATTATCCGTATTGATCTCGCATCAGGGAAAATAGCGAAAGAACCTCTGAACATCAAAGACGCCCATGACTACATCGGAGCGCGCGGGCTTGGCACAAAATACTTCTGCGATGAAGTGGATCCAAAAATAGACCCTCTTTCCCTGGATAACAAGCTTATATTCATGACCGGACCATTGACCGGGACGGCGGCGGCTTCCGGCGGAAGGATCAATATAGTCGCAAAATCCCCTCTGACAGGCACTATCGGAGCCGCGAATTCAGGCGGTTATTTCGGTCCGGAACTTAAGTATGCGGGCTATGACGGGATCATATTCGAAAATGAAAGCGATACCCCGGTTTATTTGTATATCAACGACGATATTGTCGAACTTCGCAATGCGGCCGATCTTTGGGGAAAGACCGTTTATGAGACAACCGATCTCCTGAACAGCGAATGCGGCGATTCATTCAAGATTTCCTGCATAGGACCAGCAGGCGAGAACGGCTGCCTTCTCAGCGGAGTATTAAACGACAAGCACCGCGCGGCAGGCCGGGGCGGCATCGGCGCGGTCATGGGGAGAAAGAATCTCAAAGCAGTCGCGGTACGCGGGACCGGAGCTGTCACTGTAGCAAGGCCCGACAAGTTTATGGAAGCGGTCGTTGACGCAAGGCAGAAACTAAAGGCGCATCCTGTCGGCGGCACCGGACTTGCAGCGCTCGGAACCGAAGTGCTGGTCAATATTATAAACGAGAGCGGAGCGCTTCCGACGCGCAATTGGCGCGATGGCGCATATTTCGACGACGCGGACGCCACAGGCGGCGAAACGCTCGCAGCCAAATATCTTGTCAAGAACAAAGGCTGCTTTGGCTGTTCGATAGACTGCGGCCGCGTAACCAGGATACCTGATGGGCCGTTCAAGAGCGTCGGAGAGGGCCCTGAATACGAAGCCGGATGGGCTTACGGCGCCGACTGCGGCGTATCCGACCTCGCCGCCATATGCAAAGCCAACTTCATTTGTAATGAATATGGCATGGATCCTATTTCGCTCGGCGCGTCTATCGCCTGCGCGATGGAGCTGGCGGAGATGGGCGCAATTCCCGAAGAGGACATAGGATTTAAGCTTCGCTTCGGCGATCCGCACGCGATTGTAAGCCTGACCGAAGCCACTGCAAAAAACGAAGGCTTCGGCAAAACACTTGCACTTGGCTCCTATCGGCTAGCGGAGAAATACGGACATCCTGAACTGTCAATGAGCGTAAAGAAGCAAGAGATGCCCGCCTATGATGGGCGCGCGGCTCAGGGAATGGCTTTGGAATACGCCACTTCCAACCGCGGCGGTTGCCATGTCCGCGGGTATATGACTTCCCCCGAGCTCCTTGGCGTGCCGTTCAAGATGGATCCGCTCGTCACGGAAGAGAAGCCCGCTATACTGAAACTCTTCCAGGATCTGACCGCGTTGATCGATTCAGCGGGAATCTGCCTGTTCACAACATTCGGGCTTGGACTGCCGGAGATCGCGGCGCAATACCGCGAGGCTGTCGGCACGGATGAAACAGACGAGGATATCCTGCTCAAAGGCGAGCGCGTCTGGAACCTCGAAAAGCTCTTCAACATTGCTGCGGGCGTCGAAAAAGATACGCTCCCCCCGCGCCTGTTGCGCGAGAAATTGCCGGGAGGCCCCGCAATCGGCAGAGTTGCCGAACTCCAGACCATGCTGGGCGAATATTATACGCTGCGCGGTTGGGATAGCGACGGGATACCGACAGCCGACAAGAACAGCGAGCTCGGCATAGCTTATGAAGCTTAAATTCTTTGCGACATACAGGGATATTACCCGGTGCAAGGAAGACGATATTCCGGCAACGCCGGACGTGTGGACATTGCTCCTGAACCTTGGCGAACGCTATGGAGCGGCTTTTTTGGCAAAGGCTTTTTCACCGGACGGCACGGACATAAATGAAGAAACGATTATCCTGATAAACGGAAGGAACATCTGTCATTTAGCAGGAAAAGACACATGTCTCACCGAGGCCGACACTGTCTCGATTTTCCCGATGGTCGCAGGGGGCTAGGGCGGAGGGTTTCGACTCCCGACACCCCAGGCAATAATCATGGTTTGAGTTATTTAGCAACTTGAGTGCGGTCTGCATGGAAAACGCTTGCCCAGCAGACCGCCATTCATAAGAAGGAGGAGGTATATGGGGGATAATGTAATACCGCAGGAGCAAATAAAAAGCCTTTTCAATGCTTATCCTCAAGAACGAAGGTACGCCTTGGCCGTTATGCAGGACATGCAGAGGGAATTCAACTATGTTCCCCGCGAAGGCCTCGAAGCGTTGGCAGAGTATCTGGGCTGCCCAATATCGGGTCTGTATTCCATGGCGACATTTTATAAAGCCCTTAGCCTCAAGCCGAAGGGCAAGCATATCATTAAGGTTTGCGATGGTACGGCCTGCCATATCCGGGGCTCTGTGAATCTTATAAACAGCATACATCGCGCGCTCGGCATAAGACCGGGCGAAACGACAGAGGACGGAGAGTTCTCTCTGGAACTGGTCAACTGCTTAGGCTCCTGCGCCCTTGCGCCGGTCATGCTGATAGATAAAACATATTTTGGCAAAGTCACTATGGATTCGCTTTCCGGAATACTAGATAGCGTCAGAGAGGGGGCGGAGACATGAAACGAACTATACTTGTTTGTTGCGGTACCGGATGCATAGCGTCTGACAGCTACGAGGTCGCCGCCGCTCTGCGCCGCGAAATCTCGGAAGCGGGCGTCGACGTTGCTGTGGAATCGGGCGTCAAGGAAACCGGCTGCAACGGTTTCTGCGAAAACGGCCCGATCGTAACGATAATGCCTGATAATATCTGCTACTACAAGGTGAAGCAAAAGGATGCCCGCGCAATTGTGGCAAGCCTTGGCGAAGAGCCTTTCGAGCGGCTGCTTTACAAGGTTGACGGCAAGCCGGTCTTAAGCCGGGATGAGAATCCATTCTATGCTCCTCAGCAAAAAATCGCCCTGCGGAATATAGGGCTGATAGACCCCGGCGAATTATCCGACTATTTAGCGTGCGGAGGCTACAGCGCGCTGCGAAAAGCGCTGAGCATGAGCTCCGATGAAATCGTCAGCGAAGTCGAATCCTCAGGGCTGCGCGGGCGCGGCGGCGCGGGATTCCCAACCGGGCGCAAATGGCGAGCGGCGGCCAACTACGACGCTGTCCCCAAATACGTCGTATGCAACGGCGACGAAGGCGACCCTGGAGCGTTTATGGATAGATCCATCCTTGAGGGCGATCCGCATACAGTCCTTGAAGGACTTGCTATCTGCGCTCTCGCGCTTGGAGCGGAAGAAGGTTTTCTGTATATCCGCGACGAGTATGGCCTTGCCCTGAAGCATGTCGAAAAGGCTATCCGCGACGCCGAGGCCGAAGGCATACTTGGCGATAAAATCCTCGGCAGCGACAAGCGGTTGCATTTAAGCATTGTTCGGGGAGGAGGAGCCTTTATATGCGGAGAAAGCACGGCTCTCATGGCGTCCATAGAGGGGCGCGTCGGCGAACCGCGACCAAAGTACATACGCTCGACGCAACACGGTTTGTGGAACCAGCCAACCGTGCTCAACAATGTCGAAACCCTGGCAAATATACCGGTGATCATCAACGACGGCGGCTTGAATTTCGCAAAACTTGGCACAGAAGGTTCCAAAGGCACAAAAGTCTTTGCCTTGGTTGGCAAAGTCAAGCGCACAGGCCTTATCGAGGTTCCTATGGGAGTCTCCTTGCGGCATCTGATTTTCGATATCGGCGGTGGCGTGCTTGATGACCGCCCGTTCAAGTCAGTGCAGATAGGTGGCCCGTCCGGCGGCTGCCTCCCGTCGGAAATGCTGGACTTGACAGTTGACTTTGATACGCTTACGCGCTACGGCGCAATGATGGGCTCGGGCGGCATGATAGTCATGGACGATAGAAGCTGCATGGTCGAGGTCGCGCGTTACTATGTCAGCTTCCTTGCAGAAGAGAGCTGCGGCAAATGCACGCCCTGCCGCGAAGGCCTGCGTCAAATGCTGCAAATTCTGACAGACATATGCGAGGGTCGCGGCAATGAGGGCGACGTCCAAATTCTCGAAACAATATGCGCGACTCTCGAGGGCTCATCTCTGTGCGCTCTCGGCAAATCCGCGCCTAACCCTGTATTGACGACGATAAAGTATTTCCGTGACGAGTATGAGGCGCACATTCGGGATAAACGCTGTCCTTCCGGAGTCTGTCCCGCGCTGTCATCATTTGAAATCAACGATGACCTGTGTACGGGCTGCACTCTTTGCAAGAAGGCCTGTCCTGTTGACGCAGTTTCAGGCGAACTCAGGACGGCGCATAAAATCGATATGGAAAAATGCATAGTATGCGGAGCTTGCCGCGAAGCTTGCCGCTCAGACGCGATATTCGCCGTTTAGAAGGGGGGCTGCTACAATGACAATTACAATAGATAAAAAGCTTTGCGACTGCGAACCCGGCGAGAGCATTCTCGCAATCGCGTCGCGGAACGGCGTCACTATCCCCTCCCTTTGCAATCACGACGGGCTGCCCGGTCAAGGTTGCTGCCGCGTCTGCATTGTAGAAGTTGAGATCAACGGGAAACGCAGTATTGTTACCGCGTGCGTATATCCCGTTGAACAAGAATGTGCTGTGTTTACAAACAGCGACAATATCTCCCGTCAAAGAGGCATGATTCTCAGCCTTCTGCGCTCATTCGCCCCTGACAGCGATGAGATCGCGCGCCTATGCGATGAATACGAAGCTCCGGAAATCGCGCGCTTTGCCAAGAGCGCCGAAGGAAAATGCATTCTTTGCGGATTATGCGTAAAAGCCTGCGAGAGCCTCGGCACAGGAGCTATAGGAACAGCGGGACGTGGCATAGGGAAAAATGTGACCACGCCATACGATGAACCTTCAGCCGTGTGCGTGGGCTGCGCGAGCTGCGCCGAAGTCTGTCCCACCGGAGCTATAAAGGTCGTTGAAGGTGACAAAGAGCGTACCATATGGAATAAAACGTTCCCAATCAAGACCTGCAGCAACTGCGGCAGCAAAATGGGGACATATATGGAGCATTGGCGCGCGTCAGTAAAATCGGGAGCCGAAGCTCCCGACTTATGCGATGCATGCAGAAAAAAGGCCATTGCGGATGTTCTTGCGGCGACGTACGGGTCTTAGCAGGCACTCGCGGTTTTAGCGAGGCAGATTTTATCCGGACAAAAAAAGCCCGCAGGTAACAATTGTTTCGACGGCAATGCCTCTGGCAAAACAGTGGTAAAAACTGCCAAGCTAAAACCACTTAGGGTTCGACTCCCGAATGCTTAGGCAACCGGGAGTCGAACCCTTATCTCTTGCCGGCTGCTTATGCCCTTACCTGCCCGTTTCCATAGATAATGAATTTCGAAGTCGTAAGCTGCGCTAGCCCCATCGGCCCGCGTGCGTGCATCTTCTGCGTCGAAATCCCTATCTCGGCGCCAAGCCCGAACTCTCCGCCATCGGTAAACGCAGTTGAAGCATTAACGTACACCGCAGCCGCGTCGACTTCATCGAGGAACCTGCACGATGCTGCGTAATCCTTCGTCACTATGGCTTCGGAATGCTTTGAGCCGTACTTGCCAATGTGCGTGACCGCCTCGTCAAAACCGCCGACCACCTTTACGGCAAGGATATAGTCAAGAAACTCGGTATAGTAGTCCTCGTCTGTCGCAGGTTTGACGCTATCTCCGAGAATCCTGACGGTTTCAGGACATCCCCGGAGCTCGGTATCCCTGGTATCCAACATCGACTTGACCATAGGCAAGAACGTATCCGCTACAGCCCTGTCAACTAAAAGGGTTTCCGCGGCATTGCAAACAGATACTCGGCGGCATTTTGCGTTGAACGCAATATCCGCCGCCATTTTCATGTCTGCCGAAGCTTCGACATAGACATGGCAGTTGCCGACGCCTGTTTCAATTACAGGTACCCTTGCGTTGGCGACCACATGGTTTATGAGGTTCGCGCCGCCCCGGGGAATGAGCACGTCGATGTATTCCGATAGCTTCAGCAATTCGTCAACGCTCCCGTGCGTCGTATCCATAACGAGCGAAACGGAATCCTCCGGCAGCCCTGTTTTCTTGACAGCCCTTCGCATAACATCCGTAAACACCTTATTCGAATAGAAGGCTTCCTTGCCTCCGCGCAGAATGACCGCATTGCCGGCTTTCAGACATAGTACCGCCGCGTCGACCGTAACATTCGGTCTCGACTCGTATATTATCGCTATGACTCCAAGCGGCACGGATTTCCTGCCGATGACAAGCCCGTTCGGCCTTTTTTCAAGCTTGTCCACCTGCCCGATCGGGTCGCTCAATGCGGCGACTTCGCGCACTCCTTTTGCTATTGCCTCTATCCTGCCGGGATCAAGCGCGAGCCTGTCTATCATCGCTTCGGACATGCCGCTTTCGCGCGCGTTGTCCATGTCAAGCGCGTTTGCTTCCAGTATCATCGGCTTGTTCTCTTCGAGCGCGCTTGCTATATTGAGGAGAGCGTCGTTTTTTATCTTTGTGGAACATGTCATCAGCGCTGCGGCAGCAGCTTTTGCCGCCGCTCCCTGTTTTTCTGTGGCAGTCATATGATCGGCCTTCTTTCTTGCGAATTTTGTTTGCGTCAGTTATCGACAATTTATACTTTTCCGTCAAAGCTATTCATTGATTTGTCCAGGCAACCGGGAGAATACCCCCTGCCGGTCTCAACGTATAGGTTTCCGCCCATACTGTTTTAATCCCTTGACAGCTCATGGCTGAACGAACCTTGTGCCGACTTCGCCGCCGTTTATCGCTGTGTAGAGGTTCTCCGGCCTGGATCCGTTTGTGATTACCGTTTCGATCCCTGCTTCGCCTGCTATTAGCGCGGCTGATAGTTTTGTGATCATGCCGCCCGTTCCGAGAGCGCTTTTTGTCCCGCCCGCAAGCGCCATAATCTTGTCGTCTATCTCTGTCACGATCGGTATCAGCTTTGCGTCGGGGTTTTTGTGCGGCTCGCAGTCATACAAACCGTCTATATCCGAAAGAATGACAAGCAAGTCTGCCCCTACAAGAACAGCAACTATGGCAGATAAGGTATCGTTGTCTCCAAAAACTTTGTGTTCTGATTCGATCTCTTCTATGCAAACTGAGTCGTTCTCGTTAACGATTGGTATTACTCCCATCGAAAGCAGCGCTTCAAATGTTCCGGAAAGGTTTGACCTGACGGCGGGTCTTTCGGTGTCTTCCTTTGTAATAAGCACTTGCCCAACCGTAGCTCCGTATTCGCCAAACAGCTTGTCGTATATATGCATCAGCTCGAGCTGCCCTACGGCGGCTACCGCCTGCTTTACCCTTATTTCTTCCGGCCGCCCGGACAACCCCAGCCTGGCGACTCCGGCGCCGATGGCCCCGGAAGAAACCAGAATGACCTCATTGCCTTCGTTTTTGATATCAGCCAAGGCCCTCGCAAGCCCGTCGATGTTTCTGAAGTTTAATCCCTTGCCGCTGTGGCAAAGCGTCGACGTCCCGACTTTGATAACAATTCGTTTTCCAGCCATATAATGCTTTCTCCTGCCTAGTATTCGTTTAGCCATCCTGAGTATATACTTTCGATTATTCCTCGTCAAGCCGCTATTCACTTCCAGACGCTTGACGCCTGGTAAGGGGGTAGCCGGAATTGTGCTATTGCGCAGCGTGAGCGGAAGCTGAGGTCGGCAGGAGCACATCCCGGGGGAGGGATAGAACATTTCATAAGACTTGAAGCCGACCAAGCGACTTGCTCATGCAAGAAAGAGTACAATTCC